>Ga0310342_100003004_pt1 | contig 10994 bp, 10 predicted proteins | sample S15DNA20500_MG_FD_206155 | JGI IMG/M metagenome (GOLD analysis project Ga0310342, IMG submission 206155) | Marine microbial communities from station ALOHA, North Pacific Subtropical Gyre - S1503-DNA-20-500_MG | ecosystem: Environmental > Aquatic > Marine > Oceanic | place: Pacific Ocean: North... | reverse complement strand
CATCATTTGATCGACAACATCAAATTGTTCTTCTTGCTCTTCTTCAAATAATTCAGATTTTAATAAAGAAGTTTTAGTCATAACTCTAACAACTAAAGCAATAGCAGGAGAGAGAACAATAAACCAAGCAATAGAGGAAGCACCACCTTTACATAAAATATTAAGAATATAAATATAAATGCTAGAAACAATGGTATATGGTAATATTTCAGAACAAACATCATCAAAAGTGGAACCGGAACTTTCAGTTAAACAAGAAACAGATAAAGAAACAATAGCAATAAGTGCTATAATATATTCAATTTTTGCTGGTGAACAAATTCTATTAAAAATATCTTTTTGATTATTTAAAATATTTTTAGTTAAGTTAGTAATTGTAGCAATAACCATAACAATTTATAATATAAATTGATATATTTATTTTAATTATGATAATTTAATTTTCTTCAAAATATTTGTCTGGTAAAGGAGTATTATTAATTTCAATACCACAGAATTTTTCACTTTTGTTTCTATAATTTTGTTTTTTATATACACCAATTTTAACACATTGTTTTAATAAAAAAATAAAATTACGATGAAATTCTCTATTGTGTCCGTAAGATACAGACATTATGTGTGCTAACTCATGAATACCGACAAACATAAGAGTATTAATTTTATGAAATTTTAATTTTTTAGCGAATTGTTTATCTTTAGGTCTAATACAGAAATGTAATTCTTCACCTTTATTAACACTAAATGAAGTATATTTGCTATGAGGTGATGATTCTTGAATATTATTACTTTTAAATTTTGTTTTTAATCTCCATACAGCTTTTCCAAAAATAGGATGTGTTTTATAATTTTTATATAAATAATCGATTATTTTTCTAAATTTGGCTTTAATTCTAGCAATAAGATCAGCGGCTTGTTCTCTATTTTCATCATTTCTAACTAAATGAGTTTGTCCGTCAATAGTAGATTTAACATATGATACATCATATTCTACTAAATTCATTCCTGCTAGAAGACCTAGGGAAATTATTGAAAATACTAGGGCGGAATTCATTCTATATCCTATAATATTATTAAAGGATATAAAATTATGAACATCAATAAAAATTTAAATAATTTTCCAAGGATTTTCTTTTCTTGAAACTGCAGCACATATATTATATAATTTTCGATGTTGTTTTTCTCTATATTTTATAAAATCTTTTAAAATAAAGAAATCATCTTTATAAAATCTAATATTACCAAAATCAATTAAATATATAATATTTTTATATATACATATATTTCTAGGATTAATATCACCGTGTACTATACTAGTTTCGTTGATAAATTTAATAATATCACGAACTTGTATTTCCCAATTATCAGGCATATTATCTCTTGTAATTCTGTTTCCGCAATAAGTCATATATATGGAATGGTTATTTTCATCAGTTTTAATAATTTTAGGAAAATGTTGATATTTATTTAATAAAGTTAATGCTTTAATTTCTTTATTAAATTTATCTTCTTTTTTTCTGTAAATTGTTTTTTTTATTATTTTAGAATTCTGTTTATGAATAATAAAGATATAAGCACTTCCACTTTTAAATAAAAATTCTTCCATTATATTCATTAATTATTTAAAAAAAAGAACTAGCGAAACTTGGATTTAAATAAGCATTTCCATCAAAAGCACCAACTCCGATAGCAGAATTGCTATTATTAACGAATCCTTCAAATAGACCACCAGATTGGATACAATTATAATTAGGTGAGAAATCATCTTGTGAGACAGTTTCATTAACTACTTGTGCTTCTTGATTTCCAGATATATTAACAGTTTTAATAATTTGTGTAGGTCTGATGTCAGTAAAATTTTCAATACCAGATTTAGAGATACCTTGTCCTGTGAATTCTGCAGTAGGTGGATGTGCTAATGGTGCTTGTCCGTTTTGATTACCTTGTAAGTTTCTATTTAAATTATTATATTGTCTTTGTTGTTGATTAGCTTGTTGTTGAGATGCTACTTGTTCTGGGGATACTTGAGTTGCTTGGGCTTGTTTTTGTGCTACTTGTAATGCTTGTAATTGTGCCATAATCATAGCCATTTTCATATCATGTTCTTTTTGTTGTTTTCTTTGGTATATGCTATACATTTTATAAAGAATCATAGGTGCTAAAACTAATAACATAGCAATAGCAGTGTCACCTTGTTTATAGAATTTTTTTACAATACACAGATGTGCTGAATGAAATCCAACTAAAAGTAATATATTTTTAAAATCTGGTTTATCCATACGCATATCACATAAACAATAATAAAATAAAATATAAAATCCTACAACGATCATCATAACATATTCAAAATCAAGTGTAATCATGTTATTAATTTTTTCTAATGAAAAGTTAAACATTATTATATATACTTATATACCATATAAATATATTATAATAGAATGAATTCAGTTAAAAAAGAAGAAGAGGAAGATGAAATTCAAAAATTATATAATAATATTAAAAAAAATTTGGTTGAAACTGCTAATATAGCCACAGATACATTAAGTTCTCTAAACGAGCAAGGTAATAAAATAGACCATATTAACAAAGAAGTAAACGAAGTAGATAATAAAGTAGATAAATCATATAAATTGGTGAATAAGATAAGTTTTATGAAAAAAATGTTTGGATATTTCAGTCTAAAGAAGACAGAACTTGATAAAAAACAAATTAAAAATAAAGACTATAAACCGGTTATTGAAAATGAATTATCAATAACAACTCCTAATAAAGTAGAAGAATTAGATGAAATGTTAGTCCTAACAAAACAATTATCTATAATGTCCAATGAAATGAATTCTGAAATTAGTATTCAAAACGAAAAAATAGATCAGATAGATCGAAAAGTAGAAAACACAGATTTTAATCTAAAAAAATTGAATAAGAGAATTAAGAAATTATAATTATTTTAATATAAAATATAATATATTAAATACCATATGACTTCTACTGATAATAAACAAGATGAAATTTTATTACGAGAAAATCCCAATCGTTTCGTATTATTTCCGATTAAATACGAAAAAATATGGGAAATGTATAAAAAACAACAAAAAAGTTATTGGCAAGCAGAGGAATTGAAGCTAACTGAAGATATAAATGATTGGGATTTGAAGTTAAATGAAAATGAAAGATATTTTATTAAGAATATTTTAGCATTTTTTGCTGGAAGTGATGGAATTGTTTTAGAAAATTTAGGAACTCGTTTTTTAAATGAGGTTCAAATCCCAGAGGCTAGATGTTTTTATGGTTTTCAATTAATGATGGAAAATATTCATTCCGAAACATATAGTCTTTTGATTGATACCTATATTCAAGATCGTACAGAGAAAAATAGATTATTGAATGCGATAGAGGAAATAGAATGTGTAAAAACAAAAGCAAATTGGGCTTTAAAATGGATAAATGATGATAATTCTTCATTTGCTGTTAGATTAATAGCTTTTGCTGTAGTTGAAGGTATATTTTTTAGTGGAAGTTTTTGTTCCATTTTTTGGTTAAAACAGCGTGGTTTAATGCCAGGATTAACTTTTAGCAATGAATTAATTGCTCGTGATGAGGGAATGCACACAGACTTTGCCTGTTTGTTGTATAGTATGATAAAAAATAAAGTAGATAGAACACTTGTTTACCAAATTATTGATGAAGCAGTAAAAATTGAAGATGAATTTATTACAAAATCTTTACCATGTAAATTAATTGGTATGAATTCCGAATTAATGAAAGAATATATTGAATTTGTTGCTGATAGATTACTTCAACAATTAGGATATGCTAAAATATATGGTACAAAAAATCCATTTCCATTTATGGAAATGATTAGCATAGATGGAAAAGTAAATTTTTTTGAAAAAAAAAATGAAGCATATAGAAAGGCTGAAATTGGACAATCAACTAAAGATATGGAGTTTGGACTAGACGAAGATTTTTAATATATATATAATTTATATATAATGTATTCAAATTGTTTTTGGGATGCAAATGGAACATTTAATTGTAATAAAGTTCATAATAAATTAAAAACAGATAATGTGAAAATTTCAAAAAGAAACTTAAAGTCAGTATATCCGACAGTAAGAAGAATAATTGCTATTGGTGATATTCATGGTGATTTAGATAAACTTAAAACAATTTTTTTAAAAGCAAAACTAATCAAAAAACAAAAAAGAGGACGATATGTTTGGACAGGTGAGGATACATATGTAGTTCAAGTAGGAGATCAATTAGATTATGGTGGTAGAGGTCCAGCCATTGATGCTTCTAAAGAATTATCCGTTCTTCTTTTTATGGATGCTATGGATAATAAAGCAAGAAGACATAAGGGTAGAGTCATCTCTTTATTAGGTAATCATGAATTAATGAATGTTTTAGGTGATTTTAGATATGTTAGTCGTAAAGGAATGAAAGATTTTGGTGGTTATTCTGAGAGAAAAAGACTTTTTACCCCAGGTGGGAAATTAGCAAAATATTTAGCATATAATCGTGTAGGAGTTGTCCAAATAGGTAAATGGGTGTTTGTTCATGGTGGTTTGCTTCCATATTGGGTTCAAAATTATAAATTACAAGATTTAAATAAAAAAATTAGAGAATATTTATTAGGAAATATTAGTTTAGAACAAGATAGTACTTTAAAAAAAATAATTACAGGAGAAAATAGTTTTTTTTGGACTAGAGAATTTGGTTTTCCTAAAGATCCAAATTATTGTAGAAAAGTTAATAAAACATTAAAATTATTAAATGCTAGAGGAATGGTTATTGGACACTCTATTCATGAAAAAATTACATCTGATTGTTCTAATAAATTATGGAAAATTGATGTAGCATTATCTAGAGCATTTGGTAATGTTTCTAAAAATACACAATGTTTAGAAATTATAAGCACTAAATCTGGAAACAAAAAATCAATCCGTATTATATGATAAATATATTAGAGCATAATATAAATACTAAAAAAAAACTTTATATAGTATATATATTATTTATAATGGCAACAAGAGCAACAAATAGTAATTCTTGGCAAGTATGGGCAGATTTTCATCAAAATATCTGTAAAAATAATGAAGTTTATAGAGTTTTAGTCACAAAGAAACAAGTATTAGATAATCCTGAATTCGGATTCTTACAATATGTCAAATCAACTGAAGAATCTCAATACCCTGCCTTAGATATAAATGGTAAAAAAGATAAATTTTTAGAAGAACAAAAAATTTTTGAAGAAGATGTTGATTCACGTGGTGACCCCAAGTTAGTAGAGTTAGGTGATTATTCTTTTAGAGTATTCAAAAGTTCAGGAAAAGATGGAGTACATTTAAAAGAAATGGCCCAGTATCTTCGTAATACTTTTAACTGGTTTTTAGTACTTGATTGTGAAGAATATCAACACCAAGATATGATGTACAGAATTGGTGATAAATTTAAAAGAAAACAAGATGATATTATTGAACCAGACACATTATTTAAAATTGGTGAAAAAATTGATTGTCGTAATATTGGAGCAATTAAATCACCAATGGGTCAATGTTTATTACAATCTACTATAGATTTTACTAAAAGACATATCAAATTGTATCAAAGAGCAGCACTTGAATATATCACAAATAGTAAAGAAAATAATTATCTTAGAATTCTTTCTTTTAACTTAAGTAATTTTAAAAAACCAGTATTTAATGAAGAAAGAATACGTAGAACTAAATATAATGTAGAAATCACTGAAGAAGCATATAATCCATTTGGTGAAGACATAGTTCCAGATAATATAATGAATCAAATTCATACAATTGTATCAGCAAATGCAGATATTATTTGCTTACAACAAGCAAGTGAATCTATTGAATATAGAGAATCGGTTAATGATTATTTTTCAATTGGTGCTAGTGCCTATCTTGGTATGATTTTCAGAAATGCTTCTGCAAATAAAGAAAGATTGTCTAAAAATCAAGTCGAAGAATTATGTGCTTATAACTTGGGTATGTTAGCATTTCAATATGCTTGGAGAATGAGAGAAATTGAATATTTATTCAAAAAAACAACATTAGTATTTTTAATCAGTTGGCTCTTGGAAGCCCACGGTCAACCCACAAAAGAAAATGACCCTGGAAATTATTCACCTCGTCTAGACAATGATTTAGGAAATCCTCACGACACTAATGAATATATACCTGTGATCTTTAATGAATGGGAATCTGAATTTGAAAGTGAATTAAAACTTCATAAACTGGAAGCAAGAGAATTATACTCTTATAGAGAAATGATTCTTGATAATAGTTCTTATTTAATTACAGATAGACCAGAAATAATACATGCTGTTCTTGAAGTTGAAAAAGAAGAAAATGGTCGTATTAATTTAAGAAATGAATTTTTAAAGCAAAATACTCCTTTAAATATATATTATAATAAAAGATTTACACATCCAATACCTACCAATCATTTTACTGAACCAAGCGTTTATGAAAGAGCCAAAATGCTAATTGAACAAATGGCTGATACTTATGTAAGAGCACCAGGTCAATATGATAGTGTTTTCGGCAAAGATGAATTTTCACAAAATGAAATAAAAGTATGGGATGAACAAAAAACTTTATATGAAATGGCTGTAGAAGCACGAAAAAATAGAGATATTAATAGAATATTAATTTCTACACCAAATCGTAGAACGTTAAGAACAGTTTATAATAATACAGCAGATAATGATAAGATATATAACGATGAAATAAACTCAAAACCAGTACTTATTCGTACAATGTTAGAAAATACATTGAAAAAAGAACGCGTTCCAAGATTTGAAAAATCAAGAACTCTTACTAATGCTAAATTTCTAGAGAATTATGATTTAGAAAAAAGTAATATTAAAGTTAAATATAAAATTCAAAAAATTAAAAGTAATCGATATGACAAAACAGTAGAAGATCTTTCTTTCAAATCAACAAAATGGGCACAAGAAGAATGTTATAGAATTATTAATATGCATAATGGGATAAGACAAAAAAATTATAAATCACCCGATGAACTCTTAAAACATTATAGAAAAAATCATGCTGACGCCCGTAATGATGAGCATCCTTTAAGATTCGCTCATGTAGGAATTATTAGAGATTTATTAACCCCAGCAAAAGGAACGGAAATGGCCGCAAAAGGATTTAGACAGGATTCTGATATTTTACGACCAACAATATGGAATTATATACCGGAGGATGAGAATAACAAGGACATAACTAATAAGATATTTAAAAAAGAAAACAACGGCGCATTTCAATTTTCCGCAAGTATGCAACCAAAAATAGATACGGATAGAATAGTAAAAAAAATTTACACAAATATTAGTCAACCTGATTATACAATAGAATTCGAGCTATTTAAACCAATTTGGAAAGCATTAATACTCGCAATTGGTTCAACAGAAAATGATATTACTAAATTCGATAAAGAAGTACAATCAGATATTGAAAAAATTCGTAATGGAATTAAGAATAATACACGCACAACTCTTCAAAAATTATATGAAAATATTGTTAATAATTGGATTGGGGAAGACAACCAAGCATTGGAAAATTTACCCCCCCACCCTTTACCACAGAAATTGACTAAATTCGTAGAAATTCAAAAACAGGCTCAAGATTTCTCTTACAGGGGGATAAACGGCGATCTATGGTCTGGTATATTCCGCTTAGTAGATGAATACAAAGATAATACAAATGATTATGATGATGAAAGAACCGCTAACCCTAATAATTCATATGTTCGTAGTTCTCAAAAACATCTACAAGTAGGTGGAGATGGATTAGAAATACATGAATCAATTGGTTCTCGTGGAGATGATTATTGGGATTGGGTGAGAAGAAATGTTATGTATAATTTTAAAAATAGATTTACTCCAATACCAGAAACCTTTCGAAGCTCTGATCAAAACCAAAATGTTTCATATCCTCCGATGATTATGAAAAAATATGGTATTTATTTAATCCAAAGATTAATTGATCCCGAAGAAAAATCTAACGAAAAATTTAATAAGCATTATTTAGAAATGTTTGATAATATTTTAGGTAAATTTTATAAAGATACAGTAATTGCTAATAGAGAGGATAATGCTCGCCAAATAAATGCCCTAAATATTAATCCAATGTTAAATAATATAATCAATAGACAAATGTATGAAGATACTTTTAATGATATTATAAATGAAGTAGCACATTATACTGCCAAACTTAATAAAAGAGTAACTGATATGCGTGAATATCTTACAGATTATGTAGTATCTCAACGTAATTGGTTAAAATATTATTTAAAATCATATGGTTATACTAGACATAGTACTACAGAAACAGGATTACAATTATGGCATAAACAAGAAATAAAACGTGACAATGATACAATAGTTAAATTAAATTTTGATAAAGGTGTTGAAAAACCAACTGCTATTAGAATTATAAGTAATGATGGTAAAAATATATTAGTTGGTCAAAAAACTGCATTAAAAATTGGTGGAAAATCCAACATAGGAACTTTTCCAATGAATATTATTAATGTTGATATGCAATATTTTGATGAAAATGATTTAAATAAATTACAGAATAAATTAACTAGATTAGGTTTAGATAAAGATTTTACACTTATGGTTGGTACTTTTCCAATAGATCATAGTTTAAGTGGAGAAGATAAAAATATGACAGATAAAATGAAAAGATTTTTAACAGGTGCTTCAGATAAAAAAGATAAATATATTGTAGATACTTTTCAACATTTTGAACAACATAATCATGAAGATCCAATCAAATCTACCGACGACTCTAAGTATAATAATATTAAATCAAAATTACCAAAAGTTACTGACTTATTAAGTAATAGTTTTGATCCAGTATCTAATTACCATTATCAAACTTATCAAAATTTATCCCAAAAAGAGGAGTTTGGATTAACTCTTAAAGGTTCATATGTTTTATATAATACTTCTAGTCGTCATATGGGAATAATTTCAGATTATTATATTGGAAGTGAAATTCGTTCAGCCCAATCAAGAAAACTGGTAGTAAAAGAAGGTGGTAAAAAGAAAGTAAAAACAGTTTCAAAGAAGAAAGTAGTAAAAGAAGGTGGTAAAAAGAAAGTAAAAACAGTTTCAAAGAAGAAAATAGTAAAAGAAGGTGGTAAAAAGAAAGTAAAAACAGTTTCAAAGAAGAAAGTAGTAAAAGAAGGTGGTAAAAAGAAAGTAAAAACAGTTTCAAAGAAGAAAGCTATAAGAAAACATAGAGGTATTATTCAAATTGGTGGAAAAGTAGGAAAATTAAGAAAAGGTTTTAAATATTCAGGAAAAAGATTAAAAAATGGATTACCACAAATAATAAAAGTAAAAACAAATAAAAATTGATTTTTATAAATAATGTTAAAAGATGGAAGACAAACTCCAAAGTTTAAGAAAAGCGGCCGAAATACATAAAAAAGTTCGTAATTTAGTAAAAGATGATATTAAACCGGGTGCTAAAGTAATAGATATTTGTGAAAAGATAGAACATAATGTAAGAGAATTAACTAAATTTAATAAAGAAGAACCTTTAAAAGGGGGTATAGGATTTCCTTGTGGTTTTTCAATTAATGATTGTGCTGCTCATTGGACTCCAACAAGTAGAAATGAATCTCGTATAATTAATAAGAACGATGTTTGTAAGATAGATTTTGGTGTTCATATTGATGGTCATATCATTGATTCTGCTTGGACTGTATCATTTGATGAAAAATATGATAATTTATTAAATGCTTCAAAAGATGCTACAAATACAGGTTTAAGTTTAGCAGGTTGTGATGTTCGTATTAATGAAATCAGTGCTGCTATAGAAGAAGTAATAAATAGTTATGAAATAGAATTAAATAATAAGAGATATCAAATTAAGCCAGTTCGTAGTTTATGTGGGCATCAAATAGATAAATATAAAATTCATTCAAAAAAGGCGATTCCAATTATAAATATTCCTCATTATAATGAAAAGATGAAGGAGGGTGAAGTTTATGCTATAGAAACTTTTGCTACAACAGGTTGTGGTGAAACAGTAGAAAGAGGTGATTGTAGTCATTTCATGATTGATTATTTGAATCAGAAACCAAAAAGATTTCAGGGTTTAATGGATCATCAAAAGAAATTTTTAAAACAATTGTATAAAAATAGAGCAACTTTACCATTTTGTCAGCGTTGGTCTAATTCGTGGGATAATTTAGAGAAACAAAAAGTAGAATATATATTAAAAGATTTAGTTGATCGTAATATTGTAAATGCTTATCCTCCTCTGTATGATAAAAAGGGTGGTTTTGTTTCGCAATTTGAACATACAATAATGATACATAAAGATAAAGTTGATATTTTAAGTCGAGGAGATGATTATTAAAATAATAAAATTGAATTTATAAACAAATTATTAAATATAAATAATGATCTTTCCTCCTAGATGTTTTACATGTGGTAAACTCATTGGTCATAAAGTTTTAACTTATGAACAACGAGTAAAAGATAAGTATCCAAAAATAGAAAAGACAGATAAACCTATAGTTGGTGATATATTGGATGATTTAGGTATAAAGCGATATTGTTGTCGAAGTGTGTTTTTAGGTCATCTTCCATTAGTTGAGAAGATAGAAAATCCTTATGTAAAAGATGCGAAATTAAAGCGAAGTAAATAACTTTATTTTGTATGATACATATAATAACCAATATTAGTTCCAATAATTCCTCCAAATATAATTTGTGAAAAAGTATGACAATGATTAAGTACTCTAGAATAACTAATAAACATATTGATAATAAAAAAAATAAGAATAGCAATTAATTTAATAGTTCTACTATATTTAGTATTATACCAAATATATAGAGATACAAATATACAAGTATACCAAGCGGCCTGACTATGTCCTGATGGCATACCATATTATTTATATAATATTGTTTTTTTCTCCAAAATAGAGAAATTTTTTGATTTCTC
>Ga0310342_100003000_pt1 | contig 10998 bp, 7 predicted proteins | sample S15DNA20500_MG_FD_206155 | JGI IMG/M metagenome (GOLD analysis project Ga0310342, IMG submission 206155) | Marine microbial communities from station ALOHA, North Pacific Subtropical Gyre - S1503-DNA-20-500_MG | ecosystem: Environmental > Aquatic > Marine > Oceanic | place: Pacific Ocean: North... | reverse complement strand
CGCTCGCGTGCCTCGCGCTCACGCCCGAGCTCCTTGAGGGCCCGGGCCTGTCCAGCGAGGCACTCGGCGTGCTCTTCGTCGCTGACGGGCGACTCTGACTCTGCGTTCAACTCAGCCGGGACCTTCAGCGCCACCTCCCACTCCCGGAGCGCCTCCTCCCAACGTGATCGCGCAGAGAGCGCCTCGGCCCAGTCGATGTGCAGGCTGCGCGAGAAGGGGTCGATCTCGTTCGCCTGTCGGAGGAGCTCCGCCGCTCGCTCCCAATTCCCGCTCTCAGCGTGCCAGCGCGCCACCTCCCGGCGGGTTCGATAGTCGCCGACATCCCAAGCCAAGCGCCGCTCTCTAGCAGCCATGGCCTCATTCTCCCGACCCTCTTCAGCGTGGATCTGCGCAGCCAAGAGCTCCGCCGACAGGGTGGGCTCAGCGAAACCGGGGAAGATCTCCTCTGCCATGGCCAAGTGCATGAGGGCCTCGTCCTCTTTCCCCAGACGCTTGAGGACGCGCGCCAATGCGACGCGCACGCGGTAGTCCTCCCCGCCCGCCTCCAACCCTCTCCGCCATTCCTGCACCGCGCCACGGGGGTCTTCGTCCGCCAAGGCCCACTCGCCCAACAAGAAGTGGGTCCGTGGACCGGCGAGCTTCGCGTCGCGTAGCCGACGCAGGGCGTCCTCCGCATCCACCCTGCGACCGGACTGCCAAGCGCCCCACGCTTGGGTCGAGAGAGAGTCCCTCCACGCCAGGCGAGCTGCGCCGGCCTCAGGGGCAGTCCGTGGCGTCTCGAGGCGCAGCCGCGTCAGCGTCTGCGCTGTCCATCGCGGCTCGATCTCGAGCCCCGCGATCTCCTCGTCCACGAACTCACAGAAGCGGCGGTCGACCTCTTCGGGGGTCGCGTCGAAGACCTCCCTGAACGCGCCGTCCAGGTCTCTCCCGTGGTTGAACGCCTCCAGGATCTGGACCAGCGGGCGGAAGCCGTGGTCCCGCACCAACATCTCGACGAGCAGCCCTCCCTGGTAGTAACCGAAGAGGATTCGCGGCCCTCGGAAGGCCCGGTTCAACTCACGCACAGGGATCAGGTCGCCGTTCGCCCGCGCGTCCACCAACTCCCGCCTCAGGTTCCTCGTCCAGCTGGGGTTGCGATGGGCCTCCTCCCAGGTCGCGATGCCCTCGGTGATCCAGCGCGGGCAGCGATTGCTGGAGAGGCCGAGGTGGATCACGTGAGTGAACTCGTGAAAGGCCGTCCTGGCCCAGGAGAATTGCCCGCGCCTAGCCGACAACGGCGAGACGCTCGTCACGACGGGCCCGAAGCAAACCCCCAGGGCCGGAAACCCTGCGAAGCCCGTGGAGCGAACGGAGAAGTCACTGAGCTCTCGAAACACCTCGATCCGGACAGGCGGTGGCGTGTACCCATATCGCACCGAGAGCTCCTCGCGCGCCTCCACATAGAAAGGCACCAGGTAGACCTCGAAGACCTCCGCCGCGTCCGGCGCCCAGGCAAAGACCAGATCTCCGTGATCACTCAGGGTCTGCTCGCGAGTCATGCGCCCGAGGACCATGGTCGTGTTCCGCCGCCACGCGTCCTGCCGCAAGCCGGCGGCCTCTTGAGCCTCTTTCAACGCCACGCGAGCGCCGTCCTCGTCACCGGAGTTCGAGAGCGCCCGTCCCAACTGCGTCCACGCCTCGTAGTCTGCGGGGTCTCGCTTCACCGCTCGCTCCAGGAACGGGGCGCCCTCGGCGAAACGATACAGCTCGACCAGGTGACGCCCCACCTCTCGCACGGGGCGCCCGTCCCCCGGGTCGGCCGCCGCCAGCTCGGAGAGGATCACCTCACACTCTTCGCGACGGTGCTCGACCCAGGCCAAGGCCGCGTGCAGCGTCTGGACCTCCCGCCTCCCCCCGGCGAGTTCACCGAGAGTCTTCAACCGGCTTCGAACGCTGGGGAGCTTCCCGTCCTCCAAGTCGTAGGCGCACGCCGCCAGGAGCACCTCCACCGAGGACGGGTGCGCGTCCAGCGCCCGGCGCATGATCTCTGAGGCCGGCTCACGGGACTTCTTCCAGTTGACGCGTCTCAACCGGAAGAGGCCGAGCAGCGCCTCCGAGTTGTCCGGACAGAGCTCCAGAGCCTGCCGGTAGCGCCCCTCCGCAGAGAGCTGGGCGTCCGCTACTTCGCGGTACGCCTCGAAAAAGAGATCACCCAGCGCGACGCAGAGTGCCGGCTCCGGCCCCTCTCCGCGCTTGGCCAGGGCCTCTGCTTCGAGGAGTGTTCGGTTCGCACTTTCGAGTCTCCCCATCACCTGCTGGCATCGCGCCCGCCCCATGAGCCCCTGCCAGTCCTGACCCCGGGATCCCTCGGCGCCGGCCTTCAGCACGCCGAGCGCCCCCTCCCGCTGTCCATTGGCCAACAGGGCCCGATAGAGGACCCAAGCATCCTGACCATTCGTCGCAGGAGACATCCCGGCCTCCGCGTCCCCCACGATGGCGAGCGCCTCCTCAGCCCTCCCCAACTGGAGGCAGAGCCCACCGAGGAGGCGCGTCGCCTCCCGCCTCAGCGGCAGGCCCTCCAACCCCTGAGGGGCGTCCCCGAGGGCTCGTTCGAGGTCCGCCTCGGCCCCGCCCCAATCGCCCCGATCCATCTTGCAGGCAGCCCGCAGGACCCGGCTGCTCGCGTCCTCGGGCTCTTCCCTCAGGTGCACCTTCAGGATCTCCAGCGCCTCGGAGATCCGCCCCCGCCGCCGCAGCCGATCCGCTTCGGCTCGTTCCTCTTCGAGCAGGGCCTCGAGCTCCGCCTCATCGTCCTGAATCCCCGCCGCGGCCGCAGGCGCCTGCCCACCGAAGAGCGCACACGACACTCCGAGAAACATCGCTGAGAGGAGGCGGCCTGACGCGCAGAACATCCCCCGATTGTAGGGGTGGACGGATCCCCGTCGCTCCGTCCTTGTTCGCGAACCTCCAATTCGCTACGAGAGAGTCTTATGCCTGGAACCCGCCCCTCCAAGCTCTGCATCTTCGCCCTGCTGCTGCTGCTCCCTGCCGCCTGCGTGAGCAGGAGGATCCCTGAGGATTTGAGCATCAAGTCCAGTTCAGGCGTGGACCGTTCTACCGACCGAGAGACCAAACAGCGGGCCTACAAGGATTGGAGGCGTAACTACGACCGGATCCAGTCCGCCAGGGATTTGGAGCGCAGAGCCACGACCACCAAGGACCCGCGCGCGGCGACCCGCCATGCGGAGCAAGCTGAGAGCTTGCTGCGTGAGATCATCCATGACGACAAAGCCCCCCAGGACCTGAAAGACCGGGCTCAAAAGATGCTCGATCGCCCCACGGCCACGGCCCATTCGGACCCAGCAAAAGGCGTCAACAGCCGATCCCAGTGGGAGGCCCTCCCTTCCAATCGCGACAGGCTCAACCGCGTGGGAGGCCCCTGGGAGAAGATCACCATCCACCACTCCGACGAGGTCGGCGCCCTGGTCTTCGACGGGAACTTCCAGCAGAGCTGCGAGGCCGTCCGAAGCATCCAACGTCAACACCTCGTCGGCAACGGCTGGGGCGACATCGGCTACCACTTCCTCATCGACGGGCGCGGTCGGGTCTTCGAGGGTCGCTCTCTCGAGTGGCAGGGGGCTCACGCCGGCAACCCCGCCAAGAACCGCCGTAACATCGGTGTCTGCCTCCTCGGAGACTTCGATGAGCATCAGCCCTCAGCCCAGGCGAGCGAGTCCCTGCGGAGACTCCTCGACGACCTCAAGCGTCGTCACGGCATCTCGCGCGAGAAGATCTACATGCACTCGGAGTTCATGAACACGGTCTGCCCCGGCCGTCACCTCACCCAGTGGGTCAAAGCGTATCGCTCGGGGTAACACCCCTCCACCAGCGCGCGCTGCCCCTCCGTCAATCCCCGCCTTCGATCCGCTCCAACTCCGCGTCGACCATCATGTCGACCAACCCCTCGAAGTTGACGGTCGGTGACCACCCAAGCTCCTCACGAGCCCGGCTCGCGTCCCCGACGAGCTGGTCAACCTCCAGCGGTCGTATCAGGTGCTCATCCATCGTGACGTGCGCCTGCCAGTCGAGCCCCACGCGCGCGAAGGCGCGCTCGCAGAACTCCTGCACGCTGTGGGTCTCACCCGTGGCTATGACGTAGTCCTTAGGCTCTTCGGCCTGAAGCATCATCCACATCGCGCGCACATAGTCTCCTGCGTAGCCCCAATCTCGACGTGCCTTGAGGTTCCCCAGCTTCAGTTGATCCTCCATACCCTTCGAGATCCTCGCCGCTGCCGTGGCGATCTTTCGTGTCACAAACTCCTCACCCCTACGGGGGGATTCGTGGTTGAACAGGATCCCGCTGCAAGTGAACAGGCCATAGGCCTCGCGGTGGTGCACCGTCGTCCAGTGAGCGTAGAGCTTCGAGACTCCATAAGGGCTCCTTGGGACGAAGGGGGTGAGCTCGGTCTGTGGCGTCTCACGCACAGCTCCGAACATCTCTGAGCTTGACGCCTGATAGAAGCGCGACCTTGGAGAGACATGCCGAATGGCCTCGAGCATCCTCGTCGTACCCAAGGCCGTCACCTCGGCCGTCAGCACAGGCTCCTCGAAGGACGTCGGGACGAACGACTGAGCCGCGAGGTTGTAGATCTCATGCGGTTCGCACTCCCCCATCACGCGCTGCAGGCTGGACTGGTCGAGGAGGTCCCCATGGACAATCTGGATGTCATCGACGATCTCCTCGACCCTATCCAAGCGCGGCATGCTCGTCCGCCGCACCAGGCCGAAGACCTCGTAACCTTTCCCGAGCAAGAACTCCGCGAGGAAGCTCCCGTCCTGCCCGGTCAGTCCGGTGACCAACGCCCTCCGCTTCTCGCTCAAGCCGACAACTCCAGCCAAGCCAGCACGCTGACACCGAGCGCCACCCGGTACCAACCGAAGACGGCTAAACCACGCTCACGAACCCACGAGACCAGCCACCGCATCGCGAGCGCTGCTGATCCGAAGGCCGCCAATAAGCCCGTCAGCATCACCCCCAGGGAGTAGGAAGAGGACAGGGCCTCGCGCGCGTCCCACGCCTCGTAGACGCTCGCTGCCAGGAGCGTCACCAGCCCCAGGAGGAAGCTGAACTCCACCGCCGCCGCGACCGAGAGGCCCACCAGCACGCACCCGAGGATGGTGACCAGGCTGCGACTCGTACCAGGCCAGAACGCGGCGCACTGCAAGACACCTACCCCAAGCGCACCGGTGAGCGAGAGCTTCGAGAGCTCATGACCGCCAGCATCGGGGCGCATCCGTCTTCTCAAGATGAGGAGCACAGCCCCGCCGACGAGCCACGCCCAGGCGATGGGTTCAAGGTCGCCGAAGAGGCGAGCGCGGATGGCATCACCGCACAGCAGCCCCAAGAGCGCGGCGGGGAAGAAGGCTACGAGGAGGTTCACTCCGAGGGCGCGCCCCGCACGATCCCCGCCCAAAAAGCCGCTCACGACTTGTTTGCAGCGGGCGGGGTAGAGGCCCAGCACCGCGAGGATCGCCCCTGCCTGGACACAGATGGCCCAGGAGTCAGCCGCCTGGTCCCGCTGGATCCCGAGGGCCTCCTGAACGAGCAGCAGGTGTCCAGTCGAGCTGACCGGGAGGAACTCCGTCAGCCCTTCGACGAGGCCCAACAGCAGCGCCTCGAAAAAGCCCATCAGCCCCTATAGCTCCTGCGCAGCCTCGCGCGGATCTACTGCCACCATCCCGAAGGCCTCAGCCACCGGCGCACAGGTCAGCTTCCCCCCGATGGTGTTGGCTGCAGATGCCAGCGCCGGGCTCGACTCGACGGCGTCCTTCACGCCCATGTTCGCGAGCTCAACGACCCATGGCATGGTGGCGTTGGAGAGTGCGAAGGTGCTCGTCCGCGGGACGGCGCCCGGCATGTTCGCGACGCAGTAGTGCACGACGCCGTCCACCTCGAAGGTCGGCTCCTCGTGGGTCGTCGGTCGACATGTCTCGACGCAGCCTCCCTGATCGACAGCGACGTCAACGATCACTGCGCCGGGCTTCATCAACGACAGGTCGGCGCGGCGTATCAGTTTGGGTGCTGCCCCGCCGTGGATCAGCACCGCCCCGATCACCAGGTCGGCCTGCTTCAGCGCATGCCGCACGGCCATCGGAGTCGAATACACGGTGCGGCAGTTCGGGGGGAGCATCTCGTCGAGGTAGCGCAGCCGGTCGAGGTTCACATCGAGGATCGTGACGTCAGCGCCCATGCCCGCCGCCATCCGCGCCGCCTGTGTCCCCACCACGCCCCCACCGAGGATCAGGACGTGCGCCGGGGCGACGCCGGGCACTCCTCCGAGGAGCGTCCCCACGCCGCCGTGATGCCGTTCGAGGCACTTCGCTCCGTCTTGGATGGACATGCGCCCCGCCACCTCGCTCATGGGTGTGAGCAGCGGGAGCGCGCCATCGAGCTCGAGCGTCTCGTACGCGAAGCAGTGGGAGCCTGTGTCCAAGAGTGCCTTCGTGAGGCCCTCGTCCGCTGCCAAGTGCAGGTAGGTGAACAGGATCTGCCCGGGTCGCATCCGCGGCCACTCCTCCTCGAGAGGCTCCTTCACCTTGACGACCATGTCGGCTTCGGCCCAAGCGGCGTCGACGTTCTCTGCGATGGTTGCCCCTGCGCGGGTGTATGCGGAGTCGGACAGACTGCTGCCCACTCCCGCCCCTGACTCCACCAGCACGCTGTGGCCAGCGCCCACAAGGCGGTCCACACCCGCTGGTGTCAGCGCGACGCGGCTCTCCTGAGCCTTGATCTCTCGTACTACGGCGACCTTCAAATGGACCTCCAGGGGTAGGACTCGCGGCCTGAGGACGGACGCGAAGGGCGGAGAGCATACGCTGACCTACCGCCTCCGAGAAACCCTTGCCAGTTAGGTTCCAGAACCTATCATCCTCGACCCTCTGCAGCGGACGCAGGGCGCTCGTGCGCCCTCCCGCTAAGTCCCAGGGCGATTAGCTCAGTTGGTTAGAGCGCCACGTTGACAACGTGGAGGTCACTGGTTCGAGTCCAGCATCGCCCACCATGCCCCCCTCAGGGCCCCTCAGGGGGACAGGCGCTCCCCCGCCAACCTCTGGACCCCCGGAGCGTAGAGACCCCAGCCCCCGGACTGGAGCCACCCAACACAATGCAGCACCTCACCTTCCTCCTCTTTGCCCTCGCCTTCCCCTCTCAAGACCCCGTCCCCAACCTCGGGGAGGTGCTCCGACGCCTCTCCCCAGAGGAGCGGGTCTCCCGCCGGATCACGCCTGAGTCGATGGTCGTGAAGCACGCGGGCCCTGCCGTGGTCTTCATCCAGACCGACCAGATCGTGGAGGGCCGAGACCGCTACGGCAGGATCACCCGCAGGGAGTCCAGCGGGAGCGGCTCGGGCTTCGTCCTCAAGAAGGAGGGTTTCATCGTCACGAACAACCACGTCATCGCGAACGCTCAAAGGATCCAAGTCAGCTTCGCCGAAGGGGTCGACCCGAACACCTACATCGCTGACGTGCTCTCCACGGTCCCCGAGGAGGACCTGGCGTTGATCAAGCTCCGCAACCCCGAGGGCAAGCTCTTCCCTACGGTTCCGATGGGGACGAGCTCTGACCTGATGATCGGTGAGCGCGTCGTCGCGATCGGCAACCCATACGGGCACGCCCACACGGTCTCCTCAGGGATCATCTCCGGCCTACATCGCAACTTGGAGATCCCCAACCCGAGGCTCTCCTTCAACGACCTCATCCAGACCGACGCCTCGATCAACTTCGGAAACTCCGGCGGGCCTCTGATGAACATCAACGGCGAGATCATCGGCATCAACACAGCATTCAACAAACAGGCCGAGAACATCGGCTTCGCCATCCCAGTGGACCGCATAACGCTCGTCCTCAATGAGCAGCTCCTGAACCCGGAGAGCTTCCGCGCCTGGCTCGGCTTCGAGGTCGCGGAGAAAGAGCCTGTGGTCGCCACCATCACACCCTGGAGCCCCGCCTCCGAGGCAGGTCTGCAGGTCGGCGACCTCATCGTGAACATCAACGGCGAGGCCATCGAGGACCTCGAGGCCTTCCGCATCCAACGCATCGGCCTGCAGCCCGACCGCGATATCCGCATCGGCGTCTCTCGAGGCGGCGAGGGCCACGAGCTCCAACTCCACAGTTGGGACTGGATAGACGGCTTGCTCTATGAGGTCCTCGGCTTCACGGTCGATCGTTACGTCGCCGGTAGGCGCCACACCGTACGGATCACGCGAGTCAGACCTGGTGGTCCGGCTGCCGAGATCGGGCTCGCCCCCAACGACGTCGTGGACACGGTCAAGCCCAACTCGGGCCGCTACGCGCGATCCTGGCGAATCATCGACCGAGCCCGCTTCGCGGGCCTCGTGAGGGGTCTCGAGCCAAGCTCTGCGATGGAGGTCGTCGTGTATCGGGACGGCGGCCGCCTGCGTGGCACCCTAGCCCTGGACTGATCGGCCCTCAGGGGGTCCCCAGATCGCCATGCGGGACCGCTTCAGGACGATTCCACTCCCAGCGAGAGGTCCGGACCGCCGAAGAGATAGCCTGGAACCGTCCCCATGAAGGCCCTCCTCCAGTTCACCGAGCGCTTCGGGAGTCTGCTCTCCCGCTGTCTGCTCACGATCCTCTACTTCGTCGTCCTGGGTCCCTTCGCGATCCTCTATCGACTGGTCGCTGACCCCCTCCACCTGCGCCGTCGCCCGCGTGGAAACTGGTCGGCCTGGGAGGAGACGAACTCTGACCTCTCCGCTGCCCGCCGCCAGGACTGAGGCTCCCCATGAACGTCCTCGGCCTCTCCTTCTACTACCACGACTCGTCCGCCGCGCTGGTCGCCGACGGCGTCCTCGTCGCTGCCGCTGAGGAGGAGCGCTTCAGCCGCGTCAAACACGACTCCGGACTGCCGCTCCTCGCGATCGAGTTCGTCCTCCGTGAGAGCGGTCTCAGCATGGACGACGTCGACCACGTGGTCTTCTACGAGAAGCCCTTCGTCAAGTTCGAGCGCATGCTGCTCTCGGCCATGGCGACCTTCCCGCGCTCGAGCGCCGTCTTCCGCGAATCGATGCAGCGTTGGGTGACGGACAAGCTCTGGATCAAGTCCCACCTCCTGCGGAAACTCGGCGTCCCCGCTGCCAAGATCCTGTTCGCGGACCACCACGTCTCCCACGCCGCCTCCAGCTTCTACACCTCTCCCTTCGAGGAGGCGGCCATCCTCACCGTGGACGGCGCGGGCGAGTGGAGCACCGCGACGATGGGCGTGGGCCGCGGGAACAAGCTCGAGATCACGAAGGAGCTGCGCTTCCCCCACTCCCTCGGCCTCCTGTACTCCGCGTTCACGGCCTACTGCGGCTTCGAGATCAACGAGGGCGAGTACAAGCTCATGGGCATGCACCCTTACGGCGAGCCCAAGTACACCGACAAGATCTACGAGCTGATCGAGGTCGCTGAGGACGGCTCGCTGTGGCACGACATGAAGTACTTCGCGTACCACCGCTCGCGCGACACGACCCTCGCCCCTGCATTCGCCGAGCACTTCGGCAGACCGGCGCGTGATCCCAAGCTGCAGGACAAGTCGCTCGACCCGTACTACTGCGACATGGCGGCGAGCATCCAGCGCGTGACCGAGGAGGTCCTCCTCAAGATGATCACGAAGCTGCACGCCGAGACCGGCGTCAAGAACCTCTGTTTGGCGGGCGGCGTCGCGCTCAACTCGGTCGCCAACTTCAAGCTCCTGCGTGACGGACCCTTCGATGACGTCTACATCCACCCCGCCCCCGGGGACGACGGCGGCGCCGTGGGCGCAGCCTACTGGGCCTACAACCACCTCTTGGAGCAGCCTCGCGGCCCCGCCCTCGAACACGCCTACCTAGGCTCCAGCTACTCAGACGCCGAGATCGAGGCCTTCCTCACGAAGAACGACATCGCCTTCGAGAGGTATGACGACGACGAAGAGCTCTACGACTTCGTCGCCCACTCCCTCCAAGACGGCATGGTCTGTGGCTGGTTCCGCGGGCGCTTCGAGTGGGGTCCGCGCGCCCTCGGCAGCCGCTCCATCATCGCCGACCCCCGCAAGCCGGAGATGAAGGAGAAGCTCAACGAGAAGATCAAGTTCCGCGAGGCCTTCCGGCCGTTCGCACCCTCTGTCCTCGAGGAGCGCGCCGACGAGTTCTTCGAATTCCCTGAGGCCGAGCGCCACTTCCCCGCCCGCTTCATGCTCTACGTCTGCCCGGTCCGCGAGGAGAAGCGCAGCGTGCTCCCCGCCATCACCCATGAGGACGGCTCGGGCCGTCTGCAGACCGTCTACCAAGCGACGAACCCGGCCTACCACCGGGTCATCGAGCGCTTCGGCGAGCTCACCGGTGTGCCGGTCATCATGAACACCTCCTTCAACCTGAAGGGTGAGCCGATCGTCGAGGACCCCAGCCACGCCTTCAACACGTTCAGCCTCTCGGGCATGGACCTGCTGATCATGGGCAACTACATCGTCCGCGCCGATGCCAAGAAGAAGATCGCCGACACCCGCTTCACCCTGCGCCACGAGGGAGACTCCGTCACGGAGATGGTGAGCTGAGATGCGCGCGCTGAACGTCCTGCTCTCGATCCTCGTCAGCCTCGCCATGGGCGGGCTCGTGCTCGAGGGCGGCTTGCGCTTGATCGGCTTCGGTCCGCCAGAGAGCATCACGCGCTTCGACGCTGACATCGGCTGGGTCAAGCAGGCGAGAGCCCGCGTAGAGCGCTCCTCCCCCGAGTTCGACATAGTCTTGGAGACCAACTCCCTCGGGCTTCGGGACGACGAGCTCGCCGACCCAAAGCCCGCCGGTGAACACCGCCTGCTGTGCCTCGGAGACTCTTTCGTCCTCGGCTACACGGTGGACCGCGAGGACCTCTTCGTGGACCTGCTCGAGGAAGCCTGGAGCGCAGAGGGCCGCGACGTCCAGGTCATCAACGGCGGCACAGAGGGCTGGTCCACTGACCAGGAGGTGGCCTGGTTCCTCG
>Ga0310342_100002998_pt1 | contig 11003 bp, 8 predicted proteins | sample S15DNA20500_MG_FD_206155 | JGI IMG/M metagenome (GOLD analysis project Ga0310342, IMG submission 206155) | Marine microbial communities from station ALOHA, North Pacific Subtropical Gyre - S1503-DNA-20-500_MG | ecosystem: Environmental > Aquatic > Marine > Oceanic | place: Pacific Ocean: North... | reverse complement strand
TTTCGGACATATCGATGTCAAGGAGACGCGCAAGAACCCCGTCATAAATCATGTTACGCACGAGTCTCCGAAGCTTCGCATCCCGACAGATATCTACTACAAGCTTGTCGAAAGGAACCGGATAGAAAATGAGATCGTCCCGCAGACTAGCCAGCTGAAGCGGTTCGTCATAAAGAACCGCAGCGCCAGGTTGCAGCACAAGAACATCCTCGCGCGCGGTCTCGCCGTTCATCGCAACAAGAAAATCAACTCGTTTCTTTGCTGCTATATAACCATCTTCATTAGCCCGAATAGTAAACCACGTGGGAAGACCCGCTATGTTCGATGGAAATAGATTTTTTCCAGATACAGGTACTCCCATCTGAAAAATAGAGCGAAGCAGCACCAGGTTCGCGGTCTGACTACCTGAACCGTTGACAGTTGCCACTCTAATACTGAAATCGTTAACTAGAGACTTTGACCGCCCCTGCACCAACGATTCCTGAGTAGGTAAATTCGAAACAGCCATTCCCGGCCTCGCTTACATAAATGTAATTACAACTACTGCACAACTAACCGCTGATAATAACATGCGCCCGCAATCTCCTGGCACTACCGACCGAGCCGAACAGCAACTGCCGCACCTATATCCGCCGGACTTTTAACGACTGTCACACCAGCTGCTTCAAGAGCCTTCATCTTTTCAATTGCTGTTCCCTGCCCACCCGAAATGATGGCGCCCGCGTGCCCCATACGCCGCCCTGGCGGCGCCGTTTGGCCGGCGATAAAACCAACGACTGGCTTTGAGAAAGCGTCGCTCGCGATGTGTTTCGCAGCATCCTCTTCAGCACTGCCGCCAATTTCGCCAATCAGCACGACGGCTTCAGTCTCTTCGTCAGCTTCGAACAAATCCAGAGCAGCCACAAAACTTGTTCCAATCAGGGGGTCGCCACCGATACCAATACAGGTCGTCTGGCCGAGTCCGAGCAAGGTCAACTGGTGAATTGCTTCATAAGTTAGCGTCCCACTTTTTGACACAATGCCAACCCGTCCTTGACTACAGATATGTCCAGGAATAATTCCAGCCTTCCCTTTACCGGGAGAAATAATGCCTGGACAATTTGGGCCAACGAGCCGAGACCCTCGATGGGGGATATCCGAAAACCCCTCTTTCACCACTTCCATAACTGGCAGCATGTCGATGGTCGGAATACCCTCGGTAATGCAAACCACCACTTCAATCTCCGCGTCGAACGCCTCCAAGATGGCATCGGCTGCCACCGGCGGAGGCACGAAAATCACAGAAGCATTCGCATCTGTCTCACGTTGGGCCTCCCTCACCGTATTAAAAATCGGCCAACCCTCGTGCATTGTGCCTCCTTTCCCTGGAGTCACACCTCCCACGACAGTCGTCCCAAACTGAGCCGCCTGTTTTGCGTGAAACGTACCCTCTCGACCAGTCAGCCCCTGAACCAGCAGACGGGTATCTTGATCAATTAATACTGACAACTCGCCCTCCACATGCCCCTAACGATCACGACTCAACAGTCCCCAATGCAACTACCACGGAAACTATTAGCCACCGATCCGTTACGTTCGACATTCTAGCCATTGTCCGATTTGGTGAGTTTCACAACCGCTTCTGCAGCCTCACCCATTGTGTCCGCGGTCGCGAAATTTAATCCGCTTTCCTGAAGCATGCGTTTCCCAACATCGACGTTGGTTCCTTCCATGCGTATGACAATCGGAACACTAACTTCGAGCTCCGTAACTGCAGTGATCACTCCCTCGGCCAGTACATCGCAGCGAAGAATTCCACCGAAAATGTTAATCAAGACGGCTTTAACGTTTTTGTCCGCCATCAGAATGCGGAACGCATTCCGAATCTGTTCGGCATTGGCTCCACCACCGACGTCAAGAAAGTTGGCTGGTTCTCCCCCAGCCAGTTTAATGATATCCATCGTGGCCATGGCTAAACCTGCACCATTGACCATGCACCCAACGTTTCCATCCAAGCGAATGTAGTTTAGGGAAAATTTTGAAGCCTCAATCTCCAACTCCTCCTCTTCCCCCAAATCTCGATACCCGACCAACTCGGGATGCCTAAAAAGCGCGCTGTCATCCAAACTGACCTTGGCATCGAGAGCAAGAACCTGTCCGGAGGTAGTAACAACCAACGGATTAATTTCCACGAGCGACGCGTCAGTCTGCCGAAACATTTGATAACAAGCCCTCATGACGGTTACCGCCTCGCTTACCGCAGCACCTTCCAAGCCGAGCCCAAAGGCCAATCGACGAGCCTGAAACCCGAATAAGGTTTCCTGGTTTTTGAATCGATTCCCTCCAATTGTTTCGCGAAGAATCAACTCTGGGGTCTCAGCGGCAACCTGCTCTATATCCATGCCACCAGCAGAACTCCCCATCATAACCGGCACACATTGAGCACGATCAATTAGCAGACCCAAATATAGCTCGCGAGAAATCTCAAGCTGTTGCTCTACCAACACGCATGACACCCGGCGACCTTCGGAACCGGTCTGTGGGGTAACGAGAGTGCTCCCAATTAATGACTCTGCCGCCTGCTCAGCGGCAGCCGCATCATTTACAACTTTGATGCCTCCACCCTTACCTCTCCCACCAGCGTGAATCTGAGCCTTAACAACAACCCGACCACCCAGACGTTCAGCCACAGCGCCAGCTTCAGCGACGGTCCTCGCCACCTCGCCTTTGGGCACAGGAACGCCGAACTCGGCGAACAGTGTCTTAGCTTGGTATTCGTGAATCTTCACAATGGTCCTTAATAGTCGTGTATTTGAATTGACTTACACATCAATGATTTGGACGAGTTCGCGAACGGCGTCCGCTGATTTTGTCAGCGCCGCATTCTCTTCTTCAGTTAGCGTGATTTCAACAATCTCTTCCAAACCCGCAGCTCCCAATTTCACCGGAACACCGACGAAGAGATCCGAAATTCCATATTCGCCTTGTAAAAAGGCTGCGCACGGAAGAATCTTCTTCTTGTCCTTTAAGATCGCTTCAACCATTTCGACGACAGCTGACCCCGGCGCGTAGTAAGCACTGCCACTGCCCAGAAGTTTAACAATCTCTGCTCCTCCGGCCGCAGTTCGAGCCACAATCGCTTCCACTGTTTCTGGGGCCAGAAGCTCCGTAATCGGAATTCCGGCAACTGTCGAATAACGAGGCAGAGGCACCATTGTGTCTCCATGTCCGCCAAGGACGAACGCATGGGTATTCTCAACCGACACGTTGAGTTCTTGAGCAATAAAGGTTCTCATGCGTGCCGAATCCAAGACTCCAGCCATGCCAATTACGCGTTCGCGCGGTAAGCCACTGATTCGATAAACAACCTGACACATTGCATCCAGAGGATTCGTTACCGGTACGATAATGCAGTCCGGTGAATACTTGACTACTTGCTCTGTGACGCTCTTGATGATTGCGTAATTCTTGTGTAGGAGATCATCTCGACTCATTCCTGGCTTACGTGCTAAGCCAGCGGTTATAACGACTATGTCTGAACCTGCTGTATCCGCATAATCGTTCGTTCCTAACACGCGCGCATCTGATCCCTCCACAGGACACGCCTCAAGCATGTCCAATGCTTTCCCCTGAGGAACGCCGTCTAAGATGTCCAAGATAACAACGTCAGCCAATTCCTTATCAGCAATACTGCGGGCCGCCGTTGCTCCTACGTTGCCAGATCCAATTACAGATACTTTTCGATTCATATTGTGCTCACTCCTTAATCGCTACAGCGCGGCATCCCAGGCTAACCCTCAGACAAACCCAAGCTTCATCGCACTTCAAATTTTGAAGGAAATTCAAATTCTTCACACCTTCTATTTACCTAAGTACGTTTTAGGGCACGTCCCCGTGAAGTGCCATGAGAGCCTCAACAGAAATTGTGGAAAACCTTGTGGAAAAATGTCTAATCACGCGAACTCTAGGCAACTCAAATGGGCAATTCTAGCGATTTGCACCATCGTGGTGCGACTAAGCTCAACGTTTCCAACATCAACATAAGAGGCGAAATATTATACTTTAATCGCTCGTCACCAACTATGGGTTGAATGTGTTAGCTGCAGCACATGCTGGCAGCCAAATATTACCAAGACAAAAAACTCTATCTGCGAATGCTAACTCCTATGAAAATCATCATAGCCGATTCTCTGCCTGACTCTGCCGCGGCCCTCCTCCGAGAACAAGGATGGACTGTTGATTCACGTGCTGGAAGGCCGCTGCCTGAACTACTTAATGACATAGCCGACGCCGACGGTCTTATCGTCAGAAGTGCCACTAAGGTAACAAAGGAACTTATAACGGCAGCGCCTCAACTTCGTATCGTTGCTCGTGCGGGTACTGGGGTTGACAATGTCGACTTGAATGCAGCTGACGAAAACGGCATCTTGGTTGTGAACGCCCCTGGCGTGAACAGCATTAGTGTGGCCGAACACGCCTGCGCATTGCTGCTGGCTCTCTCTCGCCACATCGCGGTAGCTGACAGTCAAATGAAACGAGGTCTCTGGGAGAAAAAATCCTTGCAAGGCGCTGAGCTGCGCGGTAAGACTCTGGGAATCCTTGGCCTCGGCCGAATTGGACGCGAGGTTGCTCGCCGTGCCTCTGCCTTTGAAATGACAGTCGTTGCACACGATCCTTTTATCTCAACGCAACTGGCAGATGACCTAGCCGTAGAACTCCTATCACTAGATGAACTGAGAGCCCGAGCGGATTACATCACATTACATATCCCTTCCACGGCGACGACGACGCAACTAATTGACCGGGCCTGGCTGGCACAATGTAGACCAGGAGTGCGAATCGTAAATACGGCTCGTGGCGACCTGATCGATGAAGCAGCTTTGCTAGAAGGACTTACCTCAAACCAAGTTGCTGGAGCAGCGCTTGATGTATTTCAGGTCGAACCGCCGATAAACCAAAAACTGACCGGACATCCACATGTTGTCGCCACACCACATATAGCGGCTTCGACAAAAGAGGCCCAAGAATTAGTTGGCGTCGAAACAGCCACATGTGTGCGAGATTTCCTAAAGTCAGGCATGGTTCGAAATGCTGTCAATTTTCCTGCCGTCTCACCGGAGGAATCTAAACACCTTCAGCCCTACATGCTGTTGGCGGAAAGACTCGGGAGCCTTCTCGGACAACTCACAGACGACAGAGTTGAAGGAGTCGGAGTCAGGTACTACGGTGAATTATCTGAGAAAAAGCACGACATGTTAGTTGGTGCGGTTTTGGTAGGATTGTTTAGGCACGTCCTATCTTCGACAGTGACACTCGTTAATGCCCGGTCGATAGCCGACCAGCGCGGCATAGAAGTCGTTGAATCTCAGAGCTCTAGAAGCAGAGACTTCACCAGCTTAATCTCTGTAAAGCTCTACACTAACACTGGCGAACGATGGGCCGAGGGGGCTGTCTTCGCCCCGAGCGAACCCAGACTCGTCCTGCTGGACGGTGTGCCCATTGAATCCACCCTTCAAGGTCGCCTGATCATTATCAAAAATAGCGATCAACCTGGTGTTATCGGTGCAGTTGGAACAGTTCTCGGAAGTCACAACGTCAACATTGCTACGTTTGCCCTAGGGCGCGGCCCGTCTGGCGCCGTTGGTGTCGTAAATGTGGAATCCAATGACGAGACAGGAGAACTCAAGGGCCAAGTGCTACAGGAACTACAACAGATACCAGCAGTCCTGGATGCCAGGGCCGTTCGTCTCTAAGCAGCCTAGACCTATCGTCAGTCGATGGGTGTGGTAATATTCGCCGTGCACCCTGTAGAGCCTCAGGGCACCACAACGATATCGTCATCGTCGCCCGCCACTGCTGTCATAGTTATCCCTGCTCGATACGATTCAAGCCGGCTGCCCGGGAAACCTTTGGCCCAGATTTCTGGCCGGCCGATGATCGAACACGTCTACCGACGTGCTGTCTTGGCCTCTGGAGCCGCGTCAGTTCTTGTAGCAACTGACGACAAACGTATTCAGGACGCGGTCTTAACCTTTGGCGGTAACGTGCAACTAACCAAATCGCATCATCGGAACGGAATGGAACGGCTCGCTGAGGTGGCCACCGGATTGTCTTGCGACCTAGTCATCAACGTCCAAGGTGACGAACCACTTCTTGACCCATCTACAATTGAAATAGCACTGAGACCATTTAGCCAGGATTCCAGCTTATGCATGTCTTCGTTACGCACACCGCTTACGAAGGCGACCCAGATAAACGACCGTAACATCGTCAAAGTCGTCGTCGATCAAGACGACTTTGCCCTATATTTCTCTCGCGCACCAATTCCTGGCCAACACGAACTTCATGGCGCGAAAGACATCTCCAAGGTCAATAAACACGTTGGGTTGTACGTATACCGCCGTGACTTCCTGGTGCGTCTGGCCGGAATGCCTCCAACCCCGCTAGAAGAATCAGAGCAACTAGAACAGCTACGCGCTCTGGAGTACGGTTACCGTATAAAAGTTATTCAAACTTCGCACAATCCAATTAGTGTTGATACACCTGAAGATCTCGAACACGTTAGACAGATAATGATTGCCGGAGCACCTCAATGAATCATCCAGACTCTCATAAAGACTTTCCAGTCAAATATATCTTTGTAACAGGTGGTGTCGTCTCTTCGCTGGGGAAGGGTCTGGCCGCCGCGTCCATTGGATGCCTGCTTGAAGGTCACGGATACCGAGTAACTCTTCAAAAATTAGACCCCTACGTCAATGTAGACCCAGGGACGATGAGTCCCTATCAACACGGCGAAGTGTATGTAACTGAGGACGGAGCTGAGACAGATTTAGACTTGGGCCACTATGAACGGTTTACCAACACAGTAACAACCCGTAACCACAACTGGACGACCGGTAAAATCTATTCATCAGTCATTCAAAAGGAACGCCGTGGCGATTATCTTGGTCGAACGGTCCAGGTTATTCCACACATCACGAACGAGATTAAAAAGGGTATAGAGTCTGTTTCAAACGTCGATATTGTCCTTGTCGAGATCGGTGGCACGGTTGGAGACATCGAAAGCCAACCGTATCTGGAAGCTATTCGCCAATTCCGCCGAGATGTAGGTCGCGAGAACACCCTCTACGTGCATCTTACGCTGGTTCCTTTTATCGGCGCAGCTGGCGAACTCAAAACCAAACCAACTCAACACAGCGTTCGTGACCTTCGTTCAATCGGTATCCAACCCGATATCTTGCTTTGCCGAACGGATCGCTTCTTACCAAGAGAAATTCGAGAGAAAATCGCACTATTCTGCGACGTCGACGAGGAAGCGGTTATTACCGCTAAGGATGTCGACAGCATCTATGAAGTTCCTCTAGTTCTTCGAACTGAGGGACTGGACTCCATCGTACTGAAGAACCTCAATTTGCCAACAGATACCACGTGTGACATCAAAGAATGGGAGTCTTTAGCCCAGCGAATTAAGCACTCTACGGACGACGTCACTGTGCACGTTGTCGGCAAGTACGTAGGATATGAGGATTCGTACAAAAGTTTAAACGAAGCCTTGTACCATGGCGGCTTCAGTCACGGGGTCAACGTCCACATTAAATGGGTTGAGGCCGAAGCCTTGGAACTCGATGGCGGCGAACGTCTTCTTGACGATGCTGACGGCATCCTCGTACCTGGCGGATTTGGTGACCGGGGCAGCCGAGGAATGATGGAAGCTGCGCGGATAGCACGAGAAAAAAAGATCCCATACTTCGGCATCTGTTACGGCTTTCAGTGGGCCGCCGTCGAATTTGCACGTCACGTATGCGGACTTGAGAACGCTGATTCCACCGAGTGTTCTGAGGAAACGCCCCACAAGGTAATTTACAAATTAAGAGACCTACTTGGTGTCGATGACTTGGGTGGCACAATGCGACTTGGAAGTTACCCATGCCAGCTCGAAGCCAATTCCCGTGCTCACAATATCTACGGGAACACGCTGATACATGAACGGCATCGTCACCGGTACGAATTTAATCGGGACTACGAGCAAGTGCTGTCCGAGAAAGGTCTTCGTGTTTCTGGACGTTCTCCCGATGGCAAGTTCGTAGAGGCCATCGAATTATTGGACCATCCGTGGTTTCTTGCCGTTCAGTTTCATCCCGAATTTCAATCTAAACCACTACGGCCTCACCCCTTATTCTCGGATTTCGTCAAGTCCGTATGTGAGCATTCCTCGACCGCAGAGGCATCAATTGAGACGGCCCGAAAGGCACTCGATGAACCGCGAATATAATGAACCTGTGCGAGAAGTAACCGTTGGTGATCTGGTCCTGGGCGACGGGCAGCCACTGGCACTTATCGCCGGACCTTGTGTCATAGAGAGCGAAGCTCACGTTCTCAAAATCGCCAAAACAATCCGAGACACAGCTGCGAACTGCGGCCTCCCCCTAATATTCAAGGCTTCATTCGACAAGGCCAACCGCACCTCCATTACCTCATTTCGTGGCCCTGGTCTCATGGAAGGGCTCCGTATTTTAGCCCGCGTGAAAGATGAAGTCGGTGTACCTATTTTGACGGACATCCACGAAGCACATCAGGCAGCCCCGGTAGCTGAAGTTGCTGATATCCTACAGATTCCAGCGTTTCTCTCCCGTCAAACTGATTTACTGGTAGCGGCCGCAAGAACCGGTCGAGTGGTCAATGTTAAAAAGGGACAGTTTCTATCTCCACACGACGTCCAACATATTCTCACCAAAGTCACATCGACCGGACATAACAAAATTCTTGTAACCGAACGTGGAACGTGTTTTGGCTACAACAATCTCGTAGTCGACATGCGAGCGTTTCCGATCTTGCGATCGATGGGTTTCCCGGTTGTATTTGATGTTACCCACAGCCTTCAACTGCCAGGAGCGGGCAATGGAGTCACGTCCGGCCAATCGGAATATATCCCTACGCTTGCAGCCGCGGGAGTGGCGGCGGGCGTAGACGTACTGTTTATGGAAGTTCACGACCGTCCGGACCAAGCCAAAAGCGACGGAAAAAACGCATTAGCACTCGACGACCTTGAACCACTATTGCGTCACATTGGTGCGATAGCACAACTTGCTTTTCCCAAACCTAACGCCTGACGCAAGCACTGATATGACGGACACTGGAACCACTCTCGCGCGTGCACGCACGGTCCTGAAAATTGAAGCGGACGCAATTTATAGGCTCGCCGATCGTCTCGATGATCGGTTCATGACTGCCCTTGAGCTTTTGGCTGCGTGCAGCGGACGAGTCGTCGTTACAGGCATGGGCAAGTCAGGGATCATTGCTCGAAAGATCGCTGCAACGTTATCGAGTACTGGCACCGCTGCATATTTTCTCCATCCAGCCGAAGCAGTTCACGGCGACCTCGGAGTAATTCAACCGGACGATCTTCTACTGATTGTGTCTCAAAGCGGTGAAACATCTGAGATTTTACGGCTGCTGGAAACTCTCAGCCGACTTGGGTCACGGCTGATCGCAATTACGGGGGCACCGCAGAGCACACTCGGGACAACGGCAAACGTCACCCTCGATTGTCACGTCGACAGCGAAGCCTGTCCGATGAACTTAGCGCCTACTGCTAGCACGACTGCCGCTTTGGCACTCGGTGACGCGCTAGCGATGACCCTTCTCGTCAAGAAAGGTTTCCAAGAAGAGGATTTCGCTAGCCTGCATCCTGGTGGTCACCTTGGCAAACGCCTACTGCAGGTCTCTAGGCTCATGCATTCCGGCGACGAGTTGCCGTCCGTGACTAAGTCTGTGGGGTTAGCAGAACTTGTGGCGATGATTTCATCGAAGCGGCTCGGAATGGCTTGCGTTACTGAATCGGATGGAACTCTCGCCGGCGTAGTCACCGATGGGGACCTTCGACGTAAACTGGCGGAACCGATGGCCCTAACGAACCAGACGGCTGAAAGCCTTATGACTCCGTCACCACATACAATTGAGGAATCAGTGCTTGCGGCCCACGCGCTAAATCTGATGGAAAAACACCGTGTGACATCACTAATCGTCGTTGATGGCAATCAACTCGTGCTGGGCGTAGTCCATCTTCATGACCTCTGGAGGACCCAACTCTTCTAGGTTCCTCTCCAAGAGTCGACGCTCATGATCACCAATCTAGCAATCATTACAACCCTTCTCGGCCTTTTAATAGGGCTTGCCATCGGTAAAGCCTGGGAACGTTACAAACTTCAGGAAGGTCGGTGGATTGATCGCCGAAAGGCCCGAGAATCCCCTCACTACATCTTGGGTTTGAATTTTCTGGTCTCCAATCAGCTAGACCTGGCGATCGAAGAACTGACGAAGGCTGCTGAGGTACACCCTGACACTCTCGATATTCACTTAATTCTCGGAAATCTGTACCGCGAAAAAGGTCAGGTCAGCAAAGCAATCCAGGTCCATCAAAGCCTCCTTCAGCGTCCGCGTCTGACAAGACTGCAGCACGCCTACGTCTTATTCTCGTTAGGACTCGACTTTAAACGTGGCGGCTTCGTAGATCGAGCGTTCGAAGCATTCTCTGAAGTGGTCAAACTCGATTCTGGAAATCGGTATGCTTTGCTGAATCTCGAGAAACTGCACGAGGAACAACACCAATGGCGTGAGGCGCAAGTGCTCCGCCAACGAATGGACGAAGCAACATCCGACTCAGAGGGCCCTGAAAACCAAGCAATTGTAGCTTTTTTAGAGAACGAATTAGGACTCCAAGCTATGCGGCGAGATGAGCTTGAACAAGCCATCCGACATTTCGAAACCGCTATCGACCTCAATCGACAGACCGTTCCTGCCTACCTAAACCTAGGTGATGTTCAGTTAAAACTAGGTCGCACAGAGAAGGCTATCGAGACGTGGACAGAGATGCTAAAAGTGACCCCAGAACGGTCTTACTTGGCCTTTGGTAGACTGGAGGCTGCGTACGATGAGAGCGGTTCACCGGCGCTATTTCTCAAACTCTGCCGACGTCTTATTGAAGCGAATCCACAGGATTGGCGGGCACGTCTAGCCGTTGGCCA
>Ga0310342_100002997_pt1 | contig 11003 bp, 11 predicted proteins | sample S15DNA20500_MG_FD_206155 | JGI IMG/M metagenome (GOLD analysis project Ga0310342, IMG submission 206155) | Marine microbial communities from station ALOHA, North Pacific Subtropical Gyre - S1503-DNA-20-500_MG | ecosystem: Environmental > Aquatic > Marine > Oceanic | place: Pacific Ocean: North... | reverse complement strand
ATTCTAGAATAACTGTTGGAATTGCTGCATGGGCTCCAGATATGAATTCACCAAACTCATTACAAACAATACGAGCTCTTCAAGATAAATTAAATGTTCTTTCCACAATACATTTAAACCAACTTTGGGGAGAAGTTCAAAACATCAAAGATAATTATGGAACAACACCAACAAAATACCTTGAACAAAATAATTTCTTAAACGATAAACTAGTAGCTGCTCATTGCAGATGTATGTCAACTGAAGAAGAAAAAATTCTAGGAGAATATAAATCTACAGTATCTTTTAACGCAGCAATTGCAGCTAGAAGAGGATTAAGCCCTAATATAAAAGACCTAGAAGAATTTGGATGTAAAATCGCAATGGGATCAGATAATATGGATGAAAATATGATTGTAGTTATGAGAACAGGAATGTTCATGGAACGTGTGAGAATGACAGACGGTAGAAATCCAAGCCCAAATGAAGCTTACCAATGGGCAACTCACAATGGTTATAAATCTCTTGGTATTTCTAATGCAGGAACTTTAACCAAGGGAAGTAAGGCAGATTTAATACTAGTCAATCTTATGCAACCTCATTTAACACCACAAACTGATATAGTATCTAATTGGGTACACATGGGGCAAAACCATGATGTTGAATCAGTAATGGTAGATGGGAAATGGATAATGAAAGAACATAAAATTCTTAACCTAGACGAAGAATACATAATCACTAAAGCGAATGAAATTGCCACTAAAGTTTGGAAATGATTTAATGGATAACAATATATATAATCTTAATGTTTCAGAACTCTCTGGTTTATTGGAAAACAAAGAAATATCATCATTAGAACTTACCAAAGAATTTCTAAATAAAATTGAAATCACAGAACCATCAGTAAATGCTTTTGCGCTAATCACGCGTGAAAAAGCATTTGAACAAGCATCTGCATCAGATAAAAAAAGAAAATTAAATAAACAATCTTTATATTCTAATCTTGAAGGGATACCATATGGGCTAAAAGACATATTTGATACCCAGAATATCCCTACAGAAGCCGGTTCTGAAATTTACAAGGGACGCATCCCTGATTCTGATGCTCATGTTGTAAAACTTCTTAATGCAAATGGTGCAGTATTACTAGGAAAAACAATTACAACAGAATTTGCAGACGGACATCCTGCTGAAACTAAAAACCCTTGGGACGCAAATCGGACTCCCGGAGGATCAAGTACCGGATCTGCAGTCGCGGTAGCAACACGTATGCTTCCTTATGCACTTGGGACCCAGACAGTTGGATCTGTTTTACGTCCAGCTGCATACAATGGCGTTGTTGGTTTAAAACCAACATACGGACTTATAAGCCGCACAGGCGTAATTCCACAATCAAACAGCTGTGACACTGTTGGAATACTTTGTAGAAATGTTAACGATGCGTGGTTAATCTTAAAATCAATTGTAGGTTATGATCCCGATGATAACAAAAGTTCGATTAAGGCAAACTCATTTGATGTAAATAATAATTTAAATGACTCTATACCAAAGATAGGGTTTTTAAATAAATATTTTATGGATGAATCTGATGAACAAGTAAAGCATTCCACTCTTACTGCTTTAAAGTCTTTGTCTGATAAAGGAGCTGTAATTGAAGAATTAGACATGAAAATAGATTTTGAATCAGGATTTCAAGCTCACAGAATTGTTCAACAATCAGAAATGGCGCAATGGCATGAACCTCTGTACTTAAAGTACGCTAAAAAATATAAACCTATTACATTAGAATATATAAAATCTGGATTCTCTCAGAATGCCATTGAATATATTAATGCACTTGAATCAAGAACCCAAATGCGGAAAATTGCTATGGATAAACTAAAGTCCTTTGATGTTCTAATTATGCCAACTGCGAGTGGACTTCCACCTAAAGATTTATCCCGTACAGGCGATACAAGATTCCAAAGTCCTTGGACATTTATCGGATTACCAAGTATTGCTATACCATCAGGTATATCTGACAATGGCTTACCGCAATCCTTACAATTGGTAAGCGAACCATTTAATGAAATAAAACTACTAAATGCAGCTAAATGGGTAGAAACTGTACTTGGAACACTTCCTGCCCCAATAATTAAAGGAGAAACATCATGAATAAAAGAATAAATAAAGTTATAGCATTATTAGAAGCAGGTCAACCTGTATATTCAACCAGTGCCAAAGAACTTACATACAATACAGGTAAACTAATGTCACAAACATGGGCAGATTTAATTGTAGTTGATTTTGAACATCATGCTTTTGATATTCTAGGGTTAACACAATTCATGAAAGGCTTAAAAGATGGAGGGCCTACACCAGATGGATATTTAATGCCAACTGTAGTAAGCACTTTACCTTCAAATTGTATGTCAAAAGAAGAAATACTTTATAATGCTTGGCAAACCCGACATGTCCTTTCTACAGGTGCTCATGGAGTTTTACAAACTCATACTCGGGATGTTGAAGCAGTTAAAACTTTTGTAGCTACAGCAAGATATCCTTACCAAAAACTTGGAAGTGAATTTCTTCCCGAAGGATTAAGAGGCTCAGGAGGACAGAAACAACCATCAGAAATTTGGGGAATTACACAAAGAGAATATACTGACTTGGCTGATCCTTGGCCTTTAAATCCAAAAGGTGAAATACTTTTAGGATTAAAAATCGAAGACAGATATTGTGTTGATAATGCTGAAAAAATAGCTGCAGTTCCTGGCATTGGATTTGCAGAATGGGGGCCTGGAGATATGGGTATGAGTTACGGAGATCCAGACGCCCATGATCCTCCGTATCCTGAATTTATGAATGAAGCCAGAGAAAAAGTAAGGGCTGCTTTAGATAAATCAAATGTTGCTTTCTACAGTAGTTGGAACGATAAAAAATTAACTATCAAAGAAAGGGTAGATCATTTGATTGATAATGTTGGAGCTAAAATATTAGCCGGATTAAGTAAAGATTATGCTGATTATGGGAGAATAAAAACCGGATTATAAATAAAGTGTTAACACTCTAATAAATTAGATAAAATAATATTGGGGAATCAATAAAATGAACACAAATATATATATAATCATGTGCATGAACAGGGTAAGAGAAATGTTGTATATATGCCTAGAAAAGTTAACCCTTGAAGAAGTTTGTATCCGCCCAGGGGATGAATCTAATAATATTGCATGGACTGTGTGGCATATGACAAGAGGTTTTGACAGAAGAATTTCTTTAATATCAGGCGAAGATCAAATTTGGATAACGGAAAAATGGTATAAAAGTTATAATCTTCCACGATCAGATAAAGATTTAGGAATTGGACACACATCAGAACAAGTAAGCAAAATAACCCCACTTAAACTTAGTGTATTAACTGAATATTATGAATCAGTACATAAAAAAATGTTACGGTATTTCAATACTCAGCAAACAAATGATTATAACGAAATAATACCTGCTACAAACAATACGATTGGTTACGAGTTAATGAGGATGGTAGCAGGAACTTTGCAACATGTTGGTCAGATCAATTACATTAGAGGATTAATTGAGAACCGTATATGGTATTTAGGAAACATTAAAGAAAACCGGTAAATGTTTAAAAGTTATTTCAAGAAGGCGTGAACCGGGTGGGATTCGAACCCACGACCCACGGCTTAAAAGGCCGTTGCTCTACCAGCTGAGCTACCGGTCCTAAGCAAAATAACGGATAATATTGTACAACTTTATGTTATAGATTGTTACTGTTTTTATTGTTTTAATTACATTAAATTATTGATAGAATCTTACGTATTAAAATTTGTCTGGCAAGAAATATATGAACAAAACACTCAATCTACTTTTAATATCGCTAACGATATTAACTATCTCATGTTCTAGTTCACCAGATGTGATGGATACAACAATTGACAAACAAAAACAATTAGACAAAACTTACCAAGAAACAGTAACTAAATCTCAACCTGAAGCACCCAAAGCTAAAAGTACAGAGACATCAAAACCAAAAACCGATCCAGCTCCCAAACCTAAAACCGATCCAGCTCCCAAACCTAAAACCGATCCAGCTCCCAAACCTAAAAAAACCACTGAGTCAACTTTAGAACAATCTAACCAAGATAAATTGATGAATGAAATATCATTAATAATTAAACAAGCTGCGATGGCGGGCACTCTTCAAGAACTAGAACCTGAAAAATTATGTTCCGAAATACGCGAAAATGAACAATATAAGTGTGAACAGAAAGTAAAGATGGATATACAGTCTGAAATGTCAAAAACCTCAAGTCATTCACAAGGCAATAAAGATCAACATCCAAAACCAGATCCTAATTCTAAAGATCCTTGTGCATCTGTTCCTGCCAGTGCAAAAGCTGAGTGTGAAAAAGGAATTGCAGATGCAAAAAAAGACCCAGGACCAGCAAGTAGTTATGATGCTTACAAATATACAAAATCATTTGACCGTAATAATCCACCTAAAATTGCAAAATACAATATTACTGAATTAAATAAATTCTCTAGAATATCCAAAATCAGATCAGGGGTTGGGCATAATTATACTCCAGATACTATTGAGTATGATCCTACTAATAAAAACTGTAAAAGTATGAAACATTATCTTATGCCTGTAGGTGTCCCAAAAGATAATCTTCTATACAATAAAACACCTCATACATTTAAATGGTTATCAATCAAATATTTTGCTCCAGTTAACGGAATGATAATCGGAGTTTCCTACAAAGATAATGATTATGGAACAGAATCAAATTTTAAAATTGTTTCAATGGATAATCCAGGATATTATTTTGGTTTCTTTCACGTAACTCTATTACCAGGACTCAAAGAAGGTTCAGTTGTCACGGCTGGCCAACAAATTGGTACATTTGGAGATGAGAATACTTGGGGTGAAATAGCTGTAGAAGTTCAAACTAAAGACGAATATACAAACAAGGCAGCCACATACGCATTATCATTTCTCGAAGTAGCTAGTGATGAAGTTTTTCAACAATTTTCAGAACGAGGAGTTGAATCTGCAGCTGATGTGATAAATACAAAAGAATACAGAGATGCCAATCCCTTAGCCTGTGATAATAGTGATGCAGGATGGTTCCTTGGCAGCGGACGAGGAGGGGATAAAGCAGACCCTATCTTTGAAAAATGGCAATTTGAAAGTACAGACAATTGGTTTTTCTTTAAATAATAATTCAGTCTACTAAAGGCCAATATTTAATAAATGGTTTCCCAATAACGAAATCATAACTTACTTGTCCCCAGTTTCTAGAATCATTGCTTACCCTTCTGTTATCACCTAGAACAAATATATGATTAGGCTCTACAGTTACAGGACCAAAATTATCATAACTCCGATATTTATCTGATTCAAGATATGGTTCTTTAATCTTAATATTATTAACAAAAACAAATCCATTTCTTATAGAAATATTATCACCAGGTAATCCTATAATTCTCTTCACAAATTTTCTTTTGACATTAGATGGGTATTTAAAAACGACTATATCCCCACGATGAGGATCAAAGGGTTCTAAAAAATATGAAGGATTATTAACAATATCTTTTGTAAGTATATTTTTAATATATGAAAATTTTAATACTAAAACTCTTTGGTCAGATTCATAATTAGGAATCATGCTATCTCCTCTTACAACATAATTTTGCAACATAAGATTCAAAGCGAAAAAAAACAGTAATCCTATTAAAACACTTTCAGAAATTTCAATTAAAGTTTTCCATGTTGTTAATAAATAATTCATAAATATAAATTGACATTATTTTTCTTCTTATTTTATTCCTATTTATGTAAACTGTAAGCAACAAGATTAAAAATTTAACACAATAATGATTAAAATATTTAAATTTCTGTTCATATCGATATTTATATTTGCAATGGCTATATCGTGTAATGATAATGGCCAAACAAATATTGAATCTAACAAATCAAACCAACAAAATATCAGCAATTTAAATGAATCCAATAAGAATATATCTAAAATTCAACCTAATACTCAAATAGTAAATAGTGGGCAAATTGGAATATGGGTAAATGGGCAATCTAAAATCATGACAGAGCCAGATATGGTTGAAATGTCTGTTGGGATAGAATCAACTAGTAAAATAGTTTCAGAATCAGTGCAAACTGTAGCCACAGATCATGAAAAATTAATTTCAATATTAATAAATAAAGGTATTAACAAAAATGAAATTAAAACCTCAAGCTATAATATAAATCCTCAATACAAATATACTAAGGACGGCTCAGAATTGACAGGTTATAAAGTGTCTCATTATTCATCATTTACTTACAGAGATATTAACAAAATTGGAGATCTTATAGATACAATTTCTTATGGCCCAAAATCAATAGGAGATAATTTACGAATTAATTCTATAAATTTTTCTATAGAAAACCCTGAAATTTTTGAAAGTAAATTAAGGGAAAACGCTATAATTGATGCAAAAAATAAAGCTAATGAAATAGCACAGTTTGCCAATGTTATATTAGGGAATCCAGTTTATATATCCGAGAATTCGCCCATTAATTTCACAAAACAAATTTATGAATCTGATATTGGAATAGCACGTATGGCGGCTACTCCTTCAACTGAAATTTCCAGTGGTCAGTTAACTTTATCTTTTAATGTCAATATGGGCTTTTCAATAGTTAAATGATCATTATATTATGCTAAAATTCACCTTGGAGAAAATATGGTATTAAGTGATAAAACTATAAAAGAAGAATTAAAAAAGAATAATATAATCATTGACCCTTTAGGAGAAAATGCAATCCAGCCAGCCAGTGTTGACGTAAGATTAGATGAAAATATATTAGTATTCAGAAATACTGAACAACCCTATATTGATGTAAAAAACATTTCTGATGATCTGACAGATTTAATTAAAATTAAATCTGACAAACCTTTTATATTACATCCAAATCAATTTGTATTAGGAAGCACACTGGAATATGTTGAAATCCCAAATCATTTAGTATCAAGATTAGAAGGCAAAAGCTCTCTTGGAAGAGTTGGTTTACTAATTCATTCAACAGCCGGCTATGTTGATCCTGGATTTAAAGGGAATCTTACTTTGGAATTAAGTAATGTTTCTAATCTACCTATAACACTTTACAAAGGTATGAAAATTGGACAAATGTCATTTACTCAATTAACCACTCCTGTAGAAATACCTTATGGCTCTGATATTTTGAATTCAAAATATCAGGGGCAAAAATTACCCACAGCAAGTTTGTTTCATAAAGATTTTGGAAAATAAATCTAATCAATACATGTCAGAAGCAATTAACCAGGCTAAATTAGCTATGGGATTAACAAGCCCTAATCCCCCTGTAGGCGCAGTAATAGTTTCTGATCAAAATAAAATTATTGGTACAGGACATACCCAGGCATATGGAAAAAATCATGCAGAAATAGAAGCTATAAAATCATCTTCTGGTAATATTCAAAACAGTACTTTATACACCACTCTTGAACCTTGTAATATTGAAATTAACACACCCGCATGTACAAAAGAAATTATAAAAAACAAAATCAAACATGTAATTATTGGATCTACTGACCCTAATCCAAAAATAAATGGTAGAGGAATAAAAATTTTAGAAGACAAAGGAATTACTACAGAAATATTCAAATATAATGAAACTCTAGAATCTACTCTAGAATCATATAAATATTTTGTTAAATATCATAAACCTTTTATTACTGTAAAATACGCTATGTCTTTAGATGGTAAAATTGCAAGCAATACCGGAGATTCTAAATGGATTTCCTCAGAGAAATCAAGAGAATATGTACATCATATAAGGTCTAATTCTGATGCTATTTTAACAGGGGTAAATACAATAATATACGATAACCCCCAACTTAATGTCAGATTATCTAATTACCAAAAAAAACATCAGCCTAAAAAGATTATTCTAGATACTAACGGAAGAGTTCCATCTGATTCTAAATCCCTTGATTCAAACTGTATTTTAATAACATCAAAATTAGACAATAAATTAAAAAACAAACTACATTCAAAGGGAGTAACAATAGAATATATACCCACAGGTAAAAATAAAAAATTAGATCTTAGATATTTGCCTGAAGTATTAATCAAATATAACCTTATAAATATTTTTGTTGAAGCCGGATCTACTTTACCAGGAGAATTGCTATACAATAATCTAGTTAATAAAATTATTTTATTTATCAGCCCTAAAATTATTGGAGAATCAAAATTTGTCCCCTTTGGAAGTAAAGGAATAAATAAAATGAAAAATTCATACAAACCAAAAAAAATAATTAACTCTTCAATAGAAGATGATATATTAATAAAAGCGTGGTTATAAATGTTTAGTGGTATAGTTGAAAAAATTGGAATTATAAAAGAACTCACAGCAGATAAACTTGTTATTCTAGAACCATCAATTGCTCAAGCTTTAAATATATCTGACAGTATTGCTGTAAATGGGATTTGCCTAACAATTGTGGATATACATAAAGAATGTTTTGTAGTAGAAATATCCCCTGAAACGATGTCCCGAACAAATCTTCAAGATTTAAATAAAAATGATTTATTAAATTTAGAAAAACCTTTGGCATACAATGGTTTAATAGGTGGTCATCTTGTACAAGGCCATGTTGATACTATTGGTAAAATCGAAAATATAAAAGAAGAAGGAAATTCAAAAATATTTACTATTTCTCATCCTAAAACATATACTCAGTATGTAGTAGAAAAGGGATTTATAACTGTAGACGGAATTAGTCTCACAGTTGTAGAATGTATTGATAATAATTTCACACTTTCAATTATTCCTTATACATTCAATAATACAAATTTGAAATTAAAAAAATCAGGACAGAATCTAAATATAGAATTTGACATATTAGCAAAATATGTAGAAAAATCTTTATCTACAAATAAAAATAATTAAAATGTTCGCGAATATACAGACAGCAATTCAGGATCTCCAATTAGGTAAAATGGTAATCATTGTTGATGATGAAGAAAGAGAAAATGAAGGGGATTTAGCTTTTGCAGCTGAAAAAGTGACACCGGAACTTATAAATTTCATGTCTACTTTCGGAAAAGGATTAATTTGTATCCCTATTCTTGGTAGTAGATTGGATGAACTAGATTTAACTAGTATGGTGAAAGACAATACCTCTTCAAACGAAACAGCATTTACTATATCTGTTGATGCAATTAAAGGTGTTTCAACAGGTATTTCCGCTAATGATAGATCTATAACTATAGAAACACTTATTTCCCCTGAAACTTTACCTGAAGATCTCGCTAGGCCTGGACATGTATTCCCTCTTAGGTACACAGATGGAGGAGTTTTAAAAAGAAATGGGCAGACTGAAAGCATTGTCGATTTATGCCTGATGTCTGATCTTTATCCTGCAGGAGTACTTTGTGAAATAATTAATGATGATGGGACTATGGCTAGAAGAGATGACTTAGTTAAATTCGGAAAAAAACATAGTATCAATATAGTAACAGTTGAAGATATTGCAAAATACCGTAAAAAATATAACTTGTTAAATTTAACCCCTGAAGAATCAAATGAAACATTTATAAGAAAAAATGCAGAATCATCTCTCCCTACTTCATATGGTCCATTTAATATAAAAACTTACAAATCATATCCAGATGGTTTAGAACACGTAGTTCTCCAAAAAGGAAAATTAAGTAAAAATAATAAAACTCCTATTGTAAGAGTACATAGCGAATGTTTATCAGGAGAGGTATTTAAAAGTTCAAGATGCGATTGTGGAGATCAATTAGATATGGCGTTAAATCTAATCACTGGTTCTGAATATGGAATTTTAATTTATCTTCGACAAGAAGGAAGAGGTATCGGATTTGCTAACAAACTAAAGGCATATACTTTACAAGATCAAGGATTAGATACTGTTGATGCAAATCTACATTTAGGATATGCAGCTGACCCGAGACATTTTACTGTTGCTGCTGAAATATTAAGAGACTTAAACGTATCAAAAATCGATTTAATGACAAATAATCCAAAAAAAATCATGGAACTCGAACAGGCTGGAATCGAACTAGATACTATAATCCCTATTCAAGCAACACCAAATGATGAAAATTTGAAGTACCTTGAAACTAAAAAGAATAGAATGGGGCATCTGCTTAATTTATCAGAATTCACAAAAACATCAGAAAACGATTAATATAAAATGAATAACAAGATTGCAATAATAGTAAGTAGTTATAATTCTGAAATAACAGTCAATTTATATGATGGGGCAATCAATTGCCTAAAGAATAATAATATACCTGAAATGAATATTGAAACATATTGGGTTCCAGGATCATTAGAAATACCATATTTGGCAGCAAAAATAGCATCATCAAAACAATTTGACGGAATTATTGCACTTGGAGCAGTAATAAAAGGTGAAACATATCATTATGAATTAGTTTCACAAAACACTTATAACGGCTGTATGAAAGTAAGTGTAGAACACGAAATTCCGGTAACTTCAGGAGTAATAGCAGCTGATAATATCAACCTTGCAAAAGCAAGAGCCCAGGATATTAAAGCTGATATAAAAGAAGAAGGGAAAACTCCACTAAATTATGGTTACAACGCAGCTCAAGCGTTAATTGACCTATTAGAAATCGATATTAATTCTTAATTCTTCTTTCTATTTTTTCCTACTATGAAAATAGCAAATGAAATTATTAAAATAATGAAGAATAAAACAAACATCCCCCACCCTCTATCGAAGTTTTGAATATAATTCTTAGATTTATCGAATATTGTTGCCTGAGGAAGATCAGAAAAAATTATACTAATCTTTTCCCCTTTATTAAAATTGTTTATCTCAATTAAGTTATACTTAATTTCATTAACGTAAGTATCATTTTGATCATAAGTAAAATCAGGTAATTTAACATTTAAATTACCCTCAGTAATTATTCTTAGATTATTTAAATCAAATTGTAAA
>Ga0310342_100002994_pt1 | contig 11014 bp, 10 predicted proteins | sample S15DNA20500_MG_FD_206155 | JGI IMG/M metagenome (GOLD analysis project Ga0310342, IMG submission 206155) | Marine microbial communities from station ALOHA, North Pacific Subtropical Gyre - S1503-DNA-20-500_MG | ecosystem: Environmental > Aquatic > Marine > Oceanic | place: Pacific Ocean: North... | reverse complement strand
ATTTCAGCAGGTGTCGTTACAACGTTCGGGCAACCTGCCTATATGCTACCATCGCGACTTACGTGCGTGTTCTGATCGACTACCGGCCAGCACTTCGCGATCGTACAGGAGTTGGTGAGTTTGTCCATCAACTGGTGTCTGCTTTAGCTAGGGCTTCAAGTCTTTCGCCCTCCGAGACCGATTCGATCGATATTTCGGTCTTCAGCAGTTCCTGGAAGGACCGACTACCCGACCGAATGGTGACTAAACTACCGTCACCCGTTGCAACGATCGACTGCCGTATCCCTGTTCGTTTACTCAACTTCGCATGGCACCGCGTCGGATGGCCACCAATCGAATCATTCACCAAAGGACATTTTGACGTCGTCCACTCACCTCACCCACTACTTATCCCGACGCAGTCCGCTGCTCAAGTTGTAACCATTCACGACCTCGATTTCCTTGATCACCCGGAACATACCGATGCGGAAGTACACCGCGACTATCGGAACCTTGCTAGACTGCATGCCCACCGGGCTGCACACATCATCGTGCCGTCACGCTACACGGCAGCTCAGGTGGAGCGTCGCCTAAATATCCCACCCGAAGCGATCTCACTCTGTTGGAATGGCGCACCAGACTGGCAGCCGCGAGCGAGATCCCCCCACGACGGACACATCCTGTTCGTCGGCACTCTAACACCCCGTAAGAATATCGGTGTCCTGCTTGAGGCCTACGAGTTGTTGGTTGCACGTCAGCTTGCCCCTCCAGACCTGATCCTCGCCGGCACTCCTGGCGAACAGGCGAATCAATGGCTCGCCGCGATCGAACGCCCGCCTCTCGCTGGCCACGTCCGATGTACTGGTTATCTCGATCCTCCCGCCCTTAAGGAAGCCTACGCCGGCGCTCGTGTACTCGTGCTTCCTTCACTCGACGAAGGATTTGGACTTCCCGCTCTCGAAGCTATGACCATCGGCGTGCCCGTGGTAGTAGCAAACCGGGGTGCCCTCCCTGAGGTAGTCGGAGACGCCGGTCTACTAGTTGATCCGACGGATCCCGTTGCCTTAGCGGACGCCATCGAACGAATCCTAGGTAACCCACGACTTGCATCTCTCTGCGTTAGACGTGGTTTCGAGCGGGCATTAGCCTACAGTTGGGATGAATCGGCAAAGGCTTTAATTGAGGCCTATCGCAAAGCGATTGAATCTGGCACACGAGAAACTCGTACTACGGAATAGATCTAATGAGGATTGGAATTGACGGCAGTGAACTCGCTAGCCAACGTACGGGGGTTGGACGCTACCTTTCCAACCTATGTCGCCTATGGTCCCAAAAGAAGTTTGGCGCCGACCACGAGTTTCTAGTTTACACTCCAAAAGACGGTGAGCCCGTGGAAGTTGCAGAATGGAAAGACAGCAATTTTCATAACCGTCCTGTCAACGGTCGCCCCGGTGTCTGGTGGGAGCAGGTGACGCTTCCCCGGATGGCACGTCACGACCGTTTGGATGTGTTCTTCGGTCCATCATATTCAGTCCCTCTCGCCTTGCAGACCCCGCGCGTCGTGACTTTGCACGACATTTCATTCGCCATTCATCCGGAATGGTTCAGCAAACGAGAGGGTTTACGCCGGCGCTGGCTCGCATATCACGCGATAGGAATAGCGAGATTCATTATTGCAGTGTCACAATTTTCCCGGCAGGAAATTATTCGCTACTACGATGTTGACCCGAAACAAGTGTCCGTCGTGCACAACGGTATTCATCGTCTTTCTGTTCCTAGTTCAGTCGAACAATCGTCTCTAATACTGTACGTCGGTTCATTGTTCAACCGGCGTCATCTCCCAACATTGATCGCCGCTTTCGCCAAGATAATCCGATATGTTCCCGACGCAAAACTCGCAATCGTCGGATCAGACCGGACATACCCTCGACAGAATTTGGCCGTTCTCGCTAAAGCGGCTGGTGTGGCGGACCGTGTGATGTTCCGATCCTATGTGTCCGATGACATATTAGCAGCGCTGTATGCCGAGGCCAGAGTGTTTGCCTACCTTTCGGAATACGAGGGTTTCGGCATGACACCTCTTGAGGCGATTGCGGCAGGTGTCCCAATTGTCGTTGGCGACACTCCGGTGGCACGTGAGGTTTATGGCGACGCGGCACACCTCGTACCCGTCGACAACTCGAACGCTGTAGCCGACGCACTAATGCTTGTACTACGTGACGAAACGACTCGTTCCCAGATGATCAAACGGCATAAGTCAGTCTTGGCTAAATTTACCTGGGAACGCAGCGCACGCGAGACCCTTGCGCTGTTGCAACAAGCCGCTACGAGCCCCTCATGACCCGACTCGTCATAGTTATCGTCAGCTTCAACACTCGTCGAGCATTGGGCCAGTGCCTGAATTCCCTTCATACCCCCCCACCTCGCATCGACCACGACACTATCGTTGTTGATAACGGATCAACTGATGGAAGTGTGGCCGCCGTGAAATCAGATTGGCCAAATGTTCAAATTATTGAATTAGAAAACAACCAAGGTTACGCACGAGCAACCAACATCGGCATTCGTGCAACTACAAGTACATTTATCCTTCTGTTAAACAGTGACACAATCATCCCAGAAGGCAGTATCGACGACCTAGTTGACATACTGAACTCCCGTACTGACGTAGCGATCGTTGGGCCTCGACTAATCGACATGCAGGGACACCTTGAGCTCTCGTTCGGTCGGATGCTTAACCCGTGGAACGAGGCACGTCAAAAGCTTCTCAGATTTGCCGTCCGTCGGCACCTACCATTTATTACGGATTTCATCGAACACAGAGCAGCGACGACTCACTATACAGACTGGGTCAGTGGAGCTTGTCTACTCGTCCGACGCTCAGACGCAGAGAGGGTCGGTCTGCTCGACGAGCGTTTTTTTCTCTATGCCGAAGATGTTGATTTTTGCGACGCAGTCCGGTCTCGGGGTCGTCGAGTTCTCTTTACCCCAACCGTTGAGGTAATCCATGCACGCGGACGGTCCGGAACGTACACTCCTGCAGCCACTTACACTGCCTATCGTCGAAGTCACTTAGCCTTCTACGCGAAACACCATCCAGCTTGGGCGCCACTCCTTCGCGTGTACTTAAGACTGCGCGGAAGACTGCCCGAAAATTAACTTCATCCTCAGTTGCTCATAATGCTTCTATCCATTCACCTTATCCACTTTTACCTTTCACTACCGGGCTTATTTTCATCACGCACGATATCCATAAAACTCGATCAAAATACCCTGTTATAGTCAATTCGTGCGAATCGCTATCGACCTACGAAAACTGTACGACTTTGGAATCGGAACATACGTTCGAAATCTCGTAAAACAACTGGCACGTATCGACAACGAAACCGAATACGTGTTGTTGTGTAACCGTGACGACCGTGAGTTCGCTGATTCTCTTGGCGAGAACTTTCGATCCATATCCGAATGGTCAGGAAACTATTCCGTCAGCGAACAATTCACCGTCCCGTTTAACATTGCCCGCACGCGTGTAGATATTTTTCATGCACCACATTATGTCCTCCCGGCCCTGACCCCCTGTCGATCGATCGTGACGATCCATGACTGCATACATCTACAATTTCCACAATATCTTCCAAATCGCCTGGCCTACGTATACGCGAAAAGTCAAATCTGGACGGCTACTCGCCGATCTAGTCGAATCCTTACCGTGTCCGAGGCATCCAAACAAGACATCCTCCGTTTTTTTCGCGTCCCCGACGACAAGGTCACTGTTATTCCAAATGCTATGGACGAGAGATTCGCCCATGAACCAACCAATAAAGCGATGAATCGCGTGCGGGAGCGCTATCAACTGCCTAACCGTTTTGTGATGTACGCCGGCAACGTTAAACCACACAAGAACCTGGAACGACTCATCGATGCTTTCATGCAGATCCGCCGAAACGGTCTCGACGATCTCGGTTTACTAATTACCGGAAGTCAAGTTTCGAAATACGCTACGCTTCGTCGCGCTGTGCACCGATATAACCTCCATAAACATGTACGATTTCTCGGTTTCCAAACACAAGATACGCTCGCAATCTTGTATCGCCTAGCTGAGGTCTTCGTCTTTCCATCGCTGTACGAAGGTTTCGGTTTATCCCCGCTAGAGGCAATGGCGAGTGGTACACCGGTCGTTGCCTCCAACGTTTCATCGCTACCAGAGGTGCTAGGAAACGCAGCCATCCTCGTCGACCCTTATGATCCCGAGTCGATTGCTGAAGGCATCAAACGAATTCTTGACAGTCCCGACGTGCACGCAGATATGCGTGCACGTGGCATCGCACGTGCGCGTCAATTCTCATGGGAACAGTCGGTTAAACGAGTGCGAAAGATTTATACAGAGGTTGCGGCGGGCAATTGATGGAAGAATCAGGAACATACGCGCCGCCTCGTCCGGCCGACACCGGTGGCCGCCGCGTTGCCGTCGTACACGATTGGCTAACCGGAATGCGGGGCGGTGAAAAAGCACTGGAAGCGCTCTTGGAACTACTTCCAGACGCACAGCTCTTCACTTTGCTTCATGACCGTGGCTCCGTCAGCAAACCGATCGAAGCCCTGCAGCCACGACGTTCGTTTATCCAATATCTGCCGTTTGCCCAGCGCCTGTATAGGCAATATCTACCGCTATTCCCGACCGCCATCGAACAATTTGACCTTGATCGCTTCGATCTGGTCGTAAGTACCAGTCATTGTGCCGCAAAAGCGGTGGTCAGCACCGGCCGGGCGCGACATCTCTGCTACTGCTTCACTCCGATGCGATATGCATGGGATCAGTTCGACGCTTATTTTGGACCTCAAAGAGTAGGGAACTTTCAGAGTTACCTCTACCGGTTCGCCCTTCAGCGGCTGGCCCGTTGGGATGCATCGACAGCAGGAAGGGTGAACCAGTATGTAGCAATTTCCCTGCATGTTGCGAGGAGAATCCTCCGATACTATAATCGAGACGCTCAGATTGTGTACCCACCCGTTGATACTAGCTTCTTCACCCCATCCGACCCATCCCCTGGGCATTACTTCGTAGTTGTGTCCGCCCTCGTTCCGTATAAACGTGTCGATCTCGCAATCCAGGCCTGTGAGAAAGCTCGGGTACCGTTGCGTATCGTTGGAAAAGGACCTGAAGCTACCCGTCTCCAGGCACAAGCCGGTCCGAATGTCGAGTTCATCGGTAACTGTTCAGATCGCGAACTACGAGACCTATATCGAAAATCGATGGGTCTTCTACTAACCGGGGAAGAGGACTTTGGTATCGCACCAGTCGAAGCACAGGCCTGCGGACGCCCAGTGATAGCGTTGGCTCGGGGGGGTGCGCTCGAGACAGTTACCAATGGAGTAACAGGGTTACTAGTCGCGGACGAAACCGCACCTGCTTTCGCCGAGGCCATCGAGAACGTCAAACGTTCGGCATTTGATCCAAGAGCACTGGTGGTAGCGGCCTCACGATTTTCACGCCGGAGGTTTCAGGACGAAATGCGACTCGCCATAGAGAATCTAAGTTTCAAGAACTATTACGACTCCAGTGGTCCGGATATTAGCTTGGCTCAATAAGCAATAAACCGTTTTTAAAGACTAGATGACACAACAGACACGGCTCCTGATCTCATATCACGTAGCGTTAGACTTTTTGCTTGGCATGGCAGCATTCACCCTTGCGTACGCCATACGATTTGAGCCCGGCTTTATGCCAACGCCAAAAGGACAACCGCCATTCGAACAGTACCTCCTCCTTATGCCATTTATCGGCATCCTCGTTCCCATAGCATTCCAGTTGCAAGGCGCGTATCGCGTGCATCGAAGTCGAACACGCGTCGATGACTTCTTTACTGTTTTCGTCGGCACCCTATTTGCGGTTGTCCTTGGCCTATTAGGAACATTGTATTTTCAGGTCTATTACGCCTCATCGCAAGATCGCGTGACTGGTTCCTATGAGGTGTCGCGGCTCGTCTGGGCGCTTTTCGTAATTCTCAACATCGGATTAACGTACGCGTCACGAGATCTTATTCGAACTATCATGGAACGAAGGTTCCGTGCTGGAATCGGTCTCCGGCGAGTTCTAATTGCCGGTTCCGGCGATCTAGCTCGACACATCACCGACAAACTCCTACAACACGCAGAGTTCGGTTATCAGGTCTTGGGATTCGTTGATGACAACATAGGCGACAACTATTTCGGATATAGAGGTGTTCCACTACTTGGGACCATGACCGACACTGAGGAAATCATACGGCGCGAGAAGGTCGATCAACTCTGCGTCGCGCTACCACTAGACCAACATGTCAAGATACTGAATCTTGTCGAAGTGGCCAACCGGGAATGTATCGAAGTAAAGGTCGCCCCTGATTTTCTGCAGTTCGTAACGTTACGCGCGAAACTTGAGGATCTAGATGGTATTCCACTCATCAACGTCAATGATGTACCACTACACGGTTTCAATGGTGTTGTTAAACGTGCAATTGACGTGGCACTATCGGCTGTAGGTTTAGTGGCCTTGACTTTACCATTTGCCATCATAGCCGCTGCCATACGCCTTAACTCTCCAGGCTCGGTGTTCTATCGTCAGGAGCGAATGGGCTTAGACCGAAGGGCATTCACGGTCCTTAAGTTTCGATCGATGTTCGAAGATGCTGAGCGAGATACCGGACCGGTTTGGACCCGCGAGAACGACCCCCGGCGGACCGCCGTCGGCCGCTTTCTACGACGCTTTAGTCTGGATGAACTACCCCAGCTCTGGAACGTCCTTCGAGGGGAAATGTCACTCGTCGGCCCAAGGCCAGAGCGCCCGTTTTTTGTTGAGCAGTTCAAGGACCGAGTTCCGCAGTATATGCTCCGTCATAAGGTAAAGTCGGGTATGACCGGGTGGGCGCAAGTCAACGGCTGGCGTGGCAACACCTCCATCGAAAAGCGTATTGAATACGACCTTTACTACATAGAGAATTGGTCTGTGAGACTCGACTTCAAGATTATGTGGCTCACGGTCCTTTGGCTGTCCTTCCAGAAACACGCCTACTGAGTAACTATCGTGTCACGAGCCGTCATTACTGGAGCAGCAGGATTCATTGGCTCCCATCTCACAGACGCACTCCTCAACCGTGGCTACTCGGTTATTGGAATAGACAACCTTCTCACCGGCGATCTCACAAACATCAGCCATCTCGCCGGCCGGGATTTTGTCTTTCTCGAACAGGACGTGACGAAGGACATCTACATTGAGGGCAACGTTGACCTTGTTATGCACTGGGCGAGCCCAGCTAGTCCGATTGACTATCTAGAGCTTCCCATCCAAACACTTAAAGTCGGTGCTCTCGGCACACACAAAGCATTGGGATTGGCCAAGACGAAGCACGCCCGTTTCGTTCTTGCGTCAACATCTGAGGTATACGGCGATCCGCTCGAACACCCCCAGCGGGAAACGTACTGGGGTAATGTCAACCCTATCGGTCCGCGCGGTGTCTACGATGAGGCCAAGCGTTTTGCCGAAGCCATTACCACAGCCTACCATCGTTACCATCACGTCGATATTAAGATCGCCAGAATCTTTAACACCTATGGTCCGCGGATGCGAATCCGTGATGGTAGGGCCGTGCCAAATTTCATTGCCCAGGCCTTGCGGGGTGAAGACGTCACTGTCTATGGTCACGGAGACCAAACCCGAAGCTTCTGCTATATCGGCGACCTCGTGGACGGCGTGATCAAACTGGCCGAATCGAGCACGAACCAACCCGTAAATATCGGCAACCCATCTGAAATAACCATCGGTGAAATCGCCAGGGAGATCATCGCCGCAACAGGATCTTCCTCGCGCATCGTCTTCAAGGAACTGCCCGTCGACGATCCGAAAGTACGGAAACCGGACATCACACTGGCCCGGAAACTACTCGGCTGGGAACCGCAGGTTTCTCTCAGCACCGGCCTGCAGTTGACTATTGCCTACTTCCGCGAGAGGATCGATTGCGAGGAACGTCGCAATTGACCCTGAGCGACAATTCCTTGCCTTCCCATGGCAACCGGGGCGTTCCTATTGGAAAATGTTCAATTCGACGCTCTATCTCTAACCGCAGCATTACCATATCCTGGTCGCAGTCTTCCGTTTGCACTCCGCCGCCCTACCTACACGCCCCCGCCAGGTCCATTGGCCAAAGCGCACGCCCAAGTTCGACGAGCATAATCGTAGTCTCCGTCACTTGTTGACGAACAGTGTGGGAGTCGGTCACACCTCGTCAGCCTTCGTTGACTAACCGTGCAACGTGGACCACATAGTGCAGCCCCGAAACAAGTGTAACGCCGAGGGACGCGTAAATCGCAATACTGACAAATACCGACTGGCGATCTAGGTAATTGAAGTAAAGCGCAACAGCACACGTCAGAATATATATGAGTGTCGCCGCCTTACCAGGCAGTGATGGATAGAACACCCTTCGCTCAACGGCGAGATTTATAACCGCTACAGTGAGAACAATCACAACATCTCGTGTGATGATGAGAGCTGTGAGCCAAATCGGCAGTTGATTAGCAAGCCCCAGTGGCCAAGTTAGAACGACGAACGTCGAAACTAACAGTAGTTTGTCCGCCATCGGATCAAGCCAGGCACCGAGACTGGTTCGCTGATCCGCACGCCTGGCAATTAGGCCGTCCAGGCCATCAGTGATACCAGCCACAATGAACGTGATAAGGGCCCAACCGTTGAACCCGTAAACCACTAGCGTGATAAGGGCGGGAATAAGTAATAATCTGAAGAGCGTCAGTTGATTAGCTGTCGTTAACGTTGACACGACCCCACTACCCCACCTCGCGTACTATCACGCCAAGGCGATCTACCGCTTCGACCGCATCCTCTCCACTTAGGACGCGGCTTGGTTGAAAAGTTTCATTCTCGAGGACCGAAAGTACCCCCGCTGACACCGCCTGCACAGCATTCCCAAAACTAAGGTGACCCGTGTCCATATCGGTAAAACGTTGCCGGCCGGCCTGCCAACTCCGCGCGCTGACCGGATCAATCTGTGCTACAAGACCAAGTACGCGAGCGATCACGTCCGCGAGCTCACCGCGCCGTACATTTCGGTCTGGTTCGAATCGATAGCCGGCGTCCACCTGCATAATCCCCGCCTGTGTGACTTCCAGAATCCAGCGATTACTCCAGTGGTTCCGAGTATCAGTAATGATGACGGTCTGTTCTCCAGCAGCCGCTTCCTCCAACAAGTCTGTGAGCCGAACACCCAACAACGCCGCAAGATCTCCGCGTGTCACGGCCCCGCGATTTGTGATTGCTCGATACTCTTCCGGTAACGTGGCTAGTCGGAGCCGGTCACGCACATCACGTAACCGCGCGGTCGTCGTATCGCTTGGCTCCACGTCATCGGCCCTCATGTAGGCCTGTTCAGCCGCTACTAGGTTGCCAAGCACGTCATACAGGTCGCCTTCCAAAACTCTCGCATTCACATCGTTAGTATCAAGGGCTATAGCTTGCTGAACCTGCTGCAAGGCAGCTTCCACTTCGCCCTGCCGACGGTTAACCTCCGCAAGTTCGAGATATAGGAACGCACTATCTGGTGATGACGCAATCACCTCCGCATACGCCAATTCAGCGTCCGTCAATCGGCCACCCTCAACCGCCCTTCGAGCGGTCGCCAGTTGCTTGGTCATTCGTGTAAAACGAAGCTCGGCGATGATCTGTACGATCCGGACCAGGGTAGGATCCTCGACCAACGCCGCTTCGAAACTGCTGAGAGCCCCTTCTACACTATCAACGGCTAGAAAGGCATCACCACGCCCTACCAGGGCAGGAACGTACGTTGGATGATTTTCCACTACTTGGTTGAAATGTACGACCGCGCTGTCGTACTCTCCTTGAGCAATGTCAACCCATCCCAGGCCGGTCGCCGCTGGATAGAAATCAGGATTATCCCCGAGCAATCCGGCGAAACGCTGTTCGGCCTCCACAAGATCACCTACTTGCAAGAAAGTCCACGCGTTTTGATTTTCTCCGGCCACAGCCGAATCCATATAAGCACTCGGAACCACTGGAAAGACAAAGTCGGGATACCTGGGAGTCGTCACCACAGGAATACGAGTTGCACACGTAGCTGCAAAGAATGCAACCATCAGCCCTGTAAACAGGTACCCGGCCTTCACCGGACTCTTTCCTTCTTGATCTCGCTCTTGGTTCGCCACCTATGTCCAACTGGGCTCACAAACACCACCGGATCCCGAACACTTGAGCAACACGAATCTAACCAAGTCCGTTTCACGCGAGCGATTGTAGCACGCGCCCCCACGGCACACTGCCTGGCCGTACAAGGATTGGCTCCGTGCCTCGAACGTCCACAATTGTCGATGCCATACCACCAGGTGTTCGCCCCGCGTCCAGTAACACATCGACGTCCAATTTGAAACTATCAACAACCTCATTGGCGGCAGTGGCGGCCAAGTTGCCACTGTAGTTCGCACTTGTAGCCGTTAAGGGATAACCAAATGCCCCCGCAAGCGCGCACGCAACCGCGTGATTAGGCACACGTACGGCAACACTCTTCCCGAAACCTAAGACCAAAGGGTCAACACTAGACGTCGCTTCGACGATCAACGTAAGGGGACCTGGCCAGAATTGTTCTGCTAGTTCTCGTCCCAACGGTGTCAGTGTTCCGACGTCCTTCACTTGCGCGGTATCAGTCGCAATCAATGGTAACGCGAGGTCCTTCGATCGACGCTTAACCTTAAACAATCGCTCGACAGCAGCTGTGTTACGGGGGTCGGCCGCGAGGCCATAGAAAGTTTCTGTAGGAAAAATGACTAGCCCGCCCTCTCTGAGGGCACGTGCGGCGATGTCGATCGGCGCACAATCAGAAGCGCCGGGTTCGATAATAAATTCCTGAACCGCCACGAGAACCCAAAACACTCACTGTCATCTCGGCACGTTTAACGTAAGCTTCATCCACGCTGGGGTAGCTTTACTTGAAAAACATATTATCGCGTCTACAAAACCAATATGGTTCTATAGCCT
>Ga0310342_100002990_pt1 | contig 11023 bp, 10 predicted proteins | sample S15DNA20500_MG_FD_206155 | JGI IMG/M metagenome (GOLD analysis project Ga0310342, IMG submission 206155) | Marine microbial communities from station ALOHA, North Pacific Subtropical Gyre - S1503-DNA-20-500_MG | ecosystem: Environmental > Aquatic > Marine > Oceanic | place: Pacific Ocean: North... | reverse complement strand
TATTACAAGGATTGACACGAAAAATAGATAAAGATCTTCTCTCTATGGGAATAGAAAATCTTGAGCAAATAAACGAATTTGATTATGATTGATCTATCTGATAAAATTGCATTAGTAACTGGTGCGTCCAGAGGAATTGGTCAATCTATTTCCATGATTCTTGCACAAAATGGCGCTCATGTTGTTTGCGTTAGTCGAAATATCAATGATGTGCAGTCTGTTGTAGATAAAATTACACATCAAAAATTTAATGCAAGTGCGGCATCCTGTGATATCTCTGATTCAAATAATGTGACTGAATTAGTTAAAGATATAATTGAAAAACATGGTCGTATTGATATCTTAATCAATAATGCTGGCATTACTAGAGATAATCTATTAATGAGAATGTCAGAAGATGATTGGAATGAAGTTGTAAATGTAAACTTAAAAGCAGCTTTTACTGCAATTAAGGCAGCTTCACGTTCCATGATAAAACAGCGCAGTGGAAGAATTATTAATATCTCATCCGTGGTCGGTCTCATTGGTAATGCTGGACAAGTAAATTATGCTGCATCTAAAGCAGGTCTTATCGGTATGACAAAATCTGTAGCCAGAGAGTTTGCATCTCGTGGAATAACGGCAAATTGCATTGCGCCTGGTTATGTGGAAACTCAGATGACTAATAAACTTACGGATGAAGTTAAATCATCATTAAATGAACAAATACCTCTTGGCAGAATTGGTAATGTAGAAGATATAGCATATGCAGTTGCTTTTTTAGCTTCTGATGAAGCGAGCTATATTACTGGGCAAACCCTTGCTGTTGATGGTGGTATCGTTATGTAACTTAGTAAAAGGAGAAATACAATATGTCTATATTTGACAAAGTAAAAGATATTATAATAGATAAACTTGGAGCAGAGGATGACAAAATCACCGAAAGTGCATCTTTTATGGATGATCTCGGAGCAGACTCTCTTGATACAGTTGAACTTATTATGGAGCTAGAGGAAGAATTTGGTCTTGAAATACCAGATGAAGAAGCCGAAAAATTAGCTACAGTTGGAGATGCTGTAAAATATATAGAATCAAATAATTAAAAACTAATCTATGCGTGTTGTCGTTACTGGAATGGGAGCATTAGCCCCTAATGGAAATACCGTACCAAAATACTGGAATTCATTAGTCTCTGGCAAGAGCGGTATTGATTACATTACTTATTTTGATACCACAGATTTTCCAGTAAAAATTGCTGGTGAAATAAGCAACTTTAATCCAGAAGATCACTTTGAGCGTAAAGAAGTACGAAAGTTGGATCCGTTCAGTATTTATGCCCTTGTAGCTTGTAATGAAGCAGTGCAGATGGCTGGATTAGATTCATATAGTTTTGATCATAATCGTGCAGGTGTTATGATAGGTTGTGGGATAGGTGGAATTAATACATTGTTACATGAGCATGATGTTCTTAATAATAGCGGTGCTAGGCGTATAAGTCCATTTTTTGTAACTAAATTAATCGTAAATATAGCTGGTGGTCAAATTGCCATAAAATGGAATTTAAAAGGTCCAAATCAAACAGTTGTTTCTGCATGCGCTTCAGCAACTGACGCAATTGGAATGGCTTTACGTGCTATTCAAAGTGGGATGGCAGATATTATGATAGCGGGTGGAACGGAAGCATCAATTTGTGATTTGCCATTAGCTGGATTTTCAAAGATACGTGCCCTGTGTAATGACGCTGATCCTCCTCAAAGTGCAAGTCGTCCATTTGATAAGGATAGAAGTGGTTTTGTAATGGGTGAAGGGTCAGGTATGCTTGTTTTGGAAACAGAAGAGCACGCACTATCTCGTGGTGCAACAATCTTAGGAGAACTTGCTGGTTATGGCGCTACAAATGATGCTTATCATGTAACTCAGCCTGCTGAAGGAGGTGCTGGAGCTGTTTCAGCAATGCGATTAGCTATTGAAGATGCTAAAGCTAAACCAGAAGATGTTCATTATATTAATGCTCATGGAACATCCACGCCCTTTAATGATAAAAATGAAACTTATGCAATAAAAACAGTTTTTGGTAATCATGCTCATAAATTAAAGATTAGTTCATCAAAATCAATGACAGGACATTTATTAGGTGCAAGTGGAGGTATAGAAGCAATTGCTGGATTAAAAGTACTAGAAGAACAAGTTGTTCCACCAACAATAAATTATAATTCACCTGATCCAGAATGTGATTTGGACTATGTACCTAATATAGCTCAAAAAGAAACAGTTGATTTCGTATTATCTAATACTTTTGGTTTTGGTGGCCACAATGCAGTTATAGCTTTGCGCAAATGGAGCAGTTAATAATATCATTAGTTTTTTAAAGTCCCTCCTTTTTCCTGCTGCTTTGGGTCGTTTTTCAAAATTGACAGCAATAATCAACTATCGTTTTAATAATATAGAATATCTAGAACAGGCTTTTACTCATCGCTCTGTTTCATCAGAACCTAGAGAAAATTATGAACGTCTTGAATTTTTAGGAGATGCGGTTATAGATATAATAATTAGTAGAGAATTAATGCGCTATTATCCTGATGGCGATGAGGGTTTATTAACAAAAAAAAGGTCTGCTCTTGTACAACAGTCATTTTTATCTATAATAGGAAATTTGTTAGATATCATGGATTATTTAATTGTGGAACCCAATGTGGACCTAAATAATAAAAAAGTAGTGAATAACCAACAGGCTAACCTAGTTGAAGCATTGATAGGAGCAATATATCTTGATGGTGGAATAAAACCTGCAAAAAACATGATTATAAATACAATTTGGAAATATAGAGAAGAGGCTTGGAAAGCAATTAATTATAAAGGAAAATTAATTGAATATTGCCATGCAAATGGAATTAATAATCCGAAGTTTCATCTTGTTAATGTATCAGGTCCTGATCACCAAAAAACTTTTGAAATACATGTTTCAATTAATGGGAGTGAATATCCAACTGGAATTGGAACAGATAAGAAGACGGCTGAACAATCAGCAGCTCAGAATGCTCTAGTGAGCCTAATAGGATAATTATTCTTTTAGCTCGTTAATTTGATCCCTTATTTTTGCTGCAACTTCATATTTTTCATTATCAACAGCAATTTGCAAACGATCTTCTAGCTCTTTAACAGATAATACCTTTTCTGAATTTTGACTTGTTTCATAATTGCTTTCTGATAAGCCAGCTTCTTCAAATAATTCATCAGAAATCATAATAGGCGCTTTCATTCTTAAACCTACTGCGATTGCATCACTTGGCCTAGAGTCAATAGAACGCTTACCTGTTATTTCACCATTTATATCTAATGAAGCATAGAAAACACCGTCTTCTATATTTGTAATTCTAACAGCCACTAAGTTAGCATCAATTTCATTAATTAAAAGGCCAATGAGATCGTGTGTCAGAGGACGAGGTGTCTCCATTGCTTCTAAAGCTAGTGCTATAGATTGTGCTTCAAATGATCCTACTATTACTGGTAATTTTCTTTCCCCATTAATTTCACTTAATATGACAGCATAACTTCGACTTGGTGGATGAAATGAGATTTTTTGAACTTTAACAGGTACCATATATGAATTCAATTTAGGATATCAAAACCTCGGTTAGCTAATCTTTTTTTAATAAAAAATATAATTTTTATTGTTTTGTTAGTTCTTCTTTTAATTTCGATATTTTTTCCACAGGAGATGGATCAGTACCATGTAAATAGGCGCACCATAAACTTACCCAATCTCCAAAATGAATCAGATGAAGTAATCGTTCAAATCTTGTAGTACCATGTAATGAAATTTCAAATTGATTTTTTACCATCGTTTCTAGTATTTTATTTGTTATTTGCTGTCTAATTGATATTCGTTCATGGTTACTTTCATCATTTAACCAAATGATACTAAGTTTTTCTATTAGTTTAGGATTATTTTCCCATCCAACAATTTCATTATGATTAAACTCAGGGAATTCATTACAAAAAGCTAACATTTTACTATTTTCTGATAACTGATTAGACCATCTTAATGCAACTATCGATGTGTTATCTGTTTCACCATATATAATCGGAATAGTATCAAAAATTTTATTAGATAATACCCAAGTTTTATTATTTTTATCGTTACGCTTATAAATATCCCTTACAGATTTTAATAAACTAACTGAATTCATAAGGTTGTAATTAAGATCCATTTTAATTAAACCAAGATGTAATAATAAATATTGCATTGGAACAAAGGAGTATGCCAAAGCTGCTCGAGGTTGTAGCCCTGAGGGAATAAGTATAAAATCAAGATCATTACTACTAAGTTTTTTTGATAAATAACCTCCTGTAGTTATACCAAAAATTTGACATTCTTTTGATAATGCATTCTCAAATGCACTCAAAGTTTCTTCAGTCTCTCCGGAATAAGATGATACAACTAGCAGTGTATGTTTATTTGCCCATTTAGGGATATTATAATTTCGAGAGATGATCAATGGAATAGATAGGTCATTATTAAGAAGCATTTTATTTATGTCTCCACCAATTGCTGATCCACCCATACCTGCGACAATAATATTATGTATGGCATTATATTTCTTATTTAATACGATTTTTTTACCAATTTCAGCTGCCCTATCAATATCATCCGCAAAATTATATATAGCATCTTTCATGCCTTGCGGATCTTTAAATTTGCTCATTTTAATATTCCCTATTTTTTAAATAATTAGTAAACAACTTTAATTCTTCCCTGTTGGATTCAGGAACAAATAATAAGTTATCTAATCCATCTTGAAGATATTTATCTGATAAAGACTTAGCTTCAGAATAAATATTATGCTGATCAAAAAAGGAGCGTAACATGTTAATTATTTTTTTTATAGGATGATCTTCTATACTATAACAAAACTTAGACCACTCTTTGGGAACTATCTTGCGAGCTATAATTGTTAAAACAGTTTGCTTTTTTGAAAGAATATCGCTTCCAAGACTTTTTCCCATAGATTTAGCATCACTGAATATCTCCAAAATATCATCTTGAATCTGAAAAGCTTTACCAATATTATAACCGAATTCTCTAAGCTGCTCACATACCTTACTATCTTGACTAGATAAAAGAGCCGGTATTTCAACGCAAAGGCCTATTAAAGCACCAGTCTTATTTTGAATCATATGTAAATACTCATCTAATGTAATTTCGTCATTGCCTTCATTTTCTTTATCATAAGCCTGTCCAACACAAACATCTAATGCAACATCATTAAATCTTTTAAAAATAATTTGAGAATTGGTATTAATCTTACCAATCAATCTTTGTGCTTCAACAAAAATAGCATCTCCAGCTAAAATTGATGTAGAAGTATCCCATTTTTTTTGAACAGTTAGTTGACCATGTCGCATTTGATCATTATCCATTATATCATCATGAACAAGAGTAAAGTTATGTAATAGCTCTACGGCAAGAGCAGCATTTTTAAGGTCTCTATCCTCTACTCCAAACGCATTGCCTGTAAGGATTAATAATACTGGGCGAAGCCGTTTACCTTTGCCGTTAAAAACGTACTTTAATGGATCATATAAATATTTTGGTCTATCTGGAAAGGGATACGAAATTAAGATTTTATTTATGTCTTTTTGTATCTTCTTTATATTGGATAAAAAATTTTTATCAATGGTCATCTAATTTAATATTACCCATTGTTTGTAATTTATTTAGCACTAGATGCTTTAATTCCTCCATTCTTTCAAGGGAATTTGCTTCAAATCTACATACTATTACTGGTTGCGTATTAGATGACCTAACAAGCCCCCATCCATCTCCAAATTTAATACGTACTCCATCAATTGTTATACAATCATAGTTATCTTGAAAAAAATTAATAGCCTCATTGGAAATTCTAAATTTTTCTTCATCAGATTCACAGGCCAATCTCATCTCTGGCGTAGAATAATATTTTGGTAATTCTTCTTTTAATTCAGAAAGTTTTTTATCAGTTCGGGATAAGGTCTGAACAATTCGCGCTGCGACATATATTGCATCGTCATAACCATAGTAATCATCAGCAAAAAAGATATGGCCACTCATTTCTCCTCCTAATTTACATCCCAATTCATTCATTTTTTGCTTTATCAATGAATGACCTGTCTTCCACATTACCGGTTTCCCTCCAAACTTAATAATCATATCCTCTAAAGCTTGCGAACACTTTACATCAAATAAAATCGTATCCCCATTTTGTATCACTTCGGGTAAAAATAAAGCCATTAATTGGTCAGCCCATATAATATCTCCAGTTTCATCAACAACCCCAATACGATCTGCATCGCCATCAAATGCGATACCAATATCATGGTTTCCTAATTTCATTATACCGATCAAATCTTTTAAATTTTCTTCTACTGTTGGATCTGGGTGGTGATTTGGGAAGGTACCATCTGGGTCACAATAAAGTTCTTTAAGCTCTAAATTTAAACTCTTGAAAATATCGGGAGCATTAATTGCGCCTGCCGCATTTCCACAATCCATTACGACTTTCATCGGACGCTCAATGTTGATTTTTTCAATTATCATAGACTTGTAATCTGATTTTATATCATATTTGATTTCGTTTCCTTCACCAATATCAAAATCATTACTATCAATATATTGTCTTAAAACTTGTATGCTTTTACCATATACAGCTTTACGATCAAGGGACATTTTAAATCCATTAAATTCTGGTGGGTTATGACTACCTGTAATCTGTACCGCTCCTCCCACTTCTAATTTAAACATACTATAATAATTAGCTGGTGTTGGTAATATGCCCAAATTAATCACATCAACTCCAGTAGATAAGACCCCCTTTTTAAAGTCATCCATAAGTTGTGGTGTCGTTAAACGGATATCACCACTCAAAGCTATTTCATGAAAGTCATTTCTTTTTACAAAAGTTCCAAATCCTTTACCTAATTGGACAACAATTTCAGGAGGAAAATCATCTATGACCTTACCTCTTATATCATACTCTCTAAAAATATATTTATTAACCATATGTAAGTTTACATAATATTTTTTCTAAACAATAATTATGCTTTTAATTTGAGATAAGTAGCTATAAATATTCTTGTTAAAACAATAATTAATATTATTATTTTTTAAATAATTGCCCATGTATATCGTTAAACGCTTTAAACTCAATCGAATTACCACTTGGATCACAAAAAAACATTGTAGCCTGCTCCCCAGGAGAATCTTTAAATCGTATATATGGTTTAATAATAAAAATGATATTAAATCTAACTAAACGATCAGCTAAAATATTCCAATCATCCATTTTTAGTATAACACCAAAATGTGGTATAGGGACTTGCTTCCCATCTACATAGTTTGATGTATTGGACACCTTCATTTTTTCATTAAGATGACATACTAATTGATGTCCATATAGGTTAAAATCTATCCATTTTGAATCACTTCTTCCTTCTTTACATCCTAGAATATTACCATAAAATTCTCTTGTTTCATCCAAGCTGTGAACTTCTATGGCTAAATGAAAAGGATTAAGCATAGCTGAATGTAGTTTCTTGCGTATCTTTATCATAAAATATTTATAATTATTATATAAATTATACTAATGGAGAATATCTATGATCAAAAAATTAGTTTTTAATATACCATTTATACTTGTTCTAATTATAACTATATCCAGTTGTGAGAAAAATGATAATAATCAACTAAAGGAATATGTTCATAAAAAAGATTCTGCATTTAAATATGAAATTGTGGAAACATTTTCCGCTGATACATGGAAAGAGTACAAGATAAAAATGGTTTCTGGTACTTGGTTAACAGAAAAAGAAGTGAATCATACCGAATGGTGGCATTGGATAACAATAATTGTCCCAAACAATGTATTAGAAACTGAAGCGCTCCTAATAATCGGTGGCGGATCAAGTAAAGATCGGAAGCCAAAAAAAGTATCTGAACTACTCATAAATGCTGCTTTAGAAACAAAGTCAATTGTTGCAGAAATTAGTAATATCCCCTTTCAACCCCTTAATTATACTAATGACAGTAAAGATGATAGATATGAAGATGATCTAATTGCATACGGATGGAGGAAGTTTTTAGAAGGTGGAGCCAAAAATAATGATGTTACATGGCTTGCACGTTTACCTATGACACGTGCCGTAGTAAAAGGAATGGATGTGATTCAAAAGGTTGCAAGTGATATTAACATAAAAATTGATGAATTTGTTGTTGCAGGAGCATCAAAAAGGGGTTGGACTACTTGGACAACAGCAATAGCGGATGATCGAGTTATTGCAATTGTGCCAATTGTTATTGACTTGTTAAATGTCGTTCCATCATTTGATCATCATTGGCGTTGCTATGGAGAATGGTCCCCCGCAATTGATGATTATGTAAATGAAGGAATAACAGAATGGATGGGATCAAAAGAATATAACAGGCTTTTAGAACTTGTTGAACCTTACTCTTTTACTGATCAATTACTGATTCCAAAATTTCTTATAAATGCAACTGGGGACGAATTTTTTGTAACGGATTCCTGGAAATTTTATTGGGATAGACTTATTGGTGATAAATATTTACAATATGTTCCAAATGGTAACCATGGATTAACTGGAACATATAATCCAGGAAGTCTTGTTGCCTTTTATAATGCAATAATTACAAATAGTAAAATTCCTGAATTCAATTGGTCTGTTAGCAATGATAGCATTTATTTAGAAGTTAATACTGATGCTAATTATACGGTCAAGAGTTGGGAAGCTATTAATGAGAATACTCGCGACTTTCGTGTGCCAGTTATTGGAAGATCCTGGAAATCAGATGAAGTAAATATAACATTAAATAATAAATATTACCTCCATGTTAGTAAACCTAAAACTGGGTATAAAGCTGGCTTATTAGAAATCACTATTGATTCTGGAGGTAATTATCCTTTTGTATTTACAACAGGTACTCTAGTATCACCAAAATCATATCCATTTATACCCTTTAAACCACGAGATCCAAAAGGTAAACGTATTAAATAATATAAATTTTAGTTCTTAATCCAACTTTTATTTAAGATAATTATTTTATCGTCGATAGCGTTTATTTCAAAATATATTGATTAATATTTACAAATATAAATGATGATGATGATAGAATAAGTTTTTCATTATAATTTCATATTATTTTCAAAAGTTTTTCCTCCATAAAGAGTATAAATTTACTTTTATACTTGAACAAATAATCTTTGTAAAATATATTGATGGTAGCCAACCAAGCGATAAATCGCTTATTCACTTACCAGCCAAGTTTTTTTAAAATTTTAACACCACATACCAATTAAGAGGACATATATGGCAGAAGCAATGGAATTTGATTTTTCACTTCCTTCAAATGAAGGAAAAAAGTTTGATCCTGAACTTGTAGAGAAAGTTAAAAGGATTCAAGAAGAGGCTAATGGTAAATCATCTATAACAGATATACCTGAAGAATTCACCATAGAATCATATTATACAGATGATGACTTAGGTGCAGATGTTTTAAAGAATAAATACTTGGCTCCTTGGGAAAATCATCCTATAGAAATATGGAAAAGACAAGCCAAGGCGCTTGCTTCTGTTGAGAAGAATAAAAAGCTACAAAAGCATTGGGAAAAGAAATTTTTTACTGTACTTGAAGATTTTAAATTTGTTCCAGGTGGAAGGATCATGCATGGTGCAGGTCGTGATGATATTACTACAACATTAAATAATTGCTATGTTGTAGCAATCAAAGATGATCAAATTAATGATATATATAAAACAGTGGTAGATGAAGCCTTAACATACAAATATGGCGGTGGATGTGGTCATGATCTCTCAGTTCTAAGGCCATCAGGTGAAGCAATTAATGGAACAGGTGGAGAATCGTGTGGCCCAACAGGGTTTATGAATCTTTTTTCAGAAAATACTAATACTATTGCACAGCATGGACGCCGTGGTGCCAATATGCAAACTTTACGCGTAGATCACCCTGATATAGAAAAATTCATTAGTATAAAAACTGGTGATATTGATATGGTTAAATATTCAAATATATCAGTCTTACTAACACATGATTTCATGAAAGCAGTTGATGAAGATTCAGATTTTGATCTATGTTGGGATAATAAGGTTTATAAAACAATACCAGCAAGGGATATCTGGAAACAAATAATTAAAAATGCCCACAAAAGCGCAGAGCCAGGACTGCTTTTTTGGGATACAATGAAAGACTATCATAATGCAGAATATTGTAGTCCTTTAGTATCGACAAATCCATGCGCAGAACAACCACTTCCTGATGGTGGATGTTGTAATCTTGGTGCTATTAACCTCGAACGTTTTGTGGATGAATCAGGTAATTTTATGATTGATGAATTCAAGGAAACAGTTTCCATTGGAACTAGATTTCTTGATAATGTTATTGACTACAATCTTGATCGTCATGCTCTAGATGCGCAAAAAGAAAATGCTACTAATGATCGTAGAATTGGACTTGGAATACTTGGCCTCGGTGATATGTTACTTAAAATGGGTATTAAATATGATAGCGAAGATGCTCTACAGACTACAGATCAGATTATGAGAATTTTTCGGGATACATCATATGAAACAAGTAATATATTAGCACAAGAAAAAGGTGCTTTCCCTAAATATGATTGGTCAGGATATAGTAAAAGTAAGTTTGTAAAAAATCTGCCAAAAACAATACGGGATAATATTCGCAAAACTGGTATACGAAATTCCACAATTACAACTGTTGCACCAACCGGAAGCGGTGCAATCGTTGCAAGAGTAACTTCTGGTGTTGAACCTATATTTGCAACAAGTTATAAAAGAAGAGTAAAGAAAAATGATGGTTATGGTAAAGAATTTGATGAATATAAAGTTTATCATCCTATAATAAAAAAATTATTTGGTACTGATGAATCTTTACCTGAATACGTTGTTACTGCTCATAATATAGATCCTTTCTTCCGTGTTAAAATGCAAGGTGTTGTTCAAAACTACATTGATA
>Ga0310342_100002989_pt1 | contig 11024 bp, 9 predicted proteins | sample S15DNA20500_MG_FD_206155 | JGI IMG/M metagenome (GOLD analysis project Ga0310342, IMG submission 206155) | Marine microbial communities from station ALOHA, North Pacific Subtropical Gyre - S1503-DNA-20-500_MG | ecosystem: Environmental > Aquatic > Marine > Oceanic | place: Pacific Ocean: North... | reverse complement strand
TGCTGCCCGAAGGTTTTTATAGAGGCCGAAAATGTTCCACGGATCCTATGTAGCCTTGGTTACGCCTTTCAAGGACGGCGAGGTGGATCTCGATCGTCTCGGCTCCCTGGTGGACTATCACATCGAGGCGGGCACGGATGGCCTGGTTCCCTGCGGGACAACGGGGGAGTCCGCTACTCTTTCCCATAAGGAACATGAGCTTGTCATAGAGTTTGTCATCGAAAAGGCGGAGGGAAGGATTCCGGTTCTTGCCGGTACCGGCTCGAACTCCACCAGCGAGGCCGTCAGCCTTACGAAATCCGCCCAGGCTGCCGGCGCCGATGGCGCCCTGGTCATCACGCCTTATTACAATAAGCCGCCCCAGGATGGACTCTACAGCCATTTTGCGGCGATTGCCGAAGAGTGCGATATCCCCATTGTTCTCTATAACGTGCCGGGCCGCACAGGTATCGATCTCCTGCCCGGGACCATCGGGAGGCTCGCCACGATTGAGAATGTCGTCGCCGTGAAGGAGGCCAGCGGCTCGATTGACCGCACCGTTGAAATCCTCGCTGAGTGCGATATCACGGTTCTGAGCGGGGATGACTCGCTGACGCTGTCCCTGATGGCGGTTGGCGCCCGCGGAGTGATCTCGGTCGCCGCCAACGTGGCACCCTCTCAAATGGCCGAGTTGGTCCAGCTTGCCGCCTCGGGGGATTTTGCCTCGGCCGGCCACCTTCATCATCAACTCTATCCACTCATGAAGGGGCTCTTTGTCGAGACGAGTCCGATCCCGGTCAAGGCTTGTCTTGAAATACAGGGATTGATTGAAGGCGAACTGCGCCTTCCCCTGGTGGGCGCTAAGGATGAGACACGCCAACTGTTGCGGGGAGTTCTCGCGGGACTCGAAATTAAGGTCTGAGGTGTGTTTGCCCGGGGGATGCCGCGTGCGGAACGGGGCATGGCTGGCTGGCCCCCTCAGTCGCTGTCGCTGTTTCGGCCGGGAAAGTACAGCTTTCGTTCGAGGTGGGGCTTGTAGTCGCTCCACAAGCCGGAGGTATTGTCGGTCGCCTGCAACTCGCCGAGCAGTTCCTTCTCCATCTTGTCGATGATCCCCATTTTGGAGTCGAGATTGTCGAGATAATGGAAGGCGATCGCCTCGGGTGTCATGGGGCGTTTGAGCGCGCCATGTTCGAGCAGCCCATGGTGGCTAGCTATGATATGCTGCAGCTGCAGCCGCAGGTCTGGCGGGAAGTCAGCTATCGCTGAGGTCTTCTCCTCGACCATGAGCAGCCCGATTCCGATGTGTCCGATCAGCTGGCCCTCGTTGGTGTAGCTGAAGTTCTTCTGAAAGGAGAGCTCCCTGCATTTTCCAATGTCGTGAAGGATGCAGCCCGCGAGCAGCAGGTCGCCATCAAGCCTCGGGTAGCGCCTGGCGAGTTGGCGGGCCAACTCGCAGAGAGACAGGATATGCTCGAGCAGCCCCCCGATATAGGCATGGTGAAGACTCTTGCCCGCCGGGCAGTGGCTGAGGGCAAAGAGAATGTCCTCGTCGTCGAGGAAGGCCTGCAGGAGAGCTTTGATATGCCCGTTGCCGATTGACTCGACGGTGCTTCGCAATTCAGCGATCATCTCATCCTTTCCGCGTTCGGAGACAGGGAGGAAGTCTTCGTACAGGATGTCGCGAGGGTCGAGCCGGAGGATCGTGTCTACGATGAACTGCCGGTGGTTTTGATATTCTTCAATCCGTCCGCTTACCTCGACGAAATCATCAATCGCGAAGGAGTTGTAGAGGGATTTATCCGCATCCCACCTGATGGCCCGCATCGAACCGGTCTTGTCCCGGAGGCTCATCTGGATGAAATACTTCTGGTTGCGGGTCTGCTTGAAGTTGGAGCTTTCCACAAGGTAGGTCCCAGCGGTTACCCGGTCGCCCTTTCGAAGGCTCTGGATCCACTGTGTGGAAGCTGCTCCAGGAGTGTTGGGAGAATCGTCGTTGGAGGGGTCTATCATGGTCGAAGTATAGTAATCGCCGTTTCCGGGCCCGCAAACCCTTTTCCAGAACTACGTTTAAGTGTCTTTAATAAAAGGGCTTACGAAGTTTCCTTGTTGCCCTGCCATTGAAAGCGTTACAATCTTACCTCGCAGGCAGGTCAGGAGTGATTCTGACGCTAGAAAGGTCAGTTTACCCATCTTTTCCGGGAAGACTTTTCGACCGGGGCGGATGGCCTGCGGGGCGTTCAGATCCAGGTGAAGAGAAAAACCTCCTCCCGAGGCGATGCGGTAAGAAATGGAGTCTATACCTTTGGCAGTTCAACAGGGCAGTTTCAGATTTCCTATTTTTTTGCTGGTGCTGGGGTTAGGGATTTCCGGGCAGGGCTGGTCCCAGGAAGAACCCGTGGGACCGCCGGTTGGGCAGGATGGAGGAAAAACATCTTCAAAGGCCCCGGTGAAAGCTGAATCCTCCTCCGAGACCCCCGCTCCGGGGAAGAATACCGTTACTCGCCGCGCCGGGGAAGACACCATCGCCTCCCTCGACAAGGTGCATCTCACGGATGGATCGGTTCAGTACGGTAAGGTGATGGAGATAGGTGGGAATACGATCTCTCTTCAGCACCGGGGTGCGGCGAAAAGAATTCTCAAGGCCGATGTGGAAAAGATCCTGTTCTACGAGGGTAGGCGTTCACACCAGAAGCTCGACACAGACCTGGTCGTTCTCAAGATCAACGAGCACCGGGTCCCCTGCAAGATCCTGAAGGAGAGCGGTGGTGAGATACGGGTGGAACTGGCGAACGGAAACAAGGCGACCTATCGCCGCGACCGGGTCCTGCGTGTCCATTATCGAAACCAGGTTCTCGACTCGTCCTCTGACTTTTATACCGTGGAGTTAGCCAACCAGATGGACCAGGCCATCGGCATGGTCATCAAGGGCGAGGCGACCGAAGCCAAGCAGGCGGAGAAGTTCCTCGTTCAATGCGGGGTCTTCGCCATCGAAAAGGTCCAGCAGGCTGCAGCAGGACTCAAGCAGGCCGTCGAGCCACAGGAAACAAGGATCCAGGGAGTGCTCGACAGGATTCTCCACGTCCATCAGCTCAAGAAAGTCGTGACCTCCGCGATGCAGAGATCTGAGCCCCAGATCTACATGGAGCTGACCTACGGTAACCTCGATGAGAGGGAATCTCTCCTCAAGGTCCTCTATCCGAAGTTCGCGGATGAATCTATTCCGCTGGCGAAACACATCATCTCCAATGAGCAAGAGCATTTCCGGGTGCGATCCCTTTCTGTCGAGATCCTGCGACGCCTGAATCGGAACAAGGCGCTCCTGGAGATCTACAATGATTCCGCCGGTGAGCTGAAGCTGGTCATCGCCGTCGCGCTTGTCAGGAACAGGGTGTTCTTTCCCATTCCGACGCTCATCGAGGCCCTGGAGATCGGGGGAGAGAAGAATTCCAATATCAGGGCCCTCGCTGCCGGGCTCCTGAGGGATTCCACCCGGCAGAGTTTCGGGTTCAAGGCTGAAGGGACCCCTGAAGCCAGGGGCAGGGCGGTTGAGAAATGGAGGCAGTGGTGGAAGGAGAATACTCAGCAGTTCCAGGCCAGGTCTCTCCTTGTTCTCAACAATAAGAGGATCGAGACCGAGGCTCGCAAGGAGAGCCGGGAATTCTGGGTAAAGGCCCACCAGTTCTGGGTCGGCGGCCGCTTCGACAGGGCGGGCATCTATCTCCGTGAGGCTCGTAGGAAAGACCCCAGCTTCCTGAAAGCCCATATCAGCTATGCGACGCTTCTTTATTCCGAGTTGGCGCCGGCGGAGAAGGATCCTGAGAGGAAAGCGTCGATGGTGGACGAAGCGGAGCAGATTCTGAAGGGGCTCGTCGAGAGCGCCTTGCCGGATGCTACCGGGCAGGATCTTCACTGGATATATTTCGAGTTCGGCAATGTCCTTCGTCTCAAGGGGGAACACAGGGAGGCCCTGAAGCAGTATGAAGACAGCCTTGCTCTCAATCCCTCCAGTATCCCCTCGATCCTCGGTGTCGCCGATTGCCATTGGGGAATCGCCACAGGTAAGAATGATCTCTCCGGGGTTGAGAGGAAGATCGAGATGCAATCGGCCCTTGAAGGGTACTCTCTTGCCGAGAAGAAGATCTCCGAGACCCTGGGCAGCATCCAGGTCCTGAGCGCCGCCGATATTCCCCAGCTCGAAAATCTTCCGTTCGAGAGAAGGGCTCACAACCGAAACGCCCTGGTGGTTCGAGAAGAACTCGAGAAAGAGAGCATCCGGCTCGCTCTTAAAAATGCCCGTGTGTATCGCCTCCAGGATCTGCCAAAGAAGGCTGTGGTCGCTCTCCGTCGGGGATTGCAGACCCTCAAGGCTAGCACGGAGCTCAAGGAAAAGAACCCGATCGAGGCTGAGCTGAGGGCGCTGCTGGGTGTCGTCTACGAGTCGATGGGAGAGGATGTCCGGGCGGTCAAAGAATACCTGAGGGTCGTCAAGGACCTTGACCGGACCAACCCGGTCTGCCGCAGGGGCTACGAGCGGCTCAGAAAGCGGCTGCAGAAAAAAGAGACGACCGCCTCCCGCGGTTGAGATTCGGGGAACGGTCGGCGGGGCAATGTTTGTTCCGGGCAGGCTTTTCAGCTTGTCGCGGGGGGGAGCATTCCTATAATCGAGCTTCCATTGTGCTGTTGGTCCCTTCCCAGGGGATAGTGACCCAGATCGAGTGTTCACTTGAAGATCCACGAGTACCAGGCGAAAGAGGTTCTTGCCGCGGCCGGCCTTCCTGTGCCGCGGGGCAAGGCCGTGGAGACCGTCGATGATGCGGTCGCTGTCGCGGAGGATCTCGGTGGCAGCCTCTGGGTGGTGAAGGCCCAGATCCATGCGGGCGGCAGGGGTAAGGGCGGAGGGGTCAAGCTCGCCTCCAGCCTCGATGAGGTGCGAGAGCACAGTGAGGCCATCCTGGGAATGCAGCTGGTGACACCCCAGACCGGTCCCGAAGGCCGCGAGGTGAAGAAGGTCCTGATAGTGGAGGCCTGTGATATCGCCAGCGAGTTCTATGCAGGGATCGTTCTCGATCGTCAGCTGGGACTGCCCGTCCTGATGGTATCCGCTGAGGGAGGCATGGATATCGAGGAGGTTGCTGCCAGCACGCCTGAGAAGATTTTCAAGGCCAGCTTTGATCCCACGGAGGGATTGGCCGTCGAGGATGGCAGGAGCCTTGCCGGCAGGCTGGGCCTGGAGGGAGGACTCCTGGATGAGATGGGTGAGTTGCTGCAGAAACTCGCGAGATGTTTCCTGGACACCGATGCGAGCCTTGCCGAGATCAATCCCCTGGTCAGGACCACCGATGATGGCCTGCTGGCCCTCGATGCGAAGTTCTCTTTCGATGACAACGCCCTCTTTCGTCATCCGGAGATCAAGGAGTATCGTGATCCCGCGGAAGAGGATCCTCTCGAGACCCGTGCCGCGGAGTTCGGCCTGAGCTACATCAAGCTCGATGGCGACATAGGCTGCATGGTGAATGGCGCCGGCCTGGCGATGGCGACGCTCGATATCATCAAGCACTTCGGCGGCGAGGCCGCCAATTTTCTCGATGTCGGCGGAGGGGCCACGACGGAAAAAGTGACCGAGGCGTTCAAGATCATCCTCGAGGATGCGGATGTGAAGGCCATCCTGGTCAATATCTTCGGGGGGATCATGAAATGCGATGTGATTGCCGAGGGAATTATCGAGGCGGCGGAGACCATTGAGTTGAGGGTTCCGGTGGTCGTTCGCCTGGAGGGAACCAATGTCCAGCGAGGCAGGGAGCTTCTCGAGGCCTCCGGCCTGGAGTTGATCTCGGCGCCCGGTCTCCCGGAAGCTGTCCGGAAGGTCGTTGAGCAGGCGCAGGGAGGGGGGGGCAGTTGAGTATCCTGGTAGACAAAAACACGCGTCTCCTGGTCCAGGGAATCACCGGCAGGACCGGTACCTTCCACACGCTCCAGGCCGTGGAGTATGGGACCCGGGTCGTTTCCGGTGTGACTCCCGGGCGGGGAGGCGAAGAGGTCGAGGGCATCCCTGTCTTCAATACCGTCTGCGAAGCGGTTGAAAAGACCGGGGCTAATGCTTCTGTGGTCTATGTGCCGCCGCGTTTCGCCGCGGACGCTGTCCTCGAGGCGGCGGTGGGGGGGCTCGAATTGGTGATCTGCATCACGGAGGGGATTCCCGTCCTGGATATGGCCAGGGTGATGAAGACCCTCAAGAGTGAGCATCCCGGAACGCGCCTGGTCGGTCCGAACTGTCCGGGTGTTATTACCCCCGGAGAATGCAAGATCGGCATCATGCCCGGCTATATTCATTCGCCTGGCACGATCGGGGTCGTGTCCCGCAGCGGCACCCTCACCTACGAGGCTGTCCACCAGTTGAGCGAGGTGGGGCTGGGACAGAGCACCTGCCTTGGGATCGGCGGTGACCCGATCATAGGCACCATGTTCGTGGATGCCCTGAAGCTCTTCGAGGAAGATCCGTCAACCAAGGGAGTGTTGATGATCGGCGAGATCGGGGGCACGGCTGAGGAGGAAGCCGCGGAGTACATCTCCGCCAGTATGTCGAAGCCCGTGGCCGCTTTCATTGCCGGGAGGGGAGCTCCTCCGGGAAAGAGGATGGGACATGCCGGGGCGATCATCTCAGGCGGCAAGGGCACCGCTCCCGAGAAGGTAGCCGCGCTCGAGGCAGCGGGGGCGCAGGTCGCCCTTACTCCCGACCAACTCGGCCAGACGATGGCTGGAATGCTCTCCTCCGAGGGCTGAATCTCGACCGTCTATTTGGCAGAGCGTACCTTGCGCCGTGTCTTCCCGCCGGTTTTTTTCCCGGCCTTTGCCGTACGGGCGGCTTTTTTCCTGGTGGTTTTTCGCTTGGCCGGTTTTCGGCGGTCGGCGGAGGTTCCGCTCTCGTCCGCTTCCTCTGTCCCGGGGGTGATGATGCCCTCGAAGCGCGAGAGGAAGTCGGGTCCCGGATTCTCTATCTGGAAATGATAGAGGAGGAAGTGAAGCAGCCGGATCGTCTCCGGCGGCGCCTCCGGCAGAGAGTGGGCCAGCTCTCGGACCATGTCCGGGCTCTGGCGCAAGGCCATCAGGAAGGCCCTCTCCTCCGGGCTGACCTCCATCCGCGAGTGGGGACCATCGGGATCGATGTCAGCCTGGTTTTCCTGGCGGTAGTTGAGTCCCATGCAGGGATAGGGTATTTCCTCATCCAGGAGATACTCGACCGTCACGCCGAGGTTTTTCGCGATGCGGAAGATGACTCCACCGCGCGGCGAATTCTGTCCGGACTCTATCTTGGAAAGCGCGCTTGGCGTGATGCGGCAGTAGCTCGCAAGGTCCTGTTGCGAGATGGAGCGGTCGCGCCGGAGATTCATGATCTTGCGCCCAGTCTGCATAATACTCTCCAGGTTTTGTCCACCGAACCGACCCGCCCAGCTCCGGGGGCGGGGTTGGGCTTATTCTATTGGTCATGAGTTTGAACAAAAGACATTTATTTCTTTCAGTCACATTCCCTGCTTCGGCTGCTTGCCGGAGGGAGGCCTCCCGCCGGGCGGATTCGGTTGCTCCGAACATCGATGACAGCTTCGCGAAGATGGAATACCATGCTCTGCATGGCCACTTTCATGATTGAACAAATGGGGAACGCCGGTGTCTTCTGATTCAAACGAAAACTTTTCGGTCGGGAATCTTCGCGATGATGTTCGTGATGGACCGGTTTCCGAGGTCCTGGGCGAGCTATCGGAGATCTTGCGCCAGGCCCGGAAAGTCATGATCGCCACTCACGTAAATCCTGACGGGGATGCGATCGGCAGCTCCGTTGCCCTCGCGATCGGTCTCGGGAAGCTCGGCAAGGAAGCTCGCGTATTCAGCGAGACCGATGTCGATGAGCGTTTCGAGGGAATTATCGCTCCGGGCTCCGTTGAGACGGTGGATGGATCCAGTGCCGGCGCTCTCGCCGGGCAATTCGATGTATGTGTTCTTCTTGATACCAGTGAGCCGGCTCGCGCTGGCGTCCTCGAGCCGGTGGTTTTCGCCGAGGGGCAGAAGAGGGTCTGTATTGACCATCACCTCCTCGACGGGGAGTATTCTTTCGATTCTCACCTGGTGGTGGCGGAAGCTCCGGCCACAGCGTGCCTGGTACTCTGGCTGCTGGATGAACTCGATGTCGTTGTTGATGCTGAAATTGCCATGCCTCTCTGGCTGGCGCTGGCGACCGATACAGGCTGGTTTCGTTTTGCCAATGCGGGCCGGCTCGCTTTTCAATGCGCCCAAAGGCTGCTCGGGGCAGGGCTGGACACCGAGGAGTTGCATGGGCTTATCTATGGATCGAGGAGTCCCCAGAAGACCCGCCTGTGGGGGAAGGTGCTGATGGAACACCGAGTGGAACTCGATGGCAGGCTTGTCTGGAGTTTGGTCTCGAAGGAGGCACTGGATGAGTTGGGTGCTGTTCGAGATGATCTCGATGGGGCTATCGATTTGCTGAAGGGGGTCAAGGGGGCCCATGTCGCCGCCTTGCTGTCACAAGTCGATGAGGGTTCTTTCAAGGTGAGCCTCAGGTCGGTTGAGAACGTGGATGTCGAGAAGCTCGCGCGTAGTTTCGGCGGCGGTGGGCATGCCAAGGCGGCTGGTTTCAGTGCCAGCGGAACCGCCCAGGAGATAATAGAGACCCTGGGGGGGGCTCTCGCCGCGCAGGTCACCTGAGCCGGATTAGCGACCGGCAGGAAAATGGCGGGACATCGACAGAGGCGGTTTCCCGCGAGGGCGGCTCTCCGGGCTCAGAAGGTGGATTCAAACTCGCCCAGGAGGTCCTCGTAGCGCGGGTCCTCCCTGAGATTGTCCAGGTCGGGGTCATCCTGCAGGCCCTTGAAGTTGTCGTAGCCTAATTCGAGCGCATGTCCCAGGATCCTGATCGCTTCATCGACTTGGCCCAGGAGGCTGTGGCTGCAGGCGAGGTTGTAGTAGAAGCAGGGATCGTCGGGACAGATATTGATCAGGATCCGGTCCACCTCGATTCCCTTGTCATGCTGTTTCAGACGGGCGTAGAGGTGCCCTAAGGCGACGAGCAAACCGATCTCCTTCTTGGAGGGGCCGGCAGATCCCCTGGCTTTCCAGTCGACCTTCTCAAGCGCGGTTTCCACCAGGGCTGCCTCGAACTCGAGACTGAGGGTCTCTGTGGCGTCCTCGGGCAGCTCCATATTCTTCCAGGAACAATCGGTGGATTTCATCTCGGGTTGCCTTCCTTGCCTCGTCTGGGGTTCCGGTTCGGTTCCTGCCGCGCCCAGCCTGTCTGAGTCGGCTTCTCTTCGCACATCCGATGCTCGCATCAAGCGCTCACCGCAACCGTGCACTGGTACCCTCCTGTCTTTTATTTTACCACTGCCAGCAAAGACCGCAAGAACCCTGCCGGGCAGGGTTGAAGCTCCGTCAGGCTTGACTTGCAGGGTAGACGGATTAATATCGCCGGAGGTATTCATTAAGTAAAGTTGTGGCATAGACATGCGTTGGCTACCGGTAGTACAGACCGAAAACGGCGAAAACCCCGGCCAGGATTTTTCTTCGGCGGCTTCCCCAGTCGGTGAGGGACTGCTGAGCGAGGGCTCCTGTGATGAGCATTCGATAAGCCCCGGGTCTGAGAGGGCCGGTGGGGTGGGGATAGACCGGCGTGTTTATTTCGAGGTTTTCGGCTGCCAGATGAACAAGCTCGATGCCGAGCTGATGCTGGGAGTTCTCAACGAAAGCGGCTATCAGCTGACCGATGATCCTTCCGAGGCTGGAGTCATACTCTACAATACCTGCGCGATCCGGGAGCAGGCCGAGAACAGGGTCTTCTCGAAGCTCGGCAATCTTACCGGGCTGAAGAAGAAACGTCCCGACCTGGTGATCGGGATGCTCGGTTGCGGGGCGCAAAATCACCAGCACGACATCTTCCGCCGGTATCCCCATGTGGGTATAGTCTGCGGTCCCGGTGAGTTCCTGCGTCTGCCGCAGCTGATTGCCCAGGCCCGGGAAGAAGGGCAGGTTGCCGCTCTCGACCTGGACAAGCCGGTGCGGTTCGCCAGGAAAGAGAATCTCGGACCGCGGGCCCATCACGCCTTCGTGTCGGTGATGCGGGGCTGCGATATGGCCTGCACCTATTGCGTGGTCCCCAGTACTCGTGGCGGTGAGGTCAGCCGCCCGGTCTCTGAGATCATCGAGGAGGCCGAGGTCCTTGTCGCCTCCGGCGTGAAGGAGATTACTCTCCTGGGGCAGACGGTCAATTCCTACGGTAAGCGCCTGGCGCCCGGAAGGAGGATCGGTCTCCAGCATGTGCTCTACGGACTGAACCAGCTTGACGGGCTGGAGCGGATTCACTTCATCACGTCGCACCCGAGGTTCATGAACCAGGAACTGATCGAGGCGATGGGAGAGCTCGAGAAGGTGTGCGAATACCTGCACTTGCCTGTGCAGTCCGGCGCCGACGATGTCCTGCGGCGCATGCAGCGGTCCTATACGATCCAGCACTATCGGAAGGTGGTCGATGAATGCCGCCGGCTGGTGCCCGGAATCGCTCTGGCGACGGATTTCATTGTCGGGTTCTGCGGGGAGACAGATGCTGAGTTCGAGGAGACCGTGAAGCTGGTCGAGGAGGTGCGCTTCAATGGCGCCTATATTTTCAAGTATTCTGAGCGTCCCGGTACGCCCGCCGCCGATCTCGAGAATGATGTTCCCGAGGAGGTAAAGCGTGAGCGTAACCAGGTCCTGCTGGGAATCCAGAGGGGCATCAGCCTCGAGCTCAACAGTGAATCGATCGGACGGGAAACGGAGGTGCTGGTCGAGGGTCTCAGCAAGAAGGACAAGACGCGCTGGAGCGGTAGAAACCGCAAACACCAGATCGTGGTCTTTCCTGTCAAGGGAAACGAAGATCTCACAGGGAAGCTCGTCACCGTCAAGGTCACCGAGGTGACCCAGGTGGTGCTGGTGGGGGAGCGTCGAGGGAAAGGGAGCTGAGTGGTCGCTGCGCGTCCTGATCCGGCATTCATGGCTGAGGC
>Ga0310342_100002988_pt1 | contig 11026 bp, 13 predicted proteins | sample S15DNA20500_MG_FD_206155 | JGI IMG/M metagenome (GOLD analysis project Ga0310342, IMG submission 206155) | Marine microbial communities from station ALOHA, North Pacific Subtropical Gyre - S1503-DNA-20-500_MG | ecosystem: Environmental > Aquatic > Marine > Oceanic | place: Pacific Ocean: North... | reverse complement strand
GTCGCTCTGACGTTGCCTCAAGACGCTCACGCCGGGTGCAGGTTTCGTATTTGCCTGACCGTCGCGCAAGCGTTCCGCTTTTTGCCTGGGGCCGCGGGTGCAATCTATATCAATGGAGCGAAGCAGGCGGACAACAAGTACATCACTTCGTCAACGATCGGCGATACAGTAAAATTGATCGCCGACGGGAATGGCGATTGGGTCGCTGTCGAGACAGGAACATTTACAGTGGAATCGTAAGCTCCTCTCCTCTCAGGGGCCTGGCATTCGCTAGGCCCCTGATTTTTCATCCTCCCGGAGCACCAACAAATGCCCTCTGGACAATACGTCTACCCCCTGACCGACACCGGCTCACTCAAACGCATCAGGTCTGCCAATTCGACCGCAACCAGCTTCGCCGCGCGTGTCCCGACAACGACAAAGCCAACCGGCGATGGCGTGATCGACAGCACTGGCGGGCTCAGCTACGTATTGCTTACGTTCTTTGGCAGAGACGCGGCAGACGAGACATTCGATTTCCGGGTGATGGGCTGGTCGCAGGTCATCGGCGCGGCGAATTCTCTTTGGGTCCCGGTGCGGCTTCTCCAAGCGCGATGTACTCTCTCCACTGCCACCGGCGTCGCCGACAGCGAGGTGACAGCCAGCGAATTTATCGTGGACACGATAGCCACCGTCACGGGCAGCACCATGCGGGAGGTGGTATCGCCGGGCGACAACGCGGGTGCAGCCCACGCGATACTCGATACCACTGGATTCGAGATCGTGACCGTCGATTTCGACTTGATCACGGCAGCCCAGGCCAACGGTTTATACAGGTGGTTTTAGCCGGGCCTGCGTAGCATCAAACGATTGGAATAACTATGGCACTTCGGCGACGAATCGGCGGCGGCGGTGAATCATTCGACTTAGCGGCAGACCATACGTTTACAGGAAATGTCCAGATTGATTCGACGACGTTTGGGGTTAAGCAGCAGCTATCGGAGAACACTGGAGACAACAACACGCCATTGATACTGAAATCAGGTAAATCCTCCGGTGAAGTGGCGATGCACAAGTCGACGGGTGGCGAGGTATTTAACTGTTCGACGAATAACCTCCGAATGATGGGAGCGAATAGCAACTCAATCCGCGCGGACGTTGAGAGTTCTACTCCTGGAGATCCATATTTTAGGCCATTTGTCACAGACTCTGTAAGGCTCGGTGGAGTGGATAACGAGTGGTACAGCATCCACGGCAGGGAAATCATCGCCGGGGAGATTCAGCAATTGCCATCATACTCAAGTCGTCCTACGGCTGCCGTAGCGGGGCGAGTGATTTGGAATTCAGTAACGGGTATGCCAGAATTTGATACTGGTTCAGCATGGGTCAAGGCGGATGGGACGGGGGTATAACTAGGAGCAACACGATGGCAACATACGAGATTAATATTCCTGCGAGCAAAATGTCAGACGTTGAGACGGCGTTCAAAGCATTCGGGTCGATCCCGGTAGATGCGAGAGGAGATCCATTGTTTACAGATTCGGAATGGGTCGGCGAGAGCTTGCGACGGTATGTTCGCGACACAGATGCACGATACCGTGAACTGGCTGCACGGGAATTGGTTGTCCGCACGCCCGACGATTCGATTGCGACAGTCGCGTGATTTAGGGGATTGAGATGAGCCGGATACACGTCCTCGAGTCCGACCGTGGGGTCTACCGGATCGTGCTGCACATCCCGGTGCCCGACGAGACCAACCTCGCCGGCATAGCGCTCTGCGATGCGATCTATCACTGCCGCCGCATGCCGAGCCGCGAACGGACGTGGTCGACGTTCTCCATGGAGATGGCGGGCATACGGAAAGACATCGATGCCGGCGAAATGCTGGCCCAGTGGGGGCACAGTGAGTCCGGAGCGCCAGAGAGGCTCCTGGTCTCTCCCGAGGAAACGGAGCGTCTAGTAAACGGCCGGTGCGTGGAGGTGGTTGTCCGCGAGGCGATCAGCGACTCCCCGGACATCGCCGCGAAACAGTTAAATGCGATATACGCCCGGCAGGCGCCGCTCGTGCTCCAAGCGCTGCGTCGAAAATTCGCGCTCTACGGGCTAGCCGAGGAATGACATGGCCCGATACACCCAAACGCTGACCGCGCTGCTCAGCCACGCCGCGGTCTCAGACGCCAGCATCTCTGTCGGCTCGGCGCTGAACGTGGCAGGGTCCCTCTCCGGGACCGTGTATTTTTCCCACGCCTGGATCGGCACCGCCTCCATTACGCGGGGCGCCGACTATTACTTGCAGGCCAGCCCGGAGGCGAGCGACAACAAGGCGTGGTCTACGCTCGCCAAGTTCACGACTGGGACGACGGCAGCCGTGGACGAAAGCCTCACGGCCACAGAACCTATCGGCGAAACAGTCATAGCTGTAGCCAGCACGACGGGGTTCCAAACCCGCGGCGACCTGATTTACATCAAGGACGGGGCCACGCTCACGGACAGCGAGTGGCACCAAATAAAGACATACGACGAGGACGTATCCGTCACGCTGTTCGATGGGCTCACTGAGACCCATGCGGCGTCATCTGCGTTCTACTCTCGCGCCGAGCGATTCGTCATGCAAGTGGATCTGTCTGGAGTGTCGCGCGTTCGCGCAATCGCGCATAACAGCGCGGGGGGGAATGCCACCCACTCAAAATGCTCGATCCTAACTAGCACGGACCTAGAATGACCGCCCTAGCCAAACCCGCTCAGTGGTGGCCTGGCGTGGCTCGGAACCACGCCCTTGCCCCGGCTGCGGCTTGGGTGCTGTGGGAGGGCGCTGGCGACGGCGTGTCTGACGCAGTCGACCAGGTCCGCGGGAGCTTCGTCAATTTAACGACCGACGCCTGGATCGGCTCGCCGTATGGATGGGCACTGGAATTCGACTCCGGCGCCGCTCACCGAATCGACGTGCCGTTCCTGGGCATTGCGCGTCCGGCGCCATTCGCCTATGCGATGCTGTTGAAGCCCGCGGCGGGCGCCAACAAAAACCAGGCGTGGCTCTCCGAGACAAAGGCCGCAGCCGCAGTGCCGGTCGCGAAATTCCAGGTGCTGTCCGGCTCGGCCGCCGCATACGTCGGCACTGACGCCGGCTCTGCTCTCGCCGCCGACACCGTGGCGATCACTGATGGGGGCTGGCACTTTTGTGTGATGTCGAGCGACACGGCGACGCTTCATCTGTACGTTGACGGCGACCTGGTCGCCACCGACAGCATGCCTGCGGGCACCGGGCTGGCAGACCTCGACACCTGCACCATCGGAAGTTTTGTGTTTACCACCGGCGGCTCGCCCGCATATCACTACCCGGCGAAGGGGGAGCTGGCGCTGATGATGATGTACCGCAGGCACCTGGGCCGCGCGGACGTTGCCGCGTTGACGATGGATCCGTTCCGGGCGTTCCGCCGCTCAGCGCCGCTCAGCGTGCCTCGGTTCCTTGAGCGCCACTACCCGCGCGGATTCGGCAGCCGCGCGGGTGTAAGGGGGGTAGCATGAGCGCCATCCTGCGAAAATATGGCATCGCGACGACGGTCACGATTCCGCTCATTTTGAAGAACTCGAACTTCGCCGCCGCTGGCGATTGGACGCCGGCGACTGGGGACGTGAAGGCGTCAAAGGACGACGGAGCAGTTGCCAGCGTCGGCACGCTGCCGGTCAACGTCGGGGGCACGGGCAGCGTGCTGTGGAAGTTCACGTTTTCTGCGACGGAGATGCAGGCCGCGCGGGTGGTCTGCCAGTGCGTCGATCAGACATCACCCAAGGCGATCGCCGACCAGGCCATCATCCTCGATACTTACGGGCACGCCAGCGCGCAACACGCAATAGACCTCGACGACGGCGTGCGCGCGGGGCTCACTGCCCTGCCGAATGCGGCTGCCGAGGCAGCCGGGGGCCTATACACACGGGGCACCGGCTCCGGTCAAATCCGACAGGACGCGAATGGCCGGGCCGACGCTAACTGCGTCGCCGGCGATGGATCTTCGCCCTGGGCCGGGGAGGTCTCGACCGTCGTGAACGCCTCGCTGGTGACGTATGGGCTGGACCATCTGGTCTCTACCAGTGTCACGGGCACCGACATCGCAAACAACTCAATCATTGCCCGGCTCGCCTCAAAATCAGCCACGGCGGACTGGGATACATTCGCCAACACCACCGACTCGCTCCAGGCGATCGCAGACGTGGGGCACGTCATCAGCGTCACGCATATCCTGGGCACCGCCATCACCGAAACCAACGCAGGTGACCTGGCCAAAAACTTCTCTCAGCTTTTCGATGTCAATCCCACATCGCAAAAGAATATCAATGACCTCGCCGGCCATCGCAGGAGGTCGAACCGCCCCGCAGGAGTCTCGCGCTAATGCCTGTAGATCCACTCGAGCTGAAGAAGGGACTCGTCGACGCCAGCGTCTATCTGTTTGTCCGAAATTCGTCAGTGACGACAGGTGCAGGGCTGACGGGCCTGGCCTACGACTCGAGCGGGCTGACGTGCTACTACGTCCGGCCGCTCGGTCCCGTCACGCAATTGACGCTGGCGACACAGACGGCGACCGGCGCACACGCGGACGGGGGATTCGTCGAGCTGTCCTCCTCGGCAATGCCCGGCGCGTATCGCCTCGATCTCGCAGACGCCATAGTCGCGACCGGCGTGTCGTCGGCGATGGTCATGCTTCAGGGCGCCACGAACATGACGCCTTCGGTGCTGGCGATCCGGCTGGTGGACGATCCGCTCGGCCCCGGAGCCGATCCGGTCACGCAGCGGATTGCCGACGACAGCACTGGCATCGCGATCGCCGACGCCGATGTCTGGCTGTCCTCAGATTCGGGCGGCTCAACCGTCATCACCGAGACGCAGCAGACCAACAGTGACGGGGAAACGACGTTTTATCTGGATGACGGATCGACCTATTACTTGTGGATGGTCAAAGACGGGCAGCGGTCGATCACGGGCAGGGAATTCGTAGCCGTAAAGGATTAGCATGCCAACCACCTTCACCACCACCGAGGCGTCCGCAGCCAGCGCCCTGCCCATCAACGGCGGGATGACGAAGCTTTCTGCGATCAACAAAATGCTCAAGTCCGCAGGGCTCCGGCCCGTCGTCGCACTGGACAGCGGTGGCGATAGCGACGTTGCCCTGGCCGAAGCGTCGCTCGACGATGTCGACCTTGAACTCCAGAGCAACGGGTATTTTTTTAATTACGAGGAGGACGTGGAGATCGCCAAGGATGCCAACAATCAGATACGCCTCGCCGCAAACATCATCGATGTCGAGCCCGTGTCGCCGGCAAACTCGGCCCGCCGCGGCTCGTTCCTCTACGATCTCGACGAGCAGGATTTCGCATTCACGTCGAACGCAACAGTCCATCAGATCATCCGCGTGGCCTTCGAGGATTGCCCGGCTACATTTCGTGAATGGGTCGTCGCAGAGGCATCCGTCCGCTTCCAGCGCGAGACGATCGGGTCAACGAAAATCGATGCATTCGCGCGAGAGCGGCTGGTCAGAGTCAGATCGAAATTCCTGTCGCACGACGCGCGAGTCGGCCGCTACGGTCTCTACCGCAGCGCCGATGCACTCGGCATGAGAGGGCGAACCGGCGCATGAGCCAACGAATAACCGTACCTACGACCTGGGGGGGCGTCAGCCGGCAGCCGCCGCCTCTGCGGCACGCGAACCAGGCGGCCGAAGGGGACAACGTGCTGTTCAGCGTTGTCGACGGCGCCTCGAAACGGCCCGGCACCGAACACGTCGCCGAAATTCCCGGCCTTGCGTCGAATACGAGCTACCGCATACATGCGGTCGAACGGTCGGACACCGAGCGATATTTGATTATCTATGGCAAGGGCACGCTCGCCGTTTACGACGATGCCGGGCGGCTGCAAACGCTGACGATTTCGGCTGCGGCGCAAGCGTATCTCGATCGTGACGATCTCTCGCCCGACGACCCGAACGTCACGGCCGACGACATGGCCCTCACGACCGTCGCAGATCACACGATCATCTTAAACAAAAAGGTCGCTCTGAATACGGTGGCGTCATCGCGATTCGCGGTCACCTCGACGTTCGACGACTACGAGGAGATGATCCTGACGGCCCCGGCGGCAGACACATACCACCGCACGCGGCAGATCGCCGCGGGGAACCCGGCCGGGTACTACCTGTACACGCCATTCAAGGTCCACGATGAGGACACCGCCAACGCCGCGGTCACGTCAGGAAATGCGGTGGTGCAGTTGCCTGGCGGCACAGATCTGTCGGGCATCAAGATCAAGGATCAGATCCGGATAATTGGCCGCGCCGACGGAAAATCCTCGGGCGAGTACTTCGACCTCCTCGCCGTGAATGACGGCGACGATCAGGTCACTGTCAGCCCTACGCCGTCGAGCGGGAGCAGCAGCCACGCCTGGTCAATTGGATCGGCGACGTTCGCCACTTGGGAAAGCGCGAGACTCTATGGAGATTGGCTTGGCACGCCGTTCCCGACCACCGACGTAAGCTTTTACAACGTCGGAGGTCGGAACCCGTGGACATTCCGCATCACGTTTACGCCGCCTGGCGGGCCGGCGGAGGTCCACGACATCACCGGCGATTTTAGATCCAGCACCTTTGCGGATCTCGCGGCCGTAGCGGCGGCGTTCGACGCCCAGCTAAAAATCGCCGAGTCCAACGCGGTCTTTGAGTACGACGCGACGCTGAGGCGTTTCCGAATCACCAGCCCGTACGCCGGCGCTGGGTCAACTGTCGCGATCAGTAAAACCCCAAACTCAAACGCCTGGCAGTGGTACGGCAAAGGTCTGTTCAAGGGGCAGGCCACCGAGGGCACTGGCGACCCGGCCACTGGCGAGGTCGAAGTCATCGACAGATGGTCGCGGGTTACGGCCCCGGACCAGCTCGAGGCGACGCCGGATGCCGGCACGCTGCCGATCAAACTGGTACGCGCCGCGGCGGCTTTCTACGAAGACGGCTCTCGCTCCGAAAGCACTTGGGAAGCCGACACGATCGATTGGGAATCGCGACTGTCCGGAGACACTACGACGAATCCCAAGCCTAGCATTTTCGGCGATGACGACAACCGCCTATTTTTTCTGTCCGACATCTCATTCTTCCAAAACCGCTTGTGCCTGGTGGGTGGGGAGCATGTCGTCCTGTCCCAGGCCGGCGCGTCGTTCAACTTATGGATCGACGATGCAGAAAACATCGTCGATACGGATCCAATCGATGTCAGCCTGTCGTCCGACGCCGTAACGATAATCGACTCCATCGTCCCGTTCCGTAAAGCTTTGCTGATTATGACGCTGGCCGGTCGGCAATTTGAACTGTCCTCCGGGAACAGGCCGCTTACCCCATCGACGGTTGCGATTACGCCGACCACTGCGAACGATTCTCTCAACGGCGTGCGTGGCGCGAAGATGCGGCATCAGTTTTATTTTGTTGGGGAACGCAAACAGTCGGCGCAGATGTACGAGTATTTCTTTGACGAGTCGCAGGCGACGAACATCGCACACGACGTGACGGCACATGTGTTCGATTACGTACCGACGGATATTCGCACAGTGGCAGCGTCGCCGAACAACAACGCAGTCTTTCTTCTTCCGACGGACGGCACGGAAATCTTCTCATACCGGACGCACTGGCTCAACGAGCGTCGCGTGCAACTGGCCTGGTCCAAATATAAAATGCTTGACACCGCAAGCGCATAGGAGTTCCATCGATGGCTGACACGCAACGTAAGTTGGCGGACCTGCAAACCCTGTTGGCCGACAACACCACGAAACAAATCTCGCCCCAAGATTTGCGAGACGCACTCGTCACGACTCTGGGCGCCTACGGGTCCATACATTGCAACGACGGATCTGCGAGCCAGTCGGTCGGCACATCGACAAAGGTCGTGGTCAATCAGTTCACCGCGAATGGCGCCGCCAGCGGCGTCACGCCCGACCACGCGAACGACAAGCTGACGGTGGGCATCGCCGGCGATTATTTCGTCTCCTGCGTGATGAGTTTCGCGTCGAACGGCTCGGACGACACGTTCGAGGCTCGAATTTTAAAAGGAGGCGCAGAGGTCAACGGTCTCTCGGGAAAAGTCGAACACGCCCTTGCGGCCGACGAAAACCAGGTCGTGATCACTGGGATCCTCGACGACCTAGCAGCGAACGACATCATCACCGTGCAGCTCGAGCACGACAACGTCGGCGCCGTGACGTTCGACGTGAAGCAGGCGAACCTTTGTATGAAACTATGGGGCTGATATGGCAGAAATGACGCCACAGGGCGCGATCGACGACGGCTTCGACGCTGGCTGCGAAATCGCCACGCCATTGTCCGAGACGGCAGAGGACGCCGGCGGGTGCGATCCCGGCCTCGACGACGGATTCGAGGTCGGCCGGCTGTCGGCGTTCGCGTCAGGTTTTGACGAAGGCGCCGAGGTCGGGCCGCGGGGGTATCGCATCATCGACATCGCCGTAATCCGAGACGATCTGTACGCCCTGGTAGAGACCATGTCGTCTGTCCGGCTCGAGCGTCTCTCCGTCCCGCCCGAAGGCCCGGACATTCGAGAGGCGAGTTGGTTCGGTGATCAAATCAGCGGCCTGGATTTCAACGACTACACGGGCATCACTGACGGGGCATTCAAAATCGCACTCGACGGCGTCACGTCTACTGTAGACAGCTGCGATTTCTCGCTCTCGTTGAAAAACGCAGACATCGCGGCCGAACTTCAAAGACAAATCCGCCGTGTGTTTGGCGGCACGCCGACCGTGAGAATCCATCAGGGCGATCGCTTCGTCGTCACGTCGGCGACCCGGAGCGACGCGTCCCAGGTCAGCGTCCCTACGGCTGCGAACAAGGGCACGGACCTGGCCACCGCGGCGCTCCTGGGCGCACCGGGTGATGCGTATGGCCCTGAGATGCCGTTCAGCATCAATCTGGACTCGCGCGTTGAGGTGACTGGAACCTTCGACGAGGCCACCGGGTACACCACCTGGGACCACCAGCTCGAGGACAAGACCATGACCGAGGTTGTCCTGGGCCGCGGGTTCGGCGCGCAGTCCGGAGGGACACTAGCCAGTGCGGAGCGCGTCAACGCAAACAAGCTGCGGGCCGAGGGCGATTTCAGCGGCGCCGACGTATACGTTGGCCGCCCGTACAAAATGCGGATGCGGCTATCGAGGCCGTATATCCGCGATCAGAGCGGCGCCGCGGTGCTGGATGGGCGAATGCATCTACGCCAGCTGATTGCCAATCACCAGGACTCGGGGGCGTATACGATCGAGATTAGCAACCCAGACCGAGCGGTACGGTCGAGCGAATTCAAGCCGCTACAGGTCGGCGTCGACGCTATCGGCTCGTTCGCCATCGAAGCCACCGGCGAGCACTCGACGCTGGTCATGGCCAACGCCGACAATGTCACCGTCGAGCTGGTCAGTGACTCCGCGCTGCCCGTGACCATCACCAGCCTCGAATGGACCGCAGACTACGCTAGGAGATCTCCATAATGGGCGAACCATTACTTACCGGCCTCTTAATCGCCAGCACCGCCGCCGGCGGCGGTGCCTCATACGAGAGCGCTCGGAAAACGGCGTCCGCCGCGAAAGCGGAACGCGAGCAGGAGGAGATCCGAGCCAGGCAGGAAGCGGAGCAGGTACAGGCCGCGGCTGCCGGCGAAAAGGTTGTCGCAGAGCAGGCTGGTCGGGACTTCGCGGCTAGCTTGCAGGTGGCATCCTCGGCCGCTGGGCTCGGGCTGGGTGCGTTTGGCGATCAGCTCGCCGGCACGCCTGGGGCGCTGGCCCGCGAGGGCGCTCGCACCGTGGCGGGCAATCGGCAGCAGATTGCCACCGGCGAGCTGAATACCCTCGGCATGATGGCAGCGAACAGCCGCGCGTACCAACGCCAGTTGAGCGCCAAGGAGGGGAGTGCCTTTCTGCCTGCGCTGACCGGCGCGCTGGGGGGCTTTGGAGCCGGACTTGACATCGGCCGGGGGGCAGAATCACTCGGGCTTGACATCGGCCGGGGGGCAGAATCACTCGGGCTTGACATGGGATTCAAGGAGTCCTCCTAATGAGCCGACTGCCTGGCATCTCCTCTCGCCCAAGCCTTGGGCAACGCAATGTCGCATACGACGTACCCGAAATCGTCGCGGCGCCGCCGGCGGCTGTTCGCCAGCTGCGTCGCCCTGGCGTAACCGTAGACGACAGCACCCAAAGAGATATTGCCAACTTGCTCAATGCTCTGGGCGTGGGGGCTCGAGCCATCCACAGAACAGCACAGAGGGACAAGTATTGGGAGGCGCAAGATGAGGCCAAAGATGAGGCGAAAGACAGGCTCGCGGCAGGCGCAGCAGGCTACCTTGCCCTGGGGAAGCTTGCTAACGATCTGAACAGGAACACAATCGATTTGAGCAAGCCATCAGAAGTTTTGGCAAAACACCATTTGGGGCTCCTCATAAAGCCGAATGATTCCCCCGCCGCAATTGCGCGGAAGAATCAATTCGAGCCTTCTTACTACAAGTTAATTGCGGACGCTAAATACAAACACGACAGGGTTGAGGCAACGGATGCTCTCGGGATCATGGCCGGAGTCGTAGCTGAAAATCCGGATAACTGGCCGACATATGCCACGGATGCGGAGGCCATATCCGCCCCCATAGGGGTGAAGCCGCAGGACGCCCGAGATCAACTAGCGATTGGGGCTGCTGAGATCCTAGTGACCCAACTGAAAGTGCCAGGTGCCGATCTCGAACAACTTACCAAACGGTTTCACCTCGTATTAGGCCACCTCGGCAACAGGCATCCGCATCAGCAGGCCAAGCTCAGGGCGGCAGCAAGTCAAAACTACGAGACGATGAGCGACGAACGGATGCGCGAGCGCTTCGGCGATATATTAGCGACGCCAGATCTGGACGACATGTATGACACGCTTCTGGCGATCCAGAAAGATGGGAAAGATCCGAAGACCGGGGCCGTCTATACCCCGCAAGAACGCGATTATCTCGAAACGCAGGTCACAAAAAAATGGCAAGAGGC
>Ga0310342_100002987_pt1 | contig 11027 bp, 6 predicted proteins | sample S15DNA20500_MG_FD_206155 | JGI IMG/M metagenome (GOLD analysis project Ga0310342, IMG submission 206155) | Marine microbial communities from station ALOHA, North Pacific Subtropical Gyre - S1503-DNA-20-500_MG | ecosystem: Environmental > Aquatic > Marine > Oceanic | place: Pacific Ocean: North... | reverse complement strand
CGTCGCCCCAGAACTTAATCATCAGGGACCAGTGCATGGTATAGAATTTCGGACTTACGGAATCAGCTATTCTTGCTGCTTCAGTAAAATCGAGACCGGTTAATTTTGTATAGGGTGGCATGAACGCGTGGGCAGTTAGTTCCAGGTCATCTCCACCCTCTTCCTGGACAATGTCTTTCCATGACTGAATCAAATCGCTGGACAAAGCTGCTTTCAACTCTAGCCACCGATTAACACCAGGAAAGACATCTTCAATCTGCTCAAGTGTGGCAGCCAGGGCAGCTTCGCCAGACTCGAAAGCGAGAACCGAGCCCAGCGTTTCATTCGCCAGGTCACTCGTCAAGTAATGCGCAAACCGTTGTACATCGTTCTGGATAGCCTTGAAGTCAAAACCATGATCCTCTGCCCAGCTCGCAACATGCGGGCTGAAATCCTGAAAGACCTCGTTGAACGTATAGCAGGGGTACTCGGGCCAATCGATGCGAAAACCACTGATCAGCGGATAAGCCTTCAACAAATCCCGCACGTAAGCGCGGTTGTATGATCGAATTGCTTCACTTGCCAGGCACCCCGTATCTGCCATTCGCCCCGTCATCAGTTTCCCGCAGGGTCCACAAGGGCGATCCTCGTCCCGTAACCCGGAAGGCTGGACAGCTCCCAACTGAAAATAGACTTTAATCCCAGCCGTCACTGCAGCTTGCACAAACTCATCGATCACATGCCCATGATCGCGAGTCAAGTCATTTGGCTGACGCGATGAATATGGGCAATCGCGATAACATTCCTCGTCCGGATAATAGCTGACACCACTGCGAACCCATAAGGAATGCTTTCCAAACAAGGGCCGATCAAAAATACGAGGACTCGAACCGGCATCGATCGGTGGTTGAAACGAACCAGACTGCTCATCTGCAGCAGCGGTGACTGTCGGGTTACAGGCCACGGCGGTCACACCTGCCTGCTGCAAGTTCCGTAGCACATTTTCAACCCCTTCTGAGAGAATGAAATCGCCTAGCACTGTAATTCCCAGAATTCGTTGAGTCATATTCGTTTCCTTGTTACCCGATATGGCTTGGCGATGCGGAGACAGGTGAGTTATCCACGATGCAAGTAGCGTCAAGATAACTAGAAACCCAAGCCCAGCCTACTGCCGACGCGGACAGTTCATATTTTTACCGAAAAAGGGTATACGAATCGCCTTGCAGATGAAAAGATAGCAGACTCTTGAGATACGAGTGATCCCATTAAACAATCTCTAACGGGTGAACATCATGTCAATTCAGTACAACCGACGCTCGGCACTAAAGACCTTGGCTGCTGCTCCCTGGATCCTCTCTGCCTCATCGCCAGTCAGTGGGTTGGCAAAACGGGCAAACCGTCTCCCGGTGGCCGCCGTCATCACCGAATATCGCAACAACTCTCATGCGGACGTGATCGTTGGCAAGATCTTGGAAGGCTTTAAACAGGATGGCGGCCCTGGTCCCGCCCTAAAACTAGCTGCTCTTTACGTGGACCAGTTTCCCAAGAACGACATGAGTCGAGAACTTTCTCGGAAGCATGGATTCCCAATCGTCCCGACAATCGAAGAAGCCATTACCCTGGGGACCGACCAGGTGCAGGTTGCCGGAGTGTTGAGTATTGGCGAACACGGCAATTACCCCTTTACGCCGAAAACCAAACAACACATGTATCCACGTCGCCGATTTTTTGACGCGATCACCGGGACGTTTCGCAAGCATGGTAAGGTTGTCCCTGTCTTCAACGACAAACACCTGGCCTATAACTGGGCTGATGCAAAGCACATCTATGACACGGCTGTGAAAATGAAGATTCCGTTTATGGCAGGCTCTTCACTACCCGTGACGTGGCGATTACCCGCAACCGTGCTGCCACCTGGAAGTGTCATCGAAGAGGCCCTGGGAATTGGCTACGGTGGTCTCGAGTCGTATGGATTTCATGCCCTGGAGACATTTCAATGCCTGACCGAACGGCGCCGCGGTGGTGAAACAGGGGTCGCGGCAGTCCAGGCCATTCGCGGAAAACAAATCTGGCAAAGCCAGCAGGCAGGCCGCTGGTCGAAAGAATTACTGCAAGCGGCCCTGGCAGCAGCGCAAATCAAGGTAACTGACCAGCAGCTAAAAACTCGCCTGGACCAGAGTGCTTTCTACCTGATCGATTATCGCGACGGACTCCAGGGGACGGTGGCTATGATTAACGGCGCAGGAGCACAATTTGGTATCGCCTTAAAGTTGCGTGGACAGACCAAACCCTTCGTAAACTGGTTTAAATTACAAGACGCAAAACCGTTTAGTCATTTCGCGGAACTACTCAAAGCCATCGAGAAAATGATACAGACAGGAAAACCAGTCTACCCGGCGGAACGAACGCTGCTCACCAGCGGAATTCTCGATCGCGTCATGCACAGTTTGTATCAGGATGGAAAACGGCTGGAAACTCCTGAACTTGCCATCCGCTATCAGCCCACAGACTGGGGATTTGCCAATCGCGATGGTAACAACCCGCCCCCGGCGGATTGAAGTGATCGCCTCGGAGCGATCAACCTGCAGAACAGAAGCAGCAGCCACTATTGTGGCAAAGTGCTAACGAACTCCAGACCGTTAGCCCCACTATCCCAGATCAACGTCTGACTGTCATGGGCAAACAGGACGGCATAGAGCGGGCGTGGCCGTGGACGAGTGGCCAGGCTCCGTAAGGCAGTTCCTTTCTCCACACTCCAAATTCTTACCCTGCGATCTTCACTAGCAGTCACTACGAATTTCCCATTGGGTGATACATCCAGGCCGTAAATCGGTGCGCCATGACCTTGCAACACGGACTGTACCCGGGCAGTCGCCACGTTCCAGATGCGGGCCGTTTTATCTCGACTACAACTAACAAGCCGCTTGCTATCTGGTGTGAAAACCAACCGACTTACCAGGCCACGATGTCCCTGTAGTCGTTGAAGCTCCCTTGGTTGATCCGTTTGCAGGCTCCAAAGTCTGATCTCTCCGGACCAACTTCCCGTGGCCAGCAGGGAACCATCAGCGGAAACGGCAACCGATGAGACAGGTCGCTCAGCAGCTGCAAATTCCACCAGCGATTTGCCCTCCTCTAAATCCCAAATCCGGACCATGCCATCGCGATCTACCGCGGCACAACGGATCCCATCCGGGAAAACTGCCAAACCGTAAACATCACTTCGATGACCCTGTAACCGATGAACAAGACTACCATTGTTCATGTCCCAAACGGCCAGGTCGCCATTGATGCTGGCCGAGACCGCCCGGGTATCATTGGCTGCCAGGGCCACTGCAGAAAGCACGTTGGTATGCGCTTCAGGAATCTCTGAAAAACGACGATACGCGGTATCAAAAACTCGCAAAACTTTATCCTGCCGACCAACTACGATTCTCTTGCCGTCACGGGACATCGCCATGCAATAAACTGTCTCCAGTGGCATCGGCGCTGGAAATTTTAGATCCTTGTAAGCGACCCGAGGATCTAACTGGTCATTTGTTGACAGATCATGCAACCGCCAATGGGCAACAGCTTCCTCGACCTTCGACCATTTACGGTCACTTTTCACCGGACTCTTCCGTCGTGGAATAGTGAACCAAAGACGTTTCGGCAACACATTGCCACCCAAATGCACATTAAGGAAGCTTGACTCGTCACACTTTTCCTGTTCGTTCATCAACATCAGGACCGTTGCATAATTATAAAAGTAAGTTTCTTCCTCCTTGCAACCGTTGAGGAGGGCATCTTCGAGCAACCGTCTTGCTGTAGCCAGGTCGTAATTCAAAAACATAACTCGATCGGCCTCAAGACACTTGGCCATCAGTGAACCCGGGTACAAGTCGATCAGAATGTCAGCTGCGGGTGACGGCTGTGCCAGTCCAGCCACGGTAGCAGCCGGGCGCTGGAGAAATCCCAGTTCGTAGAAAGCCGGCACGATGGCCAGCCCATAGATTACGATCAGCAAACGATAGCGGTACAAGTACTTCACGATTACAAACCACCCTGAACTTGAGAATCGCGGACTTTCCAAATAAACGAATCGAAATAGTAGTGGGTCAGCGCAAATCCGGTGATCATCAACTCGGTATACAAGTGGTAGCCCAGGGTTGGATCGGGTGAAGTTATTCCCAGTTCCGGAATCGGTCGATAAACCTCGTCCCACCGGATCAGTCCAAAGCCAAATGTGTCGAGTGGTTGCAGAACCGCCAGCTGGTAAAGAGCAGCGTAGATCACGCAGACCACGACAAAGAACCTGACGTTGCCGGATTTGACTAGCCAGCTAATCACGCTGAACTTCCTGGCCTGTAGATTCTCAGGCAACTTGTCTTTGGCATGGCTGGCCGACTGCTGATCTACTTTCCTTCGCAAATACCAGTAGACAATCACGATGTACTGCAAGCCATGCATCAAACGGTGGGCGATACCCCAGACGAGAACCGAGGCCGTGTGCCAGGCGCAGTAATACCAGAGAAAATAACTGGCCCCAATAAATGCATACTTAAGCGGGTTAATCGACTGCCCGCGGGCCAAACAGCGAACTATGTAACATAAATAAATAGCGACATAGATGCCCGTGACTGTCCAGCTAATGCTGTGTGTCAATTGAACGCCAGCCGTGGTCAGGGGAAACTCCCAACGAGCCAGTTCATTGAGCCAGACAGAGCTAAACAGGGGAGAGGTCACCAGCATGTTGCCAAACAAAATCCAATGCAATGTCAAATCAAAGCGGCCCGTTGTGCGACTGCCAGTACTCGCTTTGAAATCATAAATCCGGCCAAAACCATGTTGCTGCATAATACTGTGCTGATGATCCCAAAGGGTACTGACCAGATACAGCGTGAGGGGAAACGACAGGGCACCGAGAAAGGTAAATCCAAAGATGATCAGCGGACCAATGATCAATCGATCGGTCCAACGTTTCCAGTCTTCCGAGAAACCGTAGGTTCGTACCCAGGTCGCAAAATGATGAGGAATCGTAATCCATAAGGCAATCGAGGAAAGTGCCACCGCTGGCAACCAAAGCTGACTGCTAAGTGCAAACAAGACTGCGAAAAATGGCAATCCTATGAACCAGACAAGATCGCCTCGTCGACTCAGGATATACCCAATCTGAAACATGCCTTAACAATCCAATCGTCGACAGACGCGGCACTTGAAAGGGCCACTTATATCATTATTGCTGCACATCGCGACCGCTGTTTTCTAGTATACTCCAGGCAGTAGCAAGCAATCAACGACAGTTCAGGCCGGGTTTATTCAGCAAGATCCAGTGGCTCGCGAGAACACATTTCAATTGAACTGACGAGCCGATAGAATGAACGTATGTATATCGGAAATGCCAGGACGCTGAAGACCATCCTCTCGCAACTCAGCGATACAGATACTTTTTCCGAGCAACGGGATCAGTTGGTGGCCGAGCAGCAACACAGGTCCTTTCGTTTTGTGCTGCGTTTTAATGATGCAGACAACAGTTATGGATATCCATCCGATCATCCACTCCACGATGGTTACACCGTCAATGGGAAATTGATTGACAGCAACCAGCAGATTCGTGTCTCTCTTAATCCAAAAACCAATTCGTTTATTGAATCATTGCGGAAAGGGGACACACTGGAAGTCGTCGCCTCACTCCACCGCTGGGATCCTGCCTACAACATAGTGGAAATGGAAACGGTCGTAGAGAATCCACTTTCCCAGGAACCGGCACTCCACACCAATGAAAACAATCCGTCCCATGAAGGAGCCGTGGAGGCTGTCCAGACACTTCAGCACTCGACGACGCTCGTCGAAAAACCGACGGCTATCACCACGACTGTCAGTGGGCAGCAAGCGGATCACTCGCCTGGCACCACCTCAAGCGGTCGCTCCGTAGCCCGCTGGTTCACTATTCTTGGTTGTCTTGGTTGCGTGGCAACCGCTTCATTAATTTTCGCCTATTCTTCCAGCGCCGCAGGCTGGGCAGAAACTCCGGCAAGACTGGTCTACTACCGGGCAAAAAATAGACACAGGTTTATTACCTATGTCTACACGGTGGATGAAACAGAATACCAACGGACAGAACCTGCCGATGAGGATCACGGAGCTGCGGGTAATTATTTCTGGGTTGTCTACCAGCAAGACAATCCCCACACCGCTGAAGTTTCAGAGCGTCGCAACTACAACAATCTGATTACCATCTTCACTATCGGCCCGCTGCTATTGATCCTGCTGGCCGGCGGTTGGATTGTCATCGTTCAAATTTTCAGATCACCACGCATCGCTGCTACTCCAAGAATGAGCTGACAGCCCACAGCGTCAATCCGTCAATGCTCTCAGCTCAGCTGCCCTCTGCAGCTTCTTGTTGGCCAATTCCATCAGCGTTTTAGCCACCACCAAAAGAACGGCCATCAAACGGGGTAGCCCCCAAGAAATCAGCAAAAAACCTCCCACAATAATGACCAGGTGCATCACGATAATCCGACCATAGGGTACAAACATCTGCAAGATCGCTGACGTCTGTTTGTTTTTCCCTTTTCCCAGGTAGTCACTTAAAAATTCTCGGCCGTGTTCCAGGACCAGGCCGGCCAGCGCCGCCCACATCCAATAGTGCCAGGAACTGCTCAGGATGCCGGCAAATCCCCCCTCACGGAAAGCGGCTTCTCCATCTCCCAACAGGAACACGATAAAAATCCCGTGCCCCAACATGAATCCCCCGTAATGGACGCAGAAGAATGGTACCAGGAAAAAATTGATCGTCGCAGGTGCAGAAATTTTCGTGGATTTCATTTGAGATGCATCAACACGATTCAAGATCCTTGATCGCAACTGGCCCACCGGAATCTGCTTAACCAGATTCGCCAGACTTATCTGACCGGAACCGGCCGTCACCATCTTCAAGACGGCAAAAAGACCAATCACCAGGTTTTCCAGCCAAAACAAAAACACCACGTTAAAAGCGCCCCAACCAAAAAACAGCACGCCCACCGCTGGAATCGTATTGACCGCGATCAGCACTCGAGTTGAGTTGGCTCCCAGCCTGGGACGGCCACTGCCCGTAGTCGTTGAGACGGATTTCGTTTCTTCTGAATTTTCCATACGATCACTGCTGATCCCGGCCCACCGGCTGTCGCTAAAGTCACTGGCAGATATTTAGTCAATCAGCTCTGGCAAACTGGGAAACTATACTGACGCTGTTTGGTGCGGTATTATATGGTCTTTGGCCTGTGACTGGAATCAAGATTTTTTCACCTCAGCACCGCTACCAGGGAAAAGCCCTCGTTTGGTAATAATCTTCGCACGGAGAATCAACCATGACCCGCAACCTGACCCTCTCGTTTATCGGTCTTACCCTGCTGGCAACCACAGCGGTTCCCGCCAGTGGACAAGGAGAGGTTCACCTGGCAATGGGATTACGCGTTGGTGAAGTGACGCAAACCTCGGCTATTATCTGGTCACGCGTGACCGCACAGCCAAAGCGTGTCTGGCCCGGTGAAAGACGTGTCGGGCGAGCTGGCAAGAAAACTCCCGAATACACCGAGAAGATTAACGTCGATGGTCTGGAAGGTGCCGTCCCCGGAGCGGCAGGACAATTGAAACTGTTCTGGACGGAAAACGCAGATTACTCGAATCTACAAACAACCGAATGGGTCGATGTTAGTGCCCGGCAGGACTTCACTCACCAGTTCGCTCTCACGGACTTGAAACCGGCGACGAAATACTACCTGCTCGTCAAGGCTCGTCCCGTCGACGCTGCAAACGCTGATGCAACGACTAGGATTAGCGGGAGCTTTGCCACGGCAGCGTCAGTGAACCAGTGGCAAAACGTCAACTTCTCCGTGATCACCGGCCAGGCATATCGAGACCTGGACGACAAGGACGGTTTTCTGATTTACGATGCCATGGCCGCGCAGGACCTGGATTTCCTGGCAGCGACCGGCGATACGGTCTACTACGACTCCGAAAAACCACGGGCTCGCACGTTAGCCTTGGCCCGTCATCACTGGCATCGCATGTACTCCATGCCACGCATCGTGAAATTCCATCAGCATGTCCCCGGCTACTGGGAAAAAGACGACCACGACACCTACAACAATGATGGCTGGCCGGGCCAGACTGTTGCCTGGATGAAGCCCTTTACCTTCCAGCAAGGGCTGGCAACTTTTCGTGAGCAGGTCCCCATCGGCAAGCAGACCTATCGAACGATGCGCTGGGGCCAGGGACTGCAGATCTGGATGGTGGAGGGCCGCGACTTTCGTTCTCCCAATAACATGCCGGACGGACCGGGCAAAACCATCTGGGGCGCAGAACAGATGGCCTGGTTAAAAAAAACAATCGCTCAGTCCGATGCCAAGTTTCGTGTGCTGATTAGTCCCACTCCGATTGTTGGTCCCGATCGCGGTAAAAAGAACGATAACCATGCCAACCAGGGATTCACGCATGAGGGTAACCTGGTACGGGCGTGGGGAGGAGCACTCAAGAACTTCTATGTCTGCTGTGGCGATCGGCACTGGCAATACATGTCAATCGATCCCAAAACCCGGCTGCGAGAATTCTCCTGCGGTCCGGCCAGTAACAAGCACGCGGGAGGCAGCCCTGGTCACGACCCGAAAATCCAACCGTTCCATCGTGTGCAGGGGGGATACTTGAGTGTCTCGGTCTTCCAGGAAAAGGACCAGCCAACCATTGCTTTTCGATTTCACGACGTCCAGGGAAAAGTCGTCTACGAGTTCAAAGAAGTTTCCCAACGTTAGTTGGTCACGTACCTGTTCAATTGCCAGTCTTAACCCGGGAGTTTCAACGTGAATCGCTTTACAGTCCGTGCTGTTGCTTTACTCTTGTTGTGCTGGTGTTGTTCACCCCTGGCAGTGGCGGCCGATTATCATGTCGATTCATTTAAGCGCATCCAGTTGACCGATGTCTATTACTCCGAGGGAGCGAATATCGGCGACATTAACCAGGATGGAACCATGGACGTAGTGCACGGGCCCTACTGGTTTGCCGGCCCCGACTACAAGCAGGCTGGCGAGATTTATCCACCACGTCCCCAGCCGCGGGAACGCTATGCAGACAACTTTTTTTCCTGGGTCTACGATTTCGACCAGGACGGCTGGCAGGACATTTTTGTCGTCGGCTTTCCCGGCACACCGGCTTACGTTTACCAGAATCCTGGTAAACAGGGATTTGACAAGCACTGGCCTAAGCACCAGGTCTTTGACTGGGTCTCCAACGAGTCACCCCATTTCATCGACCTGATTGGCGACGAGCGTCCCGAACTGGTTTGTACACGAGACGGCTATTTCGGCTACGCCACCATCGACTGGAAGCAACCATTCGCGGCCTGGAAATTTCATGTAATCAGTGACCAAACTGCTTCCAAGCGTTTCGGCCATGGCCTGGGAGTGGGTGACATCGATGGGGACCAGCGGGCAGACATTCTCCACAAAGACGGCTGGTTTCAGCAGCCTGCATCGCTGGCAAACGATCCCCAGTGGAAACTTCATCGCTTTGAGTTCGCCTCTCCTGGAGGGGCTGAAATGCTCGTTTACGACGTCGATGGAGATGGTAACAACGATGTCATCACGAGTTTGGCAGCACATGAATTTGGCCTGGCCTGGTATGAACAACTCAAAGACGGCAAGAACATCACGTTCCGCAAACACCTGATCATGGGATCCAAGGCCAGCGAGAATCGTTATGGCCTCGTCTTTAGCGAGCTGCACACGGTCAACCTGGCTGACATGGATGGCGATGGACTCAAAGACATCGTCACCGGGAAAACCTACTGGTCCCACCATAAGCAAAGTTCGCTGTGGGATGCGGGGGCCGTGGCCTACTGGTTCAAACTGGTCCGGACCGACGAAGGTGTGAATTGGATTCCCTACCAGGCAGACGACGATTGCGGCGTGGGGCGACAGGTCATTGTTGGTGATGTGAATAAGGACCGCTTACCGGACATTGTCGCGGGAGGCATGAAAGGCTGTCACGTGCTCATTCACCAGCGTAAGAAAGTCGACCGGGCCACTTGGGAAAAAGCTCAACCCCAACCCCCTAAAGAAATCAAAGCGGGCCTGACTCCCCAGGAAGCTGCTCAGCATATGACAGTTCCCAGCGGCTTTCATGTCGATCTGGCCGCCGGGGAACCCCAGGTCCATCAGCCGATCGCCTTTACCATTGATCATCGTGGGCGGCTGTGGGTGGCGGAAGCGCATACCTACCCCGTTCGAGCTCCGGAAGGCCAGGGTAAAGACAAGATCATTATTCTCGAAGACACGACCGGTGACGGAAAACTCGACTCACAGAAAGTTTTCATGGAGGGGTTGAACCTGGTGAGTGGCCTGGAAGTCGGCTTTGGCGGAGTTTGGGTGGGAGCAGCACCCTATTTGATGTTCATCCCTGACAAAAACGGTGACGATCGGCCGGACGGTAAGCCACAAATCTTACTGGACGGTTTCGGTTACCAGGACACCCATGAAACGCTCAATGCATTTATCTGGGGACCGGATGGCTGGTTGTACGGGTGCCATGGCGTCTTCACCCATTCGCGCGTCGGTAAACCGGGAACACCAGATGACCAGCGGACGCCGCTCAATGCGGCTGTCTGGCGTTATCATCCCACTCGCCATCAGTTCGACGTCTTTGCACGGGGCAGTAGTAACCCCTGGGGAGTCGACTTCAATCAACACGGCCAGGCTTTTATTACTGCCTGCGTCATTCCCCACCTGTTTCACGTGATCCAGGGAGCACGCTACCAGCGGCAGGGAGGACAACATTTCAATCCCTACCTTTATGATGACATCAAGACGATCGCCGATCATGCCCATTACGTTGGCAATATTCGAGACCACGCCTGGTGGGGAGGCAAGGAACCCACCTTGCCAACCAACACGTCATCTGCCGGAGGTGGCCACGCTCATTGTGGCGCCATGATTTACCTGGCGGACAACTGGCCAGAAAAATATCGAAACCACATTTACTTTAACAACGTCCATGGCAATCGCGTCAACAGCGATATTCTTGAGCCAACTGGAAGT
>Ga0310342_100002985_pt1 | contig 11030 bp, 10 predicted proteins | sample S15DNA20500_MG_FD_206155 | JGI IMG/M metagenome (GOLD analysis project Ga0310342, IMG submission 206155) | Marine microbial communities from station ALOHA, North Pacific Subtropical Gyre - S1503-DNA-20-500_MG | ecosystem: Environmental > Aquatic > Marine > Oceanic | place: Pacific Ocean: North... | reverse complement strand
CGGGGAACTGGAAACGTCCGTCTATCTCCATCTGGATCGGGAAAATGTCCGCGAAGACAAGATCGAGAGTGGTACGATCAGCTTCAACGATGAGAAGTCTCCGCATCTCTATACTGATCTGTTTGGCAAAGGAGCCGCGGCACTTGTCTCCTGGACCAGCAGTTACAGTGAATCAGGAGTGCTGGGAGATGCCGAAATAGCGACTGCCGAAAAGGGTAAGCTCGCTTACGAAGAGGCCGTCAAGCAACTGGTCGCTATCGTCAACTGGTTCAAAGACCGGCCTTGTGACCAGCGGCAAGACAGGCACCGCCAGTCTCCGACCATGCCCATTCCCTGGAACCAGCGACCTCTTACCTGATTCAGCTGCGAAATACCCCGGACAACGAATAGGCTGTGGGTATAAAAACAAACAAGGGAAACCAGGCTGCCAGGGAGGGACTGAGCAGGAATCCATGGTTACCAAAGGCGTGGCAGGTCAGCACCAGCAGATAGAAGATCATGACCATCAGGAAGCACGATCCCGCTGCCATCCAAAGGTTCTTTTTACGACGGCGGAGAATCAGCGGCAGGGCCAGGAAGATCAGCGTAATGTCCAAGACCGGTTTCACCAGACGTCGATGAATCGTCACCCGCACATTCGTGCCATGTTGAATACTGTCATTGCGTAATTCCCGCACCAACTGGGCCGACGACGTATACTGGTGCCAGGCATTGCCGGCAGTCAACTGGTCAAAATGTACGTTGCTGGCAACGAAGCAATCTCCTTGTTGCAGCCAATCCGTATCCTTGGGACTCCAGATCACCGCTCGGTCCTGAAGATAACCAGTGTCCAAGTCAGCCAAATTGTCCGGATCGCTAACCTCTTTCAACAAGTACCCCGCTGGACGTTGTGGAGAATGCTGCAAATAGTGAGCTCGCTTGGCAACCAGACGATACTGAAACTGGCCGATCGGAGCATGCAGGCGGAAGTTTGGTAGCGAAATCTGTTGATCCTTGGCATAGGCGAATTTCCCTCCAATGAGAATATCTGTCCGCGCATCATGTCGCGGCCAAATCGGACGTGGCTTGGTGCCATCCCAGTCCTGGGCCGTGCGACTTAACTGGCTCCGGTAGGCAGGAATCATCAGTTCGCGGTTAACGACCGACAACAAACTAATCAAACAGGCAGCAATCACCAGCGGCTTTACGATTCGCCAGCGACTAATACCAAGTGCCTGGGTGGCAGTCAGTTCGTTGTTCTTTTCCAACCAGGTGACGGTGGAAATAATAGCAATCAGAGCCAGCAACGCACTGACCTGGTCGAAAAACAAGAATATCCGGCCGGCATAGAAATCGACCAGTACCGTCCACAGGTTTCCCGATGAATCGCTCAGGTCCAGCAAGTCATCCAGTTTGCCCACGGCATCAATCAACAAGTAGAGCCCCAGCAGGCTCCCAAAGCAGACCAGCATGATCTTGCTAAATAACCGCAGTACGTAACGGTCAAAGATCGTCATGCAATATTCACTCCATGCAATCGACGGTCAGTCGACATTTCCCATGACAGACTTCAATGCTCGTGACAACGCTTTCATTCCCTGCTCGATCTTCTCGGGCGACTGCACACCAAAACTCAATCGTATCGTATTTCTATGGATCGGTTCGCCTTCGGCAGCATAACAATATCCACCGGCCACGTACAAAACTCCTTCGCGGGAGGCCGCTTCAAACAGCGCCCCCTGTGGTCCCGTATCAATCCGCTCCGGAACTTCCATCCAGACGTAAAGCCCACCGCTGGGCGCACGCCAGCTCACACCTTCCAGGTCCGAAAACCAGCGATCGCTGGCAGCCAGCATGGCAGCCAGCTTGACCTGGTACTGACGGCAAATCTCTTGCAAGTGGGAGTCCAGAAAGCCCTGCTCCAAAACATCGAGGATTAAGTACTGGTTAAAATTAGGTGACCCAAAATCAATATTACCTTTTTGATCGCAAACTGGTGCAACCAGGTGCGCTGGCAACAAACCCCAGCCAACTCGAACGCCCGGCGAAAAACTCTTCGAAAACGTGCCCGCCAAAATCACCTGGTCGCCCCGCTCATCAAGTGTCCGAATGCTGGGAATATTGTCTCCCGAATAACGTAAATCGCGATAGGCAAGGTCTGCAATCAGCTGGATTGGTAATGGCTTGCTAGACCACTGGCGACTTATCTCCATAATTTCAGACGATCGCTGTAGTGGCATCGTGATGCCACTGGGATTGTCCGCATAAGGAACCAGGTAAATCGCCTTAACGCGATCCTTCTCTCCCTGCCGATCGATCTCCTCCAGAGCCTCCTGCAAGGCACTCGGGATCATTCCCTCCGCATCGGTCGATACACCAATGGCACGGGCTCCAAGTTGACTCACGACACCGAGAAAAACCAGGTAGGTAGGAGCCGCACAAAGTACGATGTCTCCCGGGTCCAGCAGGCTCTCCAGCACTAAATGGATAAGTTGATTGCTCCCTGCTGTCACGACTACCTGGTCAATCGACAGCGACTCGGAACTGGCGTTGTTACCATCTTGTGACAACAGTCGCTGCAAGATTAAATCCCGCAGGCGCGGCACTCCGGGTGTGGTCCCATACTGCAAGGCCGTACGAGTGGTCTCTGGACTGGCTAACAAGCGTTCGAGTGCCGCTTGCACCAGTTCCCCGGGCAGTGTCATTGGATCCACGAACCCGGCAGCAAGTGAAATTAATTCCGGATGCGCAAGAGCCTGTGACATCAGAGCGCTGATCGGTTGCCCAGCGGCCCAAGCGGCTCGATTGCTGAACCCTGGCTGCCTATCCATCAAAGCATCCTGCTAGCCATAAAGTTACCTGGTTTGACGTGCGAGTTGCGTACAATAAGTCAGTTTCATGAAGTGCGTCAAGATAAATGGGGTAAGCCGCCTGGTGGAGAAGAGCCTTTTAGCCAAACCAATGCCACGGGGGAGACCTTGCTGGCAAATTCACCCTCACAGAAACCACCCCAAGAAGCAGAAAACCGCTCTCTTGAGCCGTGGTTGGAAAGCAGCCAAGGCATTGGTTTTCCCGGTTCATTGTGCAAGTTGTCGACAACCGTGCCACGGTGCGGCAGACGGCCTCTTGATCTGTGCCACTTGCGAAATCTCTCTCTTGCGGCATCGCACGTCCAGTTGTCCCCGTTGCGGCCTGTTTTTCCAGGCAGCGAGCCGTCGAGAAAAATCTTCCTTGCTGCCTGCTAACTGTCCGGGTTGCAATCAGCGAAAACTATGGTTCGATGTCACCCTGGCACTGGGACCCTATCGGGGTGACCTTCGCGAGGCCGTCTTACGATCGAAACGTTCGACCGAGGAAGCGTTAACCCTGTCACTGGGAGCCTTAATTGGTCGGCGACTCGGCCCCCTACTAGAAACCCAAGGAATTGACCTAATTGCCAACACCCCGACACACTGGAAGCGGCGATGGCAGCGTGGAGTCCAGAGTACGGAATTACTGCTAACGGGAATTGTTTCTCAAGTTAAGCTACCTGTCGCCTCTCGGCTGTTATGTTCTCAAAGGTTCACCAAGAAGCAGGGAACGCTTTCATCAACAGAACGCTTTCGGAACGTCTCGAATGCCTTCCGTGTAAGAAACCGCCGACAAGTCCAAGGCAAACATGTGCTGGTTGTGGATGACGTAATGACCAGTGGCGCAACCCTTAACGAGCTGGCTCGCATCCTCCATCAGGCGGGTGCCCGCAAGGTTTCCAACGTGGTCCTGGCCCGGGGACAATGTTCCTCTTAACGAGTCCTACTGAGAGAAACTCTGCCAGAAAACAAAAAGTCGGTGGCTCTACCGTAAAAAATCCCCTCTAGAACTCTCGAGTTTTCCGAATTTCACTGCTCAACACCGGTCAACTTCCCCTTTGCCATCTTTGCAACCAGGCCAATAGATGGAAAAATGCTTGTACAGCTGAATACTCACCGACTGTGTTACCTCCCATTGATTCTTGTTTCACCTGGGTTGCTGTTGTGCACGATCCTGACATTAAAAAATCAACTCCGAAGCCATTTCGCCGTGCTGTGTTGAGTGGCTTAGGAGTCTTTCTGCCACCACTGCTGACACTGGTCGTCTTTCTTTGGGCCTGGTCTACGATCCAGCGATACATTCTAGAGCCTGTGGAATGGGGAGCTCGCAGTATCATCGTGTGGCAGATTGCAGAAATCGTTGACAAGCCACCTTTGGTGCAAGACACGACTGACCTTGTCGATAGTAAAGGCCGGACGATCAGCTTTAAACAAAACAAACAGACGTTTGTCCAAATCCCCAGTGGCAAATGGATCCCTGACCCGATTCGTGAAACGGTCAGAAAAAGCCCGGGAAACCTGGCGCTCAATACTGCTAATGCAGAGCAGTATTACCATCAATACGTCCGGGTCTCACACCTTCCTCGCAAATATGTCATTCCAGCGTTTATCTGTTTCTTCCTTATCCTGCTCTATCTGCTTGGAAAACTCCTGGCCGCCCGCATCGGACGAATCTTCTTGCGTTCGGCCGAGGGCTTTATACAACGCTTGCCATTTGTAAGGACGGTCTACTCGTCCGTGAAACAAGTTACTGACTTCGTGTTCACCGAGCGCGACATTGAATTTACACGTGTGGTGGCAGTTCAATATCCACGAGAGGGTATCTGGTCCGTCGGTTTTGTCACGGGTGAAAGCATGCTGACCATCCAAAATGTCGCTGCCGAACCTGTTTTGAGTATCTTGATGCCCACATCACCAATGCCAGCAACCGGTTTTACGATCACGATTCGCAAGAGTGAGGCCATCGATCTTGATATCACGATTGACCAGGCAATTCAGTTCGTCGTCAGTTGCGGTGTGGTCGTTCCCAGCAACCAGATCGACTCGACGGCAGTGAACGTCAAGACTCTCGTTGCAGCCGCTCTGGAAACCAACATCAACGAAGCCGCTGGAGAGTCACCACTGGCTAGTGATTCCAGCCAGCCATAACTGCCAATAACAGCCAGCGTTGGCCTTCACGGAACCGCAATCACTGCTGTCGGACAGCGGTGCGTTTGAAAGAGTTGCTAATCCGCCAGTTTTTGTTTTCACCTCTTGAAGATCATCAGGCATGTCCTCTCCACAACCACTTCGTTTAGGAACAAGAGGAAGTACCCTGGCTCGCTGGCAAGCCGACTGGGTCGCCAGTCAGCTGCAACAACAAGGGATCGAAGTATCCATCATCTTGATATCGACCACCGGTGACACGCAAACCGGCTCCCTGACAGCAGGCGGATCTCCAGGATTGTTTACGAAAGAAATTCAGGCAGCCTTGCTACGAGATGAAATTGATGTCGCCGTTCACAGCCTCAAGGACTTACCAACGCAATCGAGTGAGGGATTAAGCCTGGCGGCAATTCCCCTTCGCGAAAGTCCCTGGGATGTCCTCATCAGTTCTCAGTCAGCGAGTCTGGATCAACTAGCTGCTGGCGCATGCGTGGGAACTGGCAGTCCACGTCGCAAGGCACAGCTATTGCACATACGACCCGACTTACACGTCACCGAGGTACGTGGAAATGTGGACACACGACTCAAGAAACTAGCTGATGGCCAGTATGACGCCTTAATTTTAGCAGAGGCCGGACTACGACGACTGGGGCTTCACGATCGGATTACGGAAGTACTCACACCCGCTCAAATGTTACCTGCCGTGGGGCAAGGCGCCCTGGGGATCGAGGTTCGCAGCCAGGATCAGCAGCATCAGGACATCCTGGAGTCTTTGAACGATCCGGCAACCGTCGCCGCGGTAACTGCCGAACGGACAGTCCTGTCCACGCTGCAAGCTGGCTGTTTAGCGCCAGTTGCAACCTGGGGCCGGGTTGACGACGACCAGCTGCTGCTCGATGCCATCGTTCTTAATGGAGACGGCAGCCAACGCCTTGTTGCCGGCGGGCAGGGGACTGTTCCCCAGGCGACAGAAATCGGCCAGGCCGTTGCAGAACAACTGCTTCAGCAGGGGGCAGCCCGCTTAATTGCTGAAGCTCATGATGAAAACTGAGCCTGATCCAGGCGTTTCTTACATGGAATGAAGTCATTCTAGCGGTCATTCCTACTCAACCGTTTATACCGGATGATCACCCCTGCCGGTCAGTGGCCTGATTACGAGCGTTGCAAGAACTGGCGGACGTTTAATCCCCTGACTTGCTGATTACAACTGGTTTTTAGCTGTTTTACGATTGCTCACCCAGTTACCGGGGGAAGTCGTTTGACCTGCCAGGGACGATACCGATGGCGTTTAACGACGAACAACCGTTGCAACTAGAATTGCCTTACTTGCGCGTTAAGTTCCGCAAAAGTGCCTGATACGGACGTCGATATCCAAAAAAGAACGACGACTGGATAAACAGTTTCGCATCTCGAAGACTGGACTCCGATACCTGTTGTGTGGATGTTCGGGTGCGCCGAATCTCCAGTTAATTTTGTCTGCTGCGAAGACTTAATCGAGGCGGCTGGCAAAAACCAATTTCACCTCCCAACCAGCAGATTGCCGCGAAGATTGGAAGCGGCAACTCAAAACTATTAGTTCAGGAAGGAGCCAACGATGCTAGTCCTCTCACGACATCGCGATGAAAGCATCATGATTGGTGACGATATCGTCATTACTATTGTGGACATTCGAGGAGACAAGGTACGTTTGGGGATTGATGCCCCGCAAGCGATCCCGGTCCATCGCCAGGAAGTTTACGATGCGATCCAGCGAGAAAATGCTCAGGCGGCAGACCTGCGACCCACCGAAACAGGAGAATCTGAGCAAAGCGTTTAAGGGTCTCACGGCAATACGGTTTTAACTCTCCCCCACATATTCTTCCCAGGCCAATGGTCTTCCCAACCAGGAAAGAGACCGCTGAAGCCTGTTCAACCGTGGAGAATAACAGCTAACCGGATAACTCTTCGCAGATGTAATTTCCTGCGATCCGGTTCATGACTCTCTCTAGAGTAATCGCCCCAAGTTCACTAAGGAGTGACAGGTACCATGACCGCGCAAAAGAACGATAGACTGCCGCTCTCGAGTCGGATCAACGTGGGTTTATCATTCCTGTTCATGGTGATCAGTGTGCCGTTACTGTTGTGGTTGATTGCCTCGCTGGTGTCACCCGGTTGGCGCAAACTCATGTTGCAATCCCCTCTTTGTTGGGGAATCTTGGCAATTAGCGTGGTTCTCGGATTCAGTAACGCAGCCCATTATTATAGGCGCGTGAAATCCAAACTCACGAAATGAGTTAGCGCAGCTGTCTGGTTGCTGGGATCTGAGCAGAGCGACATTTCTTCGATTCCATTGGTATTGGATCGTTAGCGATAGCAGGCCCTGACGGTTCTTCTTCGTATCCTGACCGCCGAACCGGTTGCAGGATCGTAAATCTTGGCCCATCATGGTCGGATCCTGCTTGTTCATCAGAGCAAGCAGGCCATTGGGCGTCACACTGAATACCAACTCGGGAGAACACTTGTCGTGACCACTGAAAAACAACTTATTCGCGTGGGGCACAGTCCGGATCCGGATGATGCTTTTATGTTCTATGCACTTGCAAAGGACAAGATCGACACCGGCAGCTATCAATTCACCCATGAACTGGTCGACATTGAAACTTTAAACCGACGGGCATTTGATGCAGAACTGGAACTGACGGCCGTCAGTATTCACGCCTATGCCCATCTGTCGGACAGCTATGCTCTCTGTGCCTGCGGCGCCAGTATGGGTGATCAGTATGGTCCCATGGTTGTGGCGCGGAAGCCCTGTTCGCTGGAAACGTTGAAGCAACAAACGATTGCCATACCGGGAACTCTGACCAGCGCCTACCTGGCTTTACGATTGTGTTTACAGACAGATTTCAATTACGTGGTCGTCCCGTTTGACGAGATTATCGAGGTCACGGTGGCAGGAGAATTCGCTGGCCAGCCAGTTGATGCAGGTTTAATCATTCACGAAGGCCAATTGACTTACGGAGACAGCTCCTTGCACTTACTGGTCGACTTGGGTAAGTGGTGGCATGAAGAGACCGGATTACCGTTGCCCTTGGGCGCCAATGCAATCCGTAAGGACCTGGGGGCGGAAGCGATGACAGAAGTCACCCGGCTGCTCAAGCAGAGCATTCAGTTTGGCCTCGATCATCGTCAAGAGGCCCTCGATTATGCACTCGGCTTCGGTCGGGACCTGAATCGAAACCAGGCAGATGAATTTGTTGGCATGTACGTCAATGACTGGACCTTGGATTTTGGTGACCGGGGTCGTCAGGCCGTAACGGAATTACTACAACGTGGCCACCAGTCGGGTGTCATTCCCCAGCAAATCGAACCGGAATTTATTCCCTAGTCATCCTCCATACGGTTTCATGTCAGCTTCATGAACAAGTCCTGGCAAACCCAATTAGATCAGCTCATCGATTCCAAGCGAACGACGATGATCGCCTTACGTCGTCAGTTGCATCAACATCCCGAGCCTTCGGGAGAAGAACAAGAAACCAGCCGCTACCTCTTTCAACAACTCCAGCAAGCTGGTTTTCAAGTGCGACTGGGCCAGAACCAGTGCGGCGTTATTGCAGATGCGGATTACCTCACGGAATCAGTTACTGCTACGCAGCGAGGCCGGATTGCCTTGCGGGCTGATATCGATGCCTTGAGAATCCACGATGCCAAGGAAGTTCAATACCGCAGTCAATCTGACGGCATCATGCATGCCTGCGGCCATGATGCCCATACGACGATTGTCTTTAGCGCGATCTCCGCGCTGCAAGAAATGCACGAACAGCAGCAATTGCCGTGGCCCGTCCAAGTTCGAGCAATTTTTCAGCCTGCCGAAGAAATCGCTCAGGGAGCCCGCCAAATGATTCAAGAGGGTGCCCTGGAGGAGGTGGCAGCGATTCTCGCCACTCATATGGATCCCACGCGCGAAACCGGACGGATCGGACTCAAGTCGGGCACCTTAACGGCCATGTGTGACACGATCACCGTCACCGTACATGGGCGCGCCGGACACGGCGCTCGGCCTCATGAAGCACGTGATCCGATTGCAGCAGCTGCCCAATTTCTGACAGCGCTTTATCAATCGGTGCCCAGGCAATCGGGCGATGATGACACGGTTGTCGCCTCCTTTGGGGAATTCCAGGGAGGGCAGAATGCCAATGTTATTCCGAACATGGTAACGCTGCGCGGTACCCTGCGGACACTTACAACCACAGCCCGGGAAACTGCCCAGGATAAAATTCAGCAACTGGGCCAAGGAATTGGCGAGGCGACCGAAACCCGCTTTGAAATTGAGTTTGGCAGAGGGTGCGAATCGGTCAAAAACGACCAGTCCCTCGTGCAACTGTTGGCAGCTGCTGCGACGGAAGTTCTCGCAGACGACTCGATTGAATCAATTGCAACGCCGAGCATGGGAAGCGAGGACTTTGCCTTTTATTGTCAGCAAATTCCGGCCGCTATGTTTCGCCTGGGCAGTGCTTCTGGAAGCAAACACAATTTCCCGCTCCACTCTGCTCATTTTGACATTACAGAAGAATCTTTGTTGATCGGGGCGAAAATCCTAGCCCATGCTGTCATACTATGGTCAGCTCCGGATTAACCTGGTTTTTTGTGTTGGGTCCGTTACCTCATGCAAGACTTACAATTCACCGCCAATAGTAAGCCGACGATCGGCATCGAACTGGAACTGGCGCTGGTCGACGAAGAGACCATGAAACTTTCCAGTTCGATTGAAACGGTCCTCGAGCAGCTCGGCCCGAGTAACGATTACAAGCCTGAGTTAATGCAGTGTTGCCTGGAAGTCATTACAGGGGTCTGCAACGATGTCGACGAAGCGGGTGATGATTTACGAAAAAAACTAACCCGCGTCGAAGAAATCACAGATAATAACGGTCTCCGCTTGTGGTGGGGTGCCACCCATCCATTTTCACCCTGGCGAGATCAGCAGGTCACTCCCAACGAACGGTACAACAATCTCGTCGACCTCTTGCAGGAAATGGCGCGGCGATTGGTAACGTTTGGACTGCACGTCCATGTCGCTGTTGATTCTGGTGACAAAGCCGTCATGATCTGTGACCGCATGATGCAACACTTGCCGACATTACTGGCCCTTAGTTGCAGCAGTCCGTTTTGGGAGAATCGTCGGACGGGCCTCAAATCTCACCGCTCGAAAATCATGGAAGGGCTCCCAACCGCCGGTTTGCCAACGTTGATGCGCAACTGGAGCGAATATGTCTGGCTGGTTAATCACATGGTAAGCACCGGTTTCATCAACACCATTCGCGAAATCTGGTGGGATATTCGTCCGCATCACAGCTTTGGTACGGTGGAAGTGCGAGTCTGCGACATGCCGGGCAGCCTGGATGACGTATTATCGCTGGCCGCCCTCGTGCAGTGCCTGGTCCAAGCTCTTTCCGATGAAATTGACCAGGGAACTTACCAGCATGACTGCCATCCAATGATGGTACGACAAAACAAATGGCGTGCCTGCCGCTATGGTACCGCGGCCCAACTGGTGAATTCCTACACCTTTGAAGTTCAGTCGGTGGGCCAAATGGTCCGGATGCTCATTGACCGACTGGGCCCGACAGCAGAAACACTCGGCTGTCTCAGCTACTTGCAACAGGTTCAGTCCATTGCAGACGGACCAAGCTGGGCAGACCGGCAGGAAGAGATCCTGGAAAAGACTAATTCTCCGGAAGAAATTGTTCGTCAGCTTACAACTCAGTCACGCATGCGAAACTAATATCGCTCGGTTCGGTTTTCTCGATCCTTCTCTCGACACTAGGAACATGAACATGTTATCCCCCGCAAGCAGGCAAACCCTGGTAACCATGCTCTTCTTCGTCGCCGTTTGGCAGCCACCAACTACTGGCAGTGCCAACAATAACTACTTCCTTCCCGGTGACAGTTTTTTTCACACTGTTTTGACCGAAGCGGTATTGGCAGACATAGAGAAGTCAAAAAACCCCGTGTTTCGGTACAAGCGTCCGGACCACCTGGATTTCTACCTCTGCGGTTACGCTGGTTTTGAACAATTGCAGG
>Ga0310342_100002983_pt1 | contig 11032 bp, 12 predicted proteins | sample S15DNA20500_MG_FD_206155 | JGI IMG/M metagenome (GOLD analysis project Ga0310342, IMG submission 206155) | Marine microbial communities from station ALOHA, North Pacific Subtropical Gyre - S1503-DNA-20-500_MG | ecosystem: Environmental > Aquatic > Marine > Oceanic | place: Pacific Ocean: North... | reverse complement strand
TCGAGGTCGCCTCCATCCGCTAGGCGAGCCGGCGGAGAAGGCCGGTTCCCGTCTGGCCAACGAGGCATGCTATCCCTCTCGCTCCACCGGATCGAGCGAGACCCCGTGTACATAGACTTCACACCCGAACAGCAGGTGCTGCGCGCAGAGATTCGCGGATACTTCGAGCAGCTCCTCACCCCCGAGATCCGCGCCGGCCTCGTCGGCCTAGAGGGCGGCCCCACCTTCCGCGCCACGGTCGAACAGATGGGGCGCGACGGCTGGCTCGGTGTCGGGTGGCCCACGGAGTACGGCGGCCAGGGGCGCACCGCGATCGACCAGCTGATCTGGTTCGAGGAAGCGCGCAAGGCCGGCGCCCCGATCCCGTTCGTGACCCTCAACACCGTGGGTCCCGCGCTCATCGCCCGCGGCAGCGAAGAACAGAAACGCCGCTTCCTTCCGGGAATCCTCTCGGGCGAGATCCACTTCGCCATCGGCTACACCGAACCGCAGTCCGGCACGGACCTCGCCTCGCTCGAGACGAGCGCGGTCCGCGACGGCGATCACTACGTGGTGAACGGAACCAAGATCTTCACGAGCGGCGCGAACCAGGCCGACTACATCTGGCTCGCCTGCCGGACGGACCCCGACGCGCGCAAGCACGACGGCATATCGATCCTGATCCTCGACACGAAGCTCGACGGTTTCAGCTGGTCGCCGATCGAGACCGTCGGCGGCGGCGTCACCACGATGACCTACTACGAAAACGTGCGCGTCCCCGCCGAGATGCTCGTCGGCAAGGAGAACGGCGGCTGGCAGCTGATCACGCTGCAGCTGAACCACGAACGCATCGGCCTCGCCGCGTTCGGGAGCCTCGCGTTCCTGCTCGTCGAAGATGTGGCGAAGTGGGCCCGCACCACGGAGGGTCCCGATGACAGCCCGGTTGCCGAGGCAGCCTGGGTGCAGACTGCGCTGGGTGAGGCCAGCGCCCGCTGCGAAGCGCTCAAGGTGTTCAACTGGCGCATGGCGTGGGAACTCGAGCAGGGCCGCCTCGATCCGGCGCTGGCCTCCGCGGTGAAGGTCTACGGCACCGAGACAGTTATCGAGATCTACCGGCTGCTCCTCGAGGTGCTCGGCGTGGGCGGAACCGTCAAGCGGGATTCGGCGGGCGCGCTGCTGCGCGGCCGCATCGAGGCGAACTGGCGCGGCTGCCAGATCAACACTTTCGGCGGTGGCGTGAACGAGGTGCAGCGGGTGATCACCGCAAGCCTGGGGCTCCGCATGCCCCGAGCCGGACGCTAGGCGCGTGGACGCCGACGCCCTCTTCGAAAAGCTCGAGGCTTTCGCCGGTCGCCAGGTCGGCGCACCCGACGTGGCGCGTGACCCGGTGAACCAGCCGATGATCCGGCACTGGTGCGACGCCGTAAACGACGCCAACCCGGTCTACACCGACGCCGACTTTGCCGCGCAATCGGTCCACGGAGGCGTCGTAGCGCCGCCCACGATGCTGCAGGCCTGGACGATGCGCGGGCTGCGGCCACCGCGCCGGCCGGACGCGTCGGCCCCCGGCCCCCAGAACGAACTCTTCGCGCTGCTCGACGCCGCGGGCTTCACCTCGGTGGTCGCCACCAACTGCACCCAGGATTACACGCGCTACCTGAAACCCGGCGACCACCTGAACGTAACGATGAGGATCGAGTCGGTATCGCCGGAAAAGCGCACCGCGCTCGGTGAAGGGCACTTCATCACACAGCTCATGACCTACCGCGACGAGACCGGAGAGGAAGTGGCGACCATGCGCTTCCGCCTCCTCAAGTTCAAGCCGGGGACCGGGAAGACACCACCAGCCACCGAAGAAGCGCCGAAATCCGGGCGCCCGCGCCCGGAGGCCTAGAGCAATGGACTTCGCATTCAGCGAAGAGCAGGAGACGCTGCGCGATCTTGCGACGCGGATCTTCGCCGACCACGCCAGTCACCAGCGGCTGCAGGAACTCGAGAAGAGCGGCGAGTGGTACGACCGCGCGCTCTGGTCGGAGCTCGCGAAAGCCAACCTGACGGCGCTCTGCCTGCCCGAGCAGGTCGGCGGTGCAGGCTGCGGCATCATCGAGACCTGCCTCGTGCTCGAGGAGCAGGGCCGCCACCTGGCCCCCGTGCCGCTGCTGCCTACGCTGCTGCTCGGCGGGCTTCCACTCGCCGATTTCGGCACCGCGGAACAGCGCGAGCGCTGGCTGCGCCCGGTCGCCGAGGGCGAAGCGGTGCTGACCGCGGGGCTACACGAGGAGGGAAGCGCGCTGCCCGCGCTGCCCCGCACCCGGGCGCGGCGCGACGACGCGGGCTGGTGCCTCGACGGCGTGAAGGTCTGCGTGCCCGCGGCGCACCTGGCCGACGCGATCCTGGTGCCGGCACGCACCTCCGACACCGAATGCCGCGTGTTCATCGTCGAACCGAGCGCCGAGGGCGCGAGCCTCGATCGGCAGGTCACGACGAACCGCGAGCCCCAGAGCCGCCTCTCCCTCGAGGGCGTGCGCGTGAAAGACGACGCGTTGCTCGGCGGCGCCGAAACCGCCGCCCGGCTCTTCGAGCGCGCGAGCGTCGGATTCTGCGCGCTGCAACTGGGCATCGCCGAGGAAGCGCTCCGCCGCACCGCCGCCTACACCACCGATCGGAAACAGTTCGGCAGCCCGATCGGCTCCTTCCAGGCGGTCCAGGTTCGCGCCGCGGACGCCTTCATCGACACCGAGGCCCTGCGCGGAACGCTCTGGCAGGCCGCCTGGCGGGTCTCCGAAGGGCTCGCCGCGGCGCGCGAGGTGGGGGCGGCTCGCTGGTGGGCCTGCGTGGCCGGGCACCGCGTGACCCACGCGGCACAACATCTCCACGGAGGCATCGGCTCGGACGTCGACTACCCGATCCACCGCTTCATGCTGTGGGCGAAGCAGGTCGAGGCGACGCTCGGCGGCGCGACCCAGGAAGTCGCGCGCCTCGGCCGCACCGTCGTCGATGAGCCGCGGGAGGAAAGCTGAGTGAGCACGCATGGGACCACCACGCTCGGTTACGAGACTGTTTCCGTCGGTGACGAGCTTCCGGAACTGGCGCTTCCGCTCACGCCCACCGTGATCATCTCCGGCGCAATCGCCTCGCGGGACTACCAGGACGTGCACCACGACCGAAACCTCGCCGTGCAGCGCGGCTCGAAGGACATCTTCATGAACATCCTCACCACGAACGGCTACGTCGGCCGCTTCGTGACGGACTGGGCCGGGCCCGAGGCTCTGCTCACGAAGGTCGACATCAGGCTGGGCGCGCCGAACTACCCGGGCGACACCATGACACTCACCGGTACCGTCACCACCAAAGAGAACGGCGTGGTGAGCGTCGACGTCGTCGGGCGCAACGGGCTCGGCAACCACGTGACCGGCAGGGTGGACCTGAAGCTACCGAGACAGGGCGCCGCCTAGAGCAACGCGGTATACGCGCCACCGTCCACGTGGATTCCGCAGCCCGTGAGGAAGCGCGCCTGCTCCGAGCACAGGAAAGCCGCAACGCTTCCGAAATCTTCCGCGCTGCCGACGAAACCGGCCGGCACCTGGCTGGCGAACCCCTCGAGATTTCCGCCGGAGAGCTGCTGCACCCGGGCGGTATCGTGAAAGCCGGGCTGGAGCGAGTTCACGGTTACGCCGTCCTTTGCCACCTCGCGGGCGAGCACCTTGAGGAAACCCGTCACGCCGGCGCGGGCGGTGACCGACGCCATGAGCTGGGCAAAGGGCTGGCGCACGCCGAGCGACGTGATGGCGACGACGCGGCCCCACCCGCGCTCCTGCATCTCGGGCACGCCCTCGCGGCACATCGCCACGGTCGACAGGAGGTTGAGCGAGAGCGCAGCTTCGTAGTCCTCGATGTCCGTCGAGGCGAAGCTACCGGGCGGCGGTCCCCCGGCGTTACAGACCAGGATGTCGATGCCCCCGAACGCTTCGCGCGCCTCCGCTACGAAGCCCCGCGCTCCGTCGGTGGTGCTCACGTCCGCCACCAGCGGGACGGCGCCGGAACCGATCTCGGCCGCGGCCGCCTCGATCCGCGAGCGGTCGCGGCCACACAGCGCCACCCTCGCGCCCTCGGCGGCGAGGGCCCGCGCGGCGCCCAGCCCCAGACCCGCCGAGGCGGCCGCCACGGCGGCCCGGCGGCCCGAGATTCCCAGGTCCATCGTCCTCCTCCCGGAAGCAAGCCCTTGCGGAGCCTCCCACGCGGGTGGTAGTGAACGAGGTGCCGCCCGCGGAGTCAACCCGTACTGGAGAAGAACCGGAATGCCCAACTTCGCCGATCATCCCATGCTCTCGGGGATCTACGAGCCCGTCATCGACGAGCGCGAAGACGCCGCGCTCGAGGTGAGCGGCGAAATTCCGGCCGGACTTCGGGGCACCTTCCTGCGCAACGGGCCGAACGCGAAGTTTCCGCCCGGAGGCGGGTACCACATCTTCGACGGCGACGGCATGCTCCACGCCCTGCACTTCGAAGACGGCGGCTGCCGCTACGCGAACCGCTGGGTGCGCACGCAAGGGCTGGCGATCGAAGAGCGCGAAGGGCGAGCGCTCTTCGGCGGCATGACGAACCCGATGCAGGCGGATCCCGCGGTGATCGCGGAGACCGGGAGCCCGCTCAAGAACGTCGCCAACACCCACGTCATCCGTCACGCCGGGCGCATTCTGTGCCTGTGGGAGGCGGGACTTCCCACCGAGGTGAATCTACAGCTCGAGACGCTCGGGGCCTGCACCTTCGACGGGCGCTTCGCCGGCCCGATGACCGCCCACCCGAAGCTCGACCCGGCCACCGGAGAACTCCTCTTCTTCGGCTACTCCCCTATTCCGCCGCACCTGCGCTACCACGCGCTCGACGCCGACGGAAAGCTGGTAAAGAGCGTGGACATCGACCTACCGGCCCCGGTGATGATCCACGACTTCGCCACGACGGAACGCCACGCGGTCTTCCTGGACAACCCGGCGGTCTTCGACATGGAGCAATTCCAAGCCGGTGGCCCGATGCTGGCGTGGAAACCGAAAGCCGGCGCGCGCCTCGGCGTGCTTCCCCGGACCGGGCCCGACACCGCGGTCGCCTGGTTCGAGATCGACCCGTGCTTCGTGGTCCATTTCCTGAACGCCTACGAGACCGGAAACCGCATCGTGGTAGACGGCTGCCGCATCGACCGGTTCGACATCGGCCTCGAGAGCGGCGGTGACGACCTAGGGAGCGGCGAGTCCTGGCTCACGCGCTGGACCATCGATCTCGACGCGGGCAGCGTGCGCGAGGAGCAGCTGGCCGAGCTGCCGGGGGACTTTCCGCGCGTGGCGGACTCCGTGGCCGGCCTCGAAAACCGCTATGGCTACCTGGCGAGCAGCGCGAATGGCCGGCAGGAGGGCGGTGAATTCGACTGCCTGGTGAAGTACGACCTCGCGCGGGGGAGCACGGCCGTGCACGCGTTCGGCGCGGGCTTCGTCACCGGCGAGGGCGTATTCGCACCGGACCCGGCTGGAGAAGCCGAGGACGACGGCTGGTTGCTTTCGTGGCTGATCGACACGCGCGACCGCTCGACCGAGGTCGTGGTGCTCGACGCACGCGACGTCGCCGCGCAACCGCTGGCGCGCGTGAAGCTCCCGCGCCGCGTGCCGTTCGGCTTCCACGGAAGCTGGCTCGCCCTCTGAGCCGGGCGATGACGACACGCTTCACGGCGTGACGACGACCTTTCCGTGGGTGCGCCGGCCGCCGAGCGCCGCGAGCGCCTCCGGGAGCTCCTCGAGCGGGTAAGCCTTGTAGATCACCGGGCGGATCTTCCCCTCGGCGTGGAGGGCAAAGAGTTCCCGCATGGTCGCCAGGATCTTCTGGGGCTCCTTCACGGCGTGCCCCCCCCAGTTGAGGCCGGTGACGGAGATGTTCTTGAGCAGAATGCGGTTCGCCTTGACGCTCGGGATCGTTCCGCTGGCAAAGCCGATCACGAGCAGTCGCCCGTTCCAGGCAATGCACTTGAGTGACTTGTCGAAGACCTCGCCGCCCACGGAATCGTAGATGACGTCGGCGCCCTTGCCGTCGGTAAGCGTTTTTACCCGTTCGACGAAGTCTTCCTCGCGGTAGTCGATGGTCTCGTCCGCGCCGTTCTCGCGCGCAATCTCGAGCTTCTCGGCGCCGCCGGCCGTGGCGATGATCCGCGCGCCGAGCGCCTTTCCGATCTGCACGGCCGCAATTCCTACGCCGCCTGCGGCGGCGTGCACGAGCAGGTCCTCACCGGGCTGGAGGGCGGCGCGGTGGACGAGCGCCATGTACGAGGTCGGGTAGATGATCGGCAGCGCCGCACCCTGTTCGAAGGACATGGCTTCGGGGAGCTGGTAACTGCCGAAGGCGGGCAGCACCGCGCGCTCGGCGAAACCGCCGAGACCCGGGGCGCCGAACACCCGGTCGCCGACCGCGAAGCCCTCGACGCCCGCGCCGACCTTCGTCACCACGCCCGCCACCTCGGCGCCCGGCACGAAGGGAAAGGGCGGCCGCACCTGGTATTCCCCCTTCACCATCAATATGTCGAAGAAATTGCAGCCCGCTGCGCGCACCTCGACCGCGAGCGTACCGGGACGCACCTCCGGCTCGCCGAGCTCGCCCACGCAGAGCTCACTCGGATCCATCCAACGTTCGACCACCACCGCGCGCATCTGGCCTCCAGTCCCGAGGACGCATCGCATTCTACCACCCAGTTCGGGGTACACTGCACCCATGGGCACGCGAAACGAGGAACTCAAGCAGGCCGTCTGCAGCACCGTCGACGCGATGCGCGACGAGCTGCTGCGCATTTCGCACGCGATCCACGCAAAGCCCGAACTCGCCTTCGAGGAACGCGAGGCCGCGGCCCTGCTGGTCGAAGCGCTGCGCCGCGACGGACTCGAGGTCGCCGAGGGCGCCCACGGTCTCGAGACGGCCTTTGCCGCGGAGTTCGGCCCCGCCGACGCGCCCTGCGTCGCCCTGCTGGCGGAGTACGACGCGCTGCCCGGAATCGGCCACGCGTGCGGCCACAACCTGATCGCCGCCGCCGGCGTCGGTGCGGGCCTGGCGCTGGCGAAGCTCGGCGCGGACCTGCCCGGGCGGGTGCGCGTGCTGGGCACGCCCGCCGAGGAGCACGGTTGCGGCAAGGAGCTGATGGCGCGCGAGGGCGCCTTCGAGGGCGTCGACGCGGCGCTCATGATCCACCCGGCCAGCGCGAACCTGGCGAGCATGCCCTGCATCGCCATGGCCGAGCTCGACGTCGTCTACCACGGCCAGGCGGCGCACTCGGCAGCGATGCCCGAACGCGGTGTGAACGCCCTCGACGCCATGGTGGTGGGCTACCAGGCCGTCGGCGCCCTGCGCCAGCACATCGGCTCCGACGAACGGGTGCACGGCATCATCACCGATGGCGGCCAGGCGCCGAACGTCGTGCCCGAGCGCGCGGCCGGACGCTTCTACGTGCGCTCCGCGGGCTTCGAATCCCTCGAACCGCTGAAGCGGCGCGTCGAGGCCTGCTTCCGGGCCGGGGCCCAGGCCACCGGCTGCGAGATCGAGGCGCGCTGGGGCGGTGCCGACTACCGCGACATCCTTTACAACGAGCCGCTCGCCGCGGCCTTCCAGTGCAACGCGGAGACGCTCGGGCGCGAGTTCGTTCCCTGGGAGCGGCTTCCCCCGGCCGTACGGGGCAGCACGGACCTCGGCAACGTGAGCTACCGCATTCCCTCGATCCACCCGATGATCGCGGCGTCGCCGGTGCACGTGACGATCCACAACGCTGAATTCGAGAAGTGGGCGGGATCGGAAATGGGCGACGAGGCGGCGCTCGACGGTGCGAAGGCCCTCGCCATGACCGCCGTCGACTACTTCACGGACCCGGATCTCCGCGAGCGGGCGCACGCGGTCTTCCGGGCGGCGAGCGGCGCGTGAGCGGCCGAGGCGGCGCGGCTCGCCACGACCAGCACGGATCCATCCACGAATCGGTGTGGATCGCTCCGACCGCCCAGCTCTTCGGGAAGATCTCGATCGGAGAGGGCTCCTCGGTGTGGCACAACGCGGTGGCCCGCGCCGAGTGCCAGGAGATCGCGCTCGGACGCATCGTGAACGTCCAGGACTTCGTGATGCTCCACGTGGGCTACGACGCGCCGACGCGGGTCGGCGACTTCTGCTCGATCGCGCACCACGCCACGGTGCACGGCTGCACGCTGGGCGAATCAGTCCTGGTCGGCCCCGGAGCAGTGATCATGGACGGGGCGGAAATCGGCGCGGGCTCTATCGTCGCGGCCGGGGCGGTCGTGCCGGAGGGCCGGGTCTTCCCGGCCGGCGCGATCCTCGGCGGAGTTCCCGCCAAGCAGATCGGCGAGCGCGACTCGTCGCGGCCCAATCGTCTGAACGCCTGGCAATACCACCGCAACGCGGAGTTCACTCGGCGCGGCGACTACCGCTGCTGGGAAGGCCCCGACTACGAGGCGTGGCTGGCGGCGAAAGCCGCAGAGATCGAGCGCGACGCCGATCTCTGAGAGCCCGCTTCCGTCAGGCGCCGATACCGCGGAAAAGCTGGTCGACGGCGGCCTCGATGGCCTGGCGGCAACCTTCCTCGTCGACGAGACCGTTGGCCCACGAGATCCGCGCGCCGCTCGTCGCGTGGAAGAGTGTGCGCGACGCCCCCAGCACGTCGATCTCGCTGTCGAGTTCGTTGCGCGTTCGGCCGGCCTGGAGGATCTCTGCGATCAGCCCGATGGTGCGGTCGTGCAGTGCCAGCACGCTGCGCGCCACCCGCTGGTGGGGATACGTGGTGGCGCGCAGGGCGATCACCGTGAGGTCTTTTTCCCGGGCCAGCAGCTCGTGCTGGGCGGCAAAGAAGGCCTGCAACCGCTCACGGACGGGCGCCGTGTGCCCGTCGCGGCTGCGAAACCGCGCCCACGCCTCCTCCTGGAGGTCGGAGAGCTCCTGCACGAGGAGCTCCTCCTTGGTCTCGACGTGCCGGTAGATCGAACTCGCGCCCATGTCCGCGCGCTCCGCGATGGCGCGCAGGGTGGCGCCGTCGAAACCGCGCTCACGGAAGAGGTCGCGCGCAGCACGACGAATGCGCGCCCGGCTGCGGCGGCCGCGCTGGAGCCGACCGTCGTCCGCCCGCAGCCGCGTCTTCCGCGCGCTCCCACCCGGGGCCGTGGGTTCCACAGTCCCTAGCATCGCACACCCCGAAACGTGACGGGGGTCCGGCCGAGCCGGCCGGACCCCCGGACGCCGCTTCCCGCTGTCGCTCCCCAGCGGCCCAGACGGGTGCGGCGTTCGACGCGGTGGTTCCTACCCCGTGGGGTAACTCGTCACCGCATCCAAACCCTGTGGACTGCGAGTAGAGCAACATCCGTGCCGAGTGCTGCCGCGCCGAAAAACTCGTTGCGGTAGCGCTAGCCTGCGGCGGATGGGTGGCGGCGACCCCATCGGAACTTGGGAATACTCCTTCCTAGACAGTGGAAGAATGCTTCCTTCGAATCCCTGACGAGTTAGGTTGCGAAATTCGGGTCAGGAGCGGTCGAGTTCCGAGAGGATCCGCCGCAGCGAGCGCTCGGTACGCCCCTCGAGCGTGAGGAGCCGCCGGCGCAGGTGGAGGGCCACGTCGACGCCGGCCGCATTCACCCCGAGTTCGCGCATCAGCGCCGTGGCCACACGCAGCTCCTCGGCCACCTCGGGCTCGAGCCAGTCGGACTCGAAGAGACCTTCCCGCCGCAGCTGCTCGAGATCCTGCAGCTCGACGCCGAGGAACTCGAGCACCGCTTCGATCCGAACCGGTCGCGACATCACCAGAGCCCCTTGCGCAGCTCGTCACCCGACATCGTGTCGAGCTTCGCGAGCTGCTCCGCCGCCTCGGGCGAGAGGCCACGCGGCACGCGGATCTGGACCACAGCGTAGAGATCGCCTGCAGCACCCCCCGACGGGCCCGGAACGCCCTTGCCCCGCAGCCGGAGCCGGGCCCCTGAATCCGTGCCGGCGGGAACCGTCAGGGTGGCGCGTCCGTCGAGCGTGGGAACCGACACCTGCGCACCGAGTGCCGCCTCGCTCACGCTGAGCGGCAGATCGAAGTACACGTCGCGCGCTTCGCGGCGGAAGACCGGGTGGGGTCTCACGCTCACCCGCGCGTAGAGATCGCCGGCAAGACCCTCGCCGGAGCCGGAGCCGCCCTTGCCCCGAAGCCGGATACGGCCGCCAGCGGCGACGCCCGGCGGAATGCGCACGGTCAGCGTCTCGGGCCGGATCTCTCCGTCGGGACCCGGACGCGCGAAGGAAAGCCGCTTCTCGCCGCCACACACCGCCTCGAGAAAGTCGAGCTCGAGCTCTGCCTCGAGGTCGGGCCCGCGCCGATCGCGCGGCACCTCGTTCCAGCCGCGGCGCTCGAACAGATCCGAGAAGAGATCCTCGAGCCCGCCGAACTCGAAACGCTCCGCGCCCTCACCGGTGAAGCCCGCCGAGCCTGCGCCGAAACGCTGGCCGAAGGACGACCGGGCCTCGCGGGCCTTCTCCGCGTCGAAGCCCGCCTCGAGCGCGATCTCGCCGAACTCGTCGTAGTCGCGCCGACGGCCCTCGTCGGAAAGAACGGCGTTGGCCTCGGAGACCGCCTTGAACGCGTCCTCCGCGGCGTCGTCGCCGGGGTTCACGTCCGGGTGATGGCGGCGCGCGAGCTTCCGGTAGGCCTTGCGAATCTCGTCGGCATCGGCATCTCGGGCCACGCCAAGCACCGAGTACAGGTCCCTCTTCCTATCGCTCTCTACGCGCACTTCCGCCATTTGCCGGTGAACCTAAGCACGCCGGCCGGGGCGGCAAGGCGTTGCCCCGAAACAGCTCGTTCAGCGGACGACGCCCTCGCGGGGACTCGCGGCCAGGGCGTCGGTCGAAAGCTCGAGCAGTTCCGGTCTCTCCAGACGCTCCCGAATGCCCTCGAGCGTGTGGTAGGAGTAGAGCCCGTCCTCGATCCGCTCGTCGTAGGTCCAGGCGAGCTGCATCTTGCGGCGACCGTTCGCTCCCGGCTCGATGCGACCCATAA
>Ga0310342_100002980_pt1 | contig 11037 bp, 11 predicted proteins | sample S15DNA20500_MG_FD_206155 | JGI IMG/M metagenome (GOLD analysis project Ga0310342, IMG submission 206155) | Marine microbial communities from station ALOHA, North Pacific Subtropical Gyre - S1503-DNA-20-500_MG | ecosystem: Environmental > Aquatic > Marine > Oceanic | place: Pacific Ocean: North... | reverse complement strand
CAACACGCCAAGGAACATAGTCACCGCCGCGGAAACCAAGATGATCGGCTGAAGTACATCTACAACATGTTGGTCGTGGCCGAACATCATCACAAACACGCGTATCATCACATAGGCGCCTACTTTGGTCAGCAAACCCGCAAACAAGCCGCCCAGCGCCGCCGGCATGGTGTGGTACGTATCCGGCAGCCAGTACCACAGCGGAAAGATTGCCGTTTTTATGCCGAACACCAGCAGCAGCATGGCGATGACCGGCACCGCTGACTGCGGAATCTGCCCGCTAACGGCTATCCGCGTGATATCGGCCATGTTCAGCGTGCCTAACTGCCCGTACAGCAATCCGGCACAGGTGACGAATATCGTAGACCCGATCAGGTTCAGCAGGATGTACTTGTAAGCTTGGCGCATCTGCGGCCTGGTCGTACCCACGCATAACATGGCGTATGACGCCATCAGCATGATTTCAAAGGAGACGAACAGGTTGAACAGGTCGCCGGTGATAAAAGACCATTGCACGCCTAGGACCAGAAGGTGAAACAGCGGGTGAAAATAGCCGCCGGCAAACTGATCATTTAACTGGCTAACACAGAAAATGAACACGCCCAGGCAAACAATCGCCGTCATCACGAGCATAATGGCCGCCAGCACATCCACGACGACTGTAATGCCAAACGGCGCCGGCCAATTGCCCATCTGTGAAACCAGGATGCCGCCGTGCTCGGCCGCGCCGCGATAAACCGTCATTAATGCCACAATGGACAGGCCCAAGTTGACCAGTAGAAACAGCATCCCTGTTACACGCTGCGCCGGCTTCGAGCGATGCAGGAACATCGTGCCAATGCCTGCCGCCATGGGCACGACAATAAAAAGTGTAATCAGGTGTGGGTTCATATACATCAGTTCCGCAATCACCACCGGGGATCAGCCCCCTTGTTGCGCTAGTTCATCCACTTCCAATGTCTGGCTGCGCCGCCAGGTCAGTACCAGCAACGTCAGCAGGAACGCCTGAACGGCAAAACCGATCACGATGGCCGTCAGAATCAGCGCTTGGGGCAACGGATCCACCAGTTGGCTCAGGTCAGCCCCACCCAATACCGGCGCCACACGGCCAATGGGCGACGTGCTCGAGGCGAGAATCGCCAGGTTGGCGCCGTGGCCTAGAAGGAACACCCCCATGCACACGCCCTTGAGTTCGCGCCCCAGCATGAGGAATGTCGCGGAGGCGAACACCACGCTAACCATCAACGCGATCAAAATGGTCATGGACTTGGTCCTCTATTCCAGCTCGTCGCTCAATGCGTTGATCATGCCGACGATTACGCCGGCTACAACAAGGCAGACCCCCAAGTCAAACACCATCACAGTGGCCCACTCGTAACCGCCGAGCAACGGATGGTGGCCATGGTTGGAAGTAAAAAACGGCAGGTCAAAAAATAGTGCAGCAACCCCCGTGCCCAGCGCCAGCGACAGTCCTAGCGCCACCAACGTGCGCTCGCGAAGCGGCAGCATACGCTTGAGGTTCTCGCTGCCGAAACTCATGCGCTGGACAACCAGAGCGACCGACACCACCAGCCCAGCCACAAACCCACCGCCTGGCACCTGATGTCCCTTGAAATAAATATACATCGCAAACACAAGGCTCAACGGAACAATGATGCGAGCGGAGGTGCGGAGGATGACGCTAGACATCATGTCACGGGGCTCCTTTGCGCTATGCGGCTCAGGGGCTGGTTCTGTGGATCGGACCCGCCCGTCGGTTCGCCAATGTCTACCCGACTGTAGTCGATCGCGCCATTTGCCAACCCCTCCGCGTGCGGATACACATCGTCGCCGTTGTCGTCGGCCCCCAGCGCGGTCCTGCGGCTGCGGCGCAGAAGCGTCCACACACCCAGTGCGGCCAGTGCCAGCACCGTAATCTCACCGATCGTGTCAAAGCCGCGAAAATCCACGAGGATGACGTTGACCAGGTTCCGTCCGCCGCCGCCCTTGTGAACCGTCACCGTGGCTTGGCCGTGACGCCCTTTGTGGCCGTGCGATTTTGTGCCGAAACTGGTGCGGTGCGCTTCGCCACGATCGACGACCCCGCCGTACACCTGACTGGCCGGAACCGCGGCCGTATCCGCGGCGTGGTAGCTGTTGCGCTTGAAGAATTCGCCTAGGTTGGCATACGCCTTACCCTCTCCCGTGACATAAGGCATCGTGACCCGCTGACCGACCGCACTGGTCAAGGTCAACCAGAACATCACCAGCCCCACCGCTATGGAAAGCACCAATCTCGGGCCGATCCACAACACGCGACCGGGCTTGGGATTGGGCAACATCGACAGCACCAGCAAAAACAGCATCAACGAGACAATCTCGATGCTCACCTGCGTCAGTGCCAGGTCTGGCGCCTTGAACACGTAGTACACCGCGGCGACAGAAAAACCGCATGCGCCCAGCACCAGCACCCGACTGGCGCGATCCTTGACCACCGGCAACAGCACTGCTGTCAGGCAGACCATCACTGCCAGTAACGCTCCGGTCCGCAATTCCGAGCGCAGTTGTGGATCCTGGCTTGATTCAAATGCCGCTTGCGCCGGCCAGCGATCCTGCCAAGCGCCCCATTCAAGTAGATTGAAGCCGGCAGACCACGCGAACAGACCAACCATGGCCACGAACACCACCGCCACGTACGTACCGGCGTTTCCCGTCTGGACGATCCGAAATACACGCCCCCCGCCCCTGGTACAGAGTGTGTAAAAACCAGGATAGACATGATCAAACGGGTCGTTGTACTGGCGGCGCAGGATCGGGACGAGACCAAGTACAAATCCCAGGCCAATCGCGCACAGACTCATCTTCAACGGCAGGTTCAGTTCATGTATGTCCCAAATCATTGGGAAAGCACCGACCGATGTTTGAAAGTGGTAGTTGTGCATGTTCGGCTCGAGCCAGCCAAACAGCATCTCGTAGGCACCGGGAATAATGCCCCCGATGTACTGAAATGCGACGATCACCAAACCGGGGATCCACAGAAATACCGGCCAGATGCCTGTTTCGCGACCATGACCGCCAGGACCGTGATGGGCATGCGCATCATATGCATTTGGTTGCGGCCGACCGAACAAAGTTGTGCATAAACGCAGGAAGATGGCGACGTTGAACATCCCCGTGCCAACTGCGGCCGTCACCAGCGCCCAGAACAACGGCGGCGCCATGTACTCCCTAGCGTGATAAATCTGGTAGAAGAATATTTCTTTAGCTGAAAAACTGACCGTAAATGGACCGGCCGCCAATCCGTAACCAGCCAACAGCAGCACGACCGTCATGATTTTCGACGTTCGATCCCGCCAAAAAAACCCTTTAAGCTGCGGCAACTGTCGCGACGCCACGTGGCCAATGGCCCCGGCGAGGATAAACAACGGCGCCTTGTACATGGCATGATTGAGTATCTGGGTCACGTCCCAGAGCAAGTTACGATGGCCGTAGTACTCAAACGCCCCAAGGCCGTACATGGTCATCAGCAGGCCGAGCTGACTGACAGTCGTATAGGCGAATATTTTTTTTAGGTCGTGCTTTTGCAGAGCGACAAACGCGCCGTAGACCATAGTCAAGGCGCCGATGGGCACGATCAGATTAGACCATGTAGACGGCAGAACAACCGCAAAGATCGGCCACATGCGGCCAGTCAGATAGACGCCAGCCTTAACCATTGTGGCCGAATGCAAATAGGCCGACACCGGCGTCGGTGCCGCCATGGCGCCAGGTAGCCAGAAGTGAAACGGAATCTGTGCGCTTTTTGCCGCAGCCCCGACGAAGATCATCATAAACGATGCCGCCATAGACGCATCGAAAGGCACTCGACCGGCATTCACTGCCATGACCAGGCCGCTAAACGTCCACTGGCCACTGGTTACGCCTAGCAGGATCAGCCCGCCCATCATCACTAAGCCGCCCAGCGTGGTGACGATAAATGCCTGCATCGCCAGTTTCACCGATTTGGGGTCGTCGTGTTCCCAACCGATCAGCAGAAAGGAGCTGATGGAGGTCATCTCCCAGAAAAGCAAAAGGAACATGAAATTGTCAGCCAACGCCACACCCAACATGGCCGTCATGAACAGGTGCAGATACGGGTAGAACCGAAACAGGCTGTCGCGGTCAGGCCCAAAGTAGGCGCGGGCGTAAACGGTGATCAATATGCCGAAAACGCTGACCAGCAGGGCGAAGAACAGGCCCAGCTTATCGGCATTCAGTTGCAGATTCAGTTGAACCAGCGGTATCCAGATGATACCGGAACCCGCTACCGCCTCACCCATTGTGCCGTAGCGGGCAATGAACGCCCCCAGCATCACCACGGTCACTATCGGACCGGCCAGCGCCAGGGCCACTCGTCCGCCAAGCACATGACGCGGCAAGGTCAGTGTTGCTAGGCCACAGGCTACCGGCGCGAAAATTGCCAGCAGCAACCAGACAGTGGGATCCATCGTTCGGTATTACCCTTTTCTTCACGTTTACCAAGGGCCTGTTTGCCGCCTCCCATTCCATCGGTTGGGTTGCTGTATCCACTCAAACGCGCAAATCTTACAATTGGTAGAATCCTTACGAAACGACCTGTGCCGGTTATCGGTCTCCATTGCCTGATCGTGGCCAACGGATACCCTGTTAAGGATGGTCACCGAAAATATCTGGGCGCCGTGGCGCATGGCCTACATCCGGCAGTTAGACCAAGACGATGTGCCAGCACAGAAGGCATCATGTTTTCTCTGTGACGCAGCCCTGGCCCAACCGGATACCGGGGATGGAAAAAACCGATTGTTGCTGGTCAATGATAGTCGCGGCTTGATGTTGCTCAACCGCTACCCCTATACCAACGGGCACCTGCTTGTTGCTCCGGGTGAACATTTGGCCGAATTGTCGGACCTGAGTGCCTCGGGCCGGGCCCGACTGATGGAACTGACCCACCTGGCCGAGCAACTGGTGCGCGACGCCATGAATGCACAAGGCGTCAATATCGGCATCAACCTAGGGAGATGTGCCGGAGCGGGGCTACCCGGCCATCTGCACATACACATCGTGCCCCGCTGGTCGGGGGATACGAACTTCATCACTACAGTCGGACAGGTGCGTGTAGTCCCCGAGGCGCTAGAACAAAGCCATGCCCACTTGTCAGAAATGCTTGCAAAGATGGTTGACGGATGATGGGCAAATGGTTGAACGATTGAATACTGCGATGTTCAGGCCGCTTGTCGTTCTTCGAAGCGAATGCCGACCATGTGGCCTTGTTGATCTTCAACGCAGGGCATGCACCGTACCACGCGTCCGTACAGATCAAAACCTTGCTCCGGTCCGTGCGGCGGAAAAAAGATTGTGATGGACGAATGGATGGTGATCGGCTCGGAGCTAATTACGCCCATGCCTGAGTCGGACATGTTAATCAGTTCGAGCGAACAAATGCGGCTGCGGTGTCCCCCCGTAGCCGGTGGCAGTTGCACAGCTGTGACCCGGCCAGCGACTGCATGCCGGCTAGTTCGGCGGCGTTCGAATGAACTGACATCCATGCGATTGGAATCGATAAGTTGTAAGCTGGCCGAAGACATAAGCTGCTCCTTGTGACTTCCGTAACGCCTCTCACCCTGCATCGACGTGTTCACCGGCAAGGTTGATTAACTTTGACAGATTCCGATAAAAAAATTCTTGGCCGGGTCTGCTTGGTTGGTGCCGGGCCCGGCGATGAGGGTCTGATAACGGTTTTAGGCCTTGCCCGCCTGCAAAGGGCTGACGTTGTGATTTACGACGTGCTGGTTAACCCACGCCTTGTCGATCAAGCCCCGCCCAGCGCCCACCGTATCGCGTTGCCACGGCGCGATGATGCACAAAAGCTCAATCAGAGCGACATTAATCATCTCATGCTCAACTGGGCGCGGCACGGCAATTTAGTTGTGCGCCTCAAGGGCGGTGACCCTTATATGTTCGGTCGCGGTGGTGAAGAAGTTGCGTTCCTCGGTCACCATGGTATTGAATGCGAAGTGGTGCCTGGTATCACCGCCGGATTGGCTGCACCCATGGCCGCCGGTATCCCCATCACCCGCCGTGACCTAGCCAGCACCGTCACCTTCATCACCGGCCACGAAGACCCGGCCAAAGATCAGCCCGCAGTTGACTACGAAGCGCTGGCGGCGTTGATCCAACGCGGTGGTACCATTTGCATTTACATGGGCATGAACCGCCTCAAGGCCATCACCCAGCAGTTGCAACACCACGAGGTTGAGCCGGATACACCCACAGCCATCGTGCAGTGGGGTTTTACCCCGCAGCAGCGTAGCATGCGCAGCACTCTGGTAAACGTCGCCACCGAGGCCGAAGCATCCAACTTCAATGCGCCAGCCATCGTCGTTATTGGCGCTGTGGCAGCCGTCGAAGAAACAGGGCTTGATTTCTTCACCAAGCGACCGCTGTTTGGGCAACGAATCGTCATCACTCGTACACGGGTTCAGGCGTCGCAACTGCATTCCATGCTGGCCCAACGCGGCGCCCTTGTCCTTGAAGCGCCGACCATTGAACTGGTGCCACCGCCGGAATTTTCCGCCATCGATGAAGCGATCAGAAAAATAAGCCGGTTCGACTGGCTTGTGCTGACCAGTGTCAACGGCGTCGAAGCACTCGCTCGCCGCCTTGACCATCTTAAACTGGACAGTCGCCACCTGGCGCCACTACGCGTGGCGGTCATCGGAGACGCCACCGAAAGTGCGATGCGTAACTACCTGGGCATACATCCCGATCTTGTCCCGCCCAACTACGTCGCTGAATCACTTGCCCAATCACTGATTGATCGTGAACCACTGGCCGGCAAAAGCATTTTGATGCTACGCGCCGATATCGCCCGCCCGACGCTGGGGCAAATGCTTGCCGGAGCCGGTGCCCAGGTGACCGATTTACCCATCTATATAAGCAGGCAGCCACAATCGCTGCCGGATGATGTATTGGATGCCCTGCGGGCGGGAAACGTTGATTGGATCACATTCACCAGTTCCTCAACGGTCCGTAACCTAGTGGAAATGCTCGGCCAGCAGCATACCCTGCTCGCTGATGTGCGTACCGCATCCATCGGACCGATCACCAGTCAGACCATGCGCCAGTTCGATTTGCCCATCACCGTAGAGGCCAATCCATCCAACCTGCAGGGTTTGATAGCCGCAGTCGAGACCAGCGTCAGATGACGCATGTCGCACACACGTCCTAGCAACCGTTACCATGTCCGCCATGATCATCCCTCGTTTGGAAATCGGCCATACCGCCCTACTGGTGGTTGACATGCAGGAAAAACTGCTCCCGCACATGCACAACGCTGACCAGCTTGTGGCTCAGGCTGGCAAATTGATCGATGCCGCCAATGCATTGAACATACAGATTGTGGTAACCGAACAATACCGCAAGGGTTTGGGCGTCACCGTGCCCTATCTGGCAACGCGATTGGACAAAGCTGTTGCCAATCATGAAAAGCTGAAGTTTTCTGGCTGCATCGAACCGGTGCGCGCCGACCTGCAACGCTTCGGCAGCAGGGCCGTTATCGTGTGCGGTATCGAAGCACATGTGTGTGTGCTGCAAACGTGCCTGGACCTGGCCGAGGATGGTTACATCGTGGCGGTGGCAACCGACGCCATCGGCTCGCGCCGCGTATTCGACCAGCAGGTAGCCGAACAACGCCTTGCCCAGGCAGGGATCATCCCCATTACTGTTGAGTCTGCAGCGCTTGAACTGGTCGGCGAAGCAGGCACCGTTCGGTTCAAGGCGGTCTTGCCCATCATCAAGTAGCTCATAATACCAATCATAAAAATTTCTGACGGGATTTGGTCCGTTAGTTGTCCATTGAATCATGACCAACATAAACAAGGGGGGTTTTCATGACTGATCAGGTACCAAACGGCGCGGGAACAAGTGGCAAGTGTCCGAAGTGATCCTGACCGCGAACAAGGATCGCCGCGAGGACGGGTCGCGCAGGAGGGCATCACGCACATCAGTTGGCACAACGTGTGTCTCGATGCCGAACATATTCAAAGTGTCTGGCGAGCACCATGGCTGAACCGACAGGATTAATTATGATATTGGTATAATCTGCGATTGCCTCTGGACGATCGTTCGGATAGGCTTAATCCGGCATTAGATGATGGATGTCCACTTATCTAACGTACTAAGGAGCCTTTGGCATGCTAGAAGCCTATGAAGAGTTAAAACAGGTGATCGCAGACGCCGAGGACGATGTGCGACGTGCTGCCGGCGGCAACAAGGCTGCTGGTACCCGTGTCCGCAGAACGATGCAAGATGTCAAGAACAAGGCCCAAGCACTTCGCGTTAAGGTACTGGAAAACCGCCAGGCAGAAGGCGGCGCATCCTAACCTGCGTTTTGACAAGGCCTTAAAGCTAAGCGAGAAGGAGGCATACCACGCATGCACCCGTGGCGTTAACTTCTGCGCTAAACCAGCGTTGTGTCTATAAGTAATTGATATAACAAAAGTTGCAATCATTAATGGCGCCGCCTCTGCTGTTTGACATCACCAAGATCGATCTGGACCAAGTCCTGGTAGACACCGCGGGTATTGAAAAGGTTAATCCGCACCGTGGCGATATGCGCATGCTAGACGCGATCATCAATTTCGATCGTGATCGCAGCGCGGTCTTGGCCTATAAGGATGCCCGCCAGGACGAGTTCTGGGTTCCCGGCCACATTCCCGGCCGGCCTCTATTTCCCGGCGTGCTCATGATCGAGGCCGGTGCCCACCTGGCCAGTTGGTTGATCCACCAGATTTTCGACGATTACCCCTTCCTCGGATTCGTCGGCTGCGATGAGGTCAAATTCCGCGGCCAAGTCGTGCCCGGCAATCGACTATATCTACTGGGGATATCTACTTCATTTAAGAGGCGTCGTTCCATCTGCTCGTTACAAGGCGTGGTCAACGGCAACCTGGTCTTCGAAGCGAAAATAACAGGCATGCCGGTGTAACCAGTAACCCCAACCTGTACCGGAGCGTAATTGACCGCGCACAACGGCGCAGCTATGCTTTGGCCCCAATTCGCAGACTGAGGCACAGCGAGATGGACATCGGTCGATGGAACGATAACACCCTTGTGGGAAAGGATTTATCGGGTGGCAATTCTTGCTGAAACCAGTAGCGGACTGGGAGCTGTCGGGCCGCTGATGTTTTACATTTTTGCGCTACTGGTCTGTATCAGTTCCTGGGCAATCGTGCTTGGCCGCAACATCGTGCGCATGGCTGTATACCTGCTGCTGACACTGGGTGGTTCGGCAGGAATGTATTTCATGCTCGAGGCTGAATTCTTGGCCGCCATTCAACTTATAGTTTACGCTGGGGGCACGCTGATCCTAATCATCTTCGGCGTCATGCTCACCAGCAAGAATCCGTTTGCGCATTTGCAGGTGCAATTGTGGGAGAAGATTGTGGCCATTGGTTTGGCGTTGGCAATTGGGGGACTAGCTATTTTTGCTCTGGTGCGCACGCCCCATGTGATCAACGCTAACCAGCTTATGGCCAGCAGCGGGTACGACCAGGTGCACGCGATCGGTCAGGGGTTACTATCCACCCAATTGGTAGCGTTTGAGGTCGCCGGTGTGTTGCTGCTGGTGGTCATGGTCGGGGCCGCGTACATGGCCCGGCGAAGGCGAAACAGTTAGACGGCCATATGCTGGCCGGTTAGGGGTAAGCCCGAATATGTTTCAAATCGGCGCCACGCATTTCGTGCTCGTTTCCATCATTGTGTTTGCAGCCGGTGTGGCTACGGTACTGACCAAACGCAACGCCATCGGCATTCTGATCGGCGTCGAGTTGATCATCAACGCTGCAGCCATCAATCTGGTGGCGTTTAACCGCTACGTCTGGGGCCAAGGCGAGGCCGGCCCAGCGCTGGATGGCCAGATGTTTGCGATATTCGTCATCGTGGTCGCTGCCGCGGAAGCGGCGATCGCTCTGGCGGTGTTTTTAAATTTCTACAACAACTTCAGCTCCATCGACGTTGAACGCGCCGACGAGTTGAAGGGCTGACACGACAGGCCCATGACGCCGCAAACACAAGAACTGATCCGAAACTGTCTCGTAGGCGCAACGCTGCTGCCGCTGCTCTCTTCGGCAGTGCTGATCCTGATCGGCAAAAGGTGGCTGGGCCGCTGCGTCAGCAGCTGGGGCGCAACCCTGGCCATGGGCGCATCGATGGCGATGGCGATCATCGCCTTGGCTGCTTGGATGCGGGCTATCCATCCACAACCCATCCTCTGGCAGAAGAACTGGATTCCCATACCCGGCAACGACACCGGTTGGCTGCACCTGGGCTTGCTGGCCGACAGTTTGACCGTCGTGCTAATGGTCATGGTCAGCGGCATCTCGTTTCTCGTGCACCTCTACAGCATCGGTTACATGAAAGGCGATGACCGTTTCGAGCGTTTTTTCGCTTATCTTTCCCTGTTTACTTTCTCGATGCTGGGAATCGTCACCGCCGCCGGGCTGACCCAGCTTTTCGTAATGTGGGAACTGGTGGGCCTGACCAGCTATCTGCTGATCGGTTTCTGGCATGAGCGACGTGGACCACAACTGGCCAGCAAGAAAGCATGGGTGATGAACCGCATCGGTGATGCTGGGTTCATCATCGGCTTTGGCATTCTCTTCTTTAAACTGAGCGGTAATGTCCTGTTGCCCGCCGCGCAGGGGGCATTGTCATCCAGTGACTCGTTGGTAACCATGTTCGGCGCCATCGAACAGGTGCTGGCAACGGAAAGCGACGCGGCCGGCGTGACCTACTCGTTTACCAATCCCCCATTGTGGCTGACAGCCGCCGGCATCGCCCTGTTTTTCGGCGCTATCGGCAAAAGCGCACAGTTTCCCCTGCACACCTGGCTGCCCGACGCCATGGAAGGCCCCACACCCGTCTCGTCGATCGTCCACTCGGCCACCATGGTGGCCGCAGGCGTTTACCTGACGGCGCGTATCTACCCGATCCTCACGCCCGGCGCCCACCTGTTCGTCGCCACCATCGGTTTGATCACGCTGG
>Ga0310342_100002979_pt1 | contig 11037 bp, 6 predicted proteins | sample S15DNA20500_MG_FD_206155 | JGI IMG/M metagenome (GOLD analysis project Ga0310342, IMG submission 206155) | Marine microbial communities from station ALOHA, North Pacific Subtropical Gyre - S1503-DNA-20-500_MG | ecosystem: Environmental > Aquatic > Marine > Oceanic | place: Pacific Ocean: North... | reverse complement strand
AGCTCCGCGAGCCGATGCTGGAGCACTGTCTCGGAGTGGGGCTAAAGGGCACGGTCCTGCTGAGTCCCAACGGGATCAACTTCTTCCTCGCGGGCACCCAAGATGCCACCGACTCCTTCCTGCAGCACCTTGAGTCCGACGCTCGCTTCGTGGGCATCCCGACCAAGGTCAGTCACACAGACTACCAGCCGTTCCGCAGGATGCTCGTCAAACGCAAGCAGGAGATAATTGCGCTCGGGAGGGACGACATCAGACCGGCCGAGTTCACAGGCCCGCACATCTCGCCGACCGAGTTCAAGCAGATGCTCGACGAGGACGAGGACATCGTGGTCCTCGACGCTCGGAACGACTACGAAACTAGGGTTGGCACCTTCGATGGCGCAGTCGAGCTCGACATACCCTCGTTCAGGGACTTCCCGGATGCGATCGGGTCCCTGCCTGACGAGTACAAGTCGAAGACCCTGGTGATGTATTGCACCGGAGGTATCCGCTGCGAGAAGGCGTCCGCCGTCATGCTCAAGGCCGGATTCGAGGATGTCAGGCAGTTAGAGGGCGGGATCCTCGGGTACTTCGAGGAGTGCGGCGGCTCCCATTGGAGTGGTGACTGCTTCGTGTTCGACCAGCGGGTCGCACTCGACCACCAGCTAGAAGAGTCTGAGATCGTGATGTGCTTCAGGTGCAGAGAGCCACTATCTATCGAGGAGCAGCAATCGAAGCACTATGCCATCGGCGAGCACTGTCCATACTGCGTAAATCAGTGAAACAGTCCGGCCTCGGTGCCACGGCTTGTAATAGAGGGTCGAGGGATTAAAGAACGCTGAAATTGGGGCGACTCTTGATGGCATACTCCGATGCCGATTTCATCCGCGATTACAACGCGGCCTTGCCTGGTTCGTTTTCGCTGACCGGTGTGCAGGAAGGAATCGTCAAGTTCGGCCAAGGGCCACTGCTCATTTCAGCTGGACCCGGGTCAGGTAAAACCGAGTGTCTGGTCGCCCGTGCATTGTATCTGATACTGGTCGGGGGCATAGATCCAAAGGCAATCCTGATGACCACATTCACTCGAAAGGCTGCGCGTGGCTTGAAGGATCGTCTCAACGAGCGCCTGGATATCCTGCAGAAAATGAATCCCGAGAACCAGACCATCCAGGATGCAACGATTCAGGGTATGCGTATCGGCACCATCCACAGTCTTGCCGAAGAGATTCTTGCCGATGGCCGCTCCACCAAATTCAACGGCATGATGATTGTAGATGAAATCCCACTGAAGATGCTGCTACAAAACCAATCTTACCAGATGGGTGGGGGGCAATATGGGCCCTTCGCCAGAAATACCAGTGACCTGCGAGTCTACTGTGATGAAACATTTGGTGGTTCTCGCGACTTCACTGCGCGCCTAATCCAACTTTACCACCACCTGATTGAAGACCAAATCGATATGAAGGAATTGGACGGGGCGGGTGGTGAACCGTTGATCAAATCGTATGAGGCCTATCGAAAACTGATGCTTGACGACAAAAGATTGGATTTCGCTCTGCTCCTCGAACTTTTCCTGAGTGAATTGAATGCTGGGGCCCTCGATTCAGTCGTTGACCAATTTGAGTATGTTCTGGTGGATGAATACCAAGATACCAACCCTATTCAAGAGGACATCTTCTTCGGTTTGGCCGGAAAAAAGAACCTGTGTGTCGTCGGTGACGACGATCAGGCGTTGTACCGCTTCAGAGGTGCTTCTGTGGAATGTATGGTCAATTTCGTTGACGAATGCAACAACAGATGGGGCGCCAAGGCAGCGAAGATGAATCTGGTCGATAACTTCCGATCGCATCCTCGAATTGTCGATTTTTACGAGCAATACATGAATTCCCATCCAACTCTCAACCAAGCTCATACTCGATTGCGTGTCAATGGTAATCCACCACTGGGGCGGGAAGGGAAAGTCATTGCCGAACATCCCGCGCTGGTACTGTGTCAGCGTGCAGATGAACAGCAATCAGATGATGCGTTGGCGGATTTGATTGCTGAACTTTGTCATGATGGAATCGTGGAAGATCCCTCGCAAATTGCCATCCTCGCCTACACCCCGAGTGAGGCGACCGCGTCGGGTGTTGGGTATCTGGTGCGTGAGTTGGAGAGCCGGGGGATTCCTGTGTACAATCCCAGAGGCAAAGACATGGCCCAAACCGAGGAGGTCATGAATCTGTTCGGCATGATTAGTCTGGTCATCGATCCGGATGGGAAGTACCCATCCTTCCTGCACAACAATTACGACGCGAAACTAATCCTGTGGATTGAGGAAGCGCGGAATCTGGCGATGACCAATGCCTCAGCCGATAAGATGTCATCGGATTACCTCAAAGCAGCACACGCAGCAATCGCAGCAGCATCGGACAAGAAATCATACTCATTGGTAGGTGAAATCATGGTTCACATCCTCAATTTGCCCACCTTCCATGCATATCCAGATATCCCAGTTTCCGCATGGAGATTGGCCAAGGGCACAAATTGGATTGAGCAATATACGATGATTCCAGGCAAGAAGAATACGCCGGCCTTCCAGAGCGTCTTCGTCAAGGATGGAGAAATCGCAGAATACAGCCTCAATAAATTCTACAATCTATGCTGCAAGTCATTCTTCGCCGGTAGAACGCCTGAACACGAAGACGAGGATGAAATTGTTACACCGGGTCACGTGTCTATGATGACGATTCATCAGTCAAAAGGACTCGAATTCGATGTTGTGGTCGTTAGAGGCCTGCGGCGGAGAAATATGCAGCCAGTCCCCGCAATCATGCATACCTTCTTCGCACCACTCAGGGCAAGACCGATTCCCGTCCATCTTGACAATGATGAATTGCGCGACACGGATGATTTCAGAGGCTACTATGTCGCATTCTCTCGAGCCAAACACCTGCTCATATTGCATGATCCTCTGGCGTGGAAGGGGGTTCCTCACGAACGTGGACATATCGGTCACGATGCAATCAATACACGTGCATATGTGAATACGAACAACAATGATTCGGCGGTGATCTGATGGTGGGGCCATTCGATGACTTGGCGGGGAAAATGCCAAACAAACCATCCGAGACACTGATTGACAGATATTCATTCACAGGGGACATCCTTTCCTACAAGAGATGCTCAAAGCAGTATGGCACTTTCAGCCATTATCGATTTACCAAGGCGCTGCCGATTCAAGCATGGTTCGGTGATGTTGTCCATATGACCATCGAGCGACTGTTCAGACAGACTCGAGGGGAAATCGAGAATGAGCAGAAGATAAAGGCTAGCGATGTCGCTCCGAATGATGCAGATGTCATCTACCATTGCGAAGAAGTCATTGAAATTCTCAAATCCAGAGGAATGTTCGCAAGATATTCCGATCAGGAATCTGTCAAAGGCCTGCTGAAAATCTTCAACAGTACGCAAGGTCTGCCATACTATCAGAGAATTCAGGAATCTGAGGTTAGACTGGAGACTATCATCAATCCTGATGGAAGCAGCATGCCATACATTCTGAACGGAATCGTCGATGTGCTAATCTCTCCGGACGACGATACGTTGGAAATCTGGGACTACAAGGCGATGGATAGACCTGAGGATGAGGACGATAAACTGGCAGATCTTAAGAATCAGATGTACACCTATGTCGATATTGTCCAAGCATTATTCCCTGACAAGACGTTGTCCTGTGCGGTGCTCTATTTCGTCAATGAGCTCGCTCCAAGTGGAGGAGGGAACCCTGAATATCGAATTGATTTGACCGATGAGGCGATTCAACGGAGCATCGTGGATGCCAGAAATGATGCGAATGCAGTCGTGGACGAGATTAGACGATGCAAAATCAGTGGCATATTCCCCTTGCCAAAGAAGGGTGAGGTCGACAAAAAGACCTGTGATGCTTGTGAATGGCGTTGGAAGTGTCCTTCCACATCGAAGACATACAAGTTCACTGCTCCTTGAGGATGTATTGAATATGCGAATCTTCAATCTAAACACAAATCGTGGCGCTGCACACATGCCACTGTATTATGTGATTTGATTCATAGGGTAGCGTCTAGTTCGTCCCACTGAAAGCCCATTGATTCGGCAATTGTAATTGGATGGGTCTATGCAGAAACCCATTGATCCGTGCGTAAATAGATTCTATCGTACACCAATACGGTGTAAACGAAGAGTCTACTTGTCATTGTTCTTCTTTGAATCCAAATTGGACATTCTTTCGCTCCATCTGCTCGGATGTTCCGGATTGTTAGGGTTCTTCTGGTTGGTGCGATTATCCCGGGCGCCCTTGTGAGCCGGATTGTTAGGGTTCTTCTGGTTGGAGTGGTGGTTCTTCTGCTGCCTTGTCATCGAGTTTCTGCGAGAGTTGCCCCTGCCTCTAGACCTGCCTCCGGTACCCGAACCTTTGGACATGTTGTGCGCTACCTCCCGACTGCTATTAGGTTAATCTGAGCTTTTTCGCCACACATCTTTCCAACCGAGGCAAACGCTGGTAGAACCCATGCTCTCTGGATTCCAGTTTTCGCTATTCTGGTACCTACTTCCGTTCTTCCTAGAAAAGGAGAATACCCCAAATTTTCGCCCTATGGCAAGTTTAGCGAGAATTTCTTTTTGATTGTAAATTGATTCGAACTCCTGCTCCCATAATTCTGTCAAGTAGTCACTTGATTCTATTCTCTGAATAAAATAATCTAAAGCAATCTGCAGAGGTATTCTCTCACTTGGCGCTTCACAATAATGGGATATTTCTTCTCCGAGCAAGGCCCACCAGCGTACCAGATCTCCTTTGGTGACAGCATCCTTAGGTAGCCACATCTCCATGCTGCCTCTTGTTTGTATGGCCAATCGAGGGTGATCAATCATGATGCCAAGTTCTCCTGCGTCGCCACGCTCAGTCTCGGTATCTCCGAAGGAAAGCGTGTTGTCGGAAGTAATGATCAGCCTAGTGTCATCCACGATGAACAACTTAGCATGAGTCTCCATCGGCTGATTTGACTTTCTTGGAAGAAACCACCAGTTATTGCCCCCAATCAATTTTCTGAGTTCATTAAGTCGATTTGAAGCCTCTTTCCGGCCCCTCTTATCCCTTTCATTGAACGGCTTTGACCCAGGGGCATGTCGACCCCACCAAATATGGACAGTGCTCTTCGACTCGGTTGCTCGCTGACCTATCCTGTTGATTGTGGCCTTGTCCAAACCATTGCTCCTCAGGCCATCGCTAGCCATGACTAGGCGTCTGCCAAACCGCTCGATGCAGTCGGCCATTAATGGCCTGTGTTCAAGAGTCCTGATTAGACTCCAGACCGGTCTCTCTGAAATCTGCATCAGTAGTGTTTCCAACTCGCTGAAAGCCTGACTGTGATGCCCACGCTTGATGCTACTCCTAATCTTACTCAGTTTCCTTGATTGGTGAAAAGACACTGGTTCAGAATGTATTTTTTCAAGGTCAGAACGTATTTTCTCCGCTTCTTTAGAGGTTTCTTCTGATATCCAGTCTTCCTCGAACAGAATGTCTAGTATTGATCTTGCACACTCAATGTCCCTGATTAGCAGGCCGGATTCTAGGACCCCGGATTCAAGAGATCCACTGAACAGATTGCATGAGCAGATAAACACCTTTCCCGTGTCGGACAAGATGACTTTTGCGTGGCTTGACTTAGGGGAAATCCCACCCTTGAGATTGAAACGGTTGTCTTTAGACAGCGATGTAATGTATTGCTTGGTCACATCAATGTCTTCCGGAGAACGGCCCCTATCAGGTTCACCGAACGAGAGAAGTGTCTCAGTCGACTTTTCGCCCACGGATTCGGCCAATATGTCAGTAACGTCTTCTGCATAATTGGAGTTGCTGAATGAAGACAGAATGAGAGTCCGTTTTGAAGCTGATTTTATGACTACTTGGGCGGCGTCCCACATATCCTGGCGGAATCCCACAACCTGTCTCACCGACTCAAGGCGGGGGCGTTTGTCCTGTTTGATTTGCTCGCGAATCGAATCGAGTATTTCTAGAGCCTGTTTCTCGTCCCGACTCTTCTTGAAGCGCTTCAGCGCCTTGATTTCGGGGGAGTAAGGCCAACTCTGAATCGACTCTGTGAGTTCCGATTCCTGCATCTCGAATCCCGGCAGTTCTTGTATGTGATTGGCAATCAACTTCTGGAAGGCCCCCTCATCCCAAACCCAGTACTTACGCCCCGCTTTGTCCTGCCTCAGAACCACTCTAGCCCTGAGGTGAACCACCTCCTCTTCTGGAGAAATCCCCTCTAGACGGGTTCGTGAAAGAATCTGATCCCTAGGGACTCCCGATTGATTCACCAAGTAACCCAATATCGGTTTGGCGATATCAGCCACCTCGTCCTTGGCGGTAGCATCGTTGATTCGGGGGACTCCTAGCTCGACAGGGGTTACAGATCCTTTCTTGGCGGCATCAAGGCTGGAGGAAATCTCCGAGACCCTCCAGTATTCGCCCATCCAAAGATCCCTGATAATTGGTGTGCTGAAATCCCCTTTGCCAGATACGGACGAATGAGATGATCTCGAGAGCGCCTCGAGCCGCAATAGAGACGGAGAAGAAGATTCTCTAGACTGGGAAGATCGAGCGATTTCGAAGACCTCTGACAGGGGGTCCTCTCTCTGCACCTTGAGATCCACTTGAAGGATCTCTGCCGGTATTTTGATGATTGCGCTGCTGAGTTCCACGATATCACCATGCTTCCCGATAATCTACCACTTTGCCTCGCTTTCGAACCGCATCGATGAAGAGAGTTAGATGGCCCTCGTCATCGGCCCAGTCGGTCTCAACTATGTGCTGAACCGAGGTTACCACCGCCAAGCCCTCTCTGGCCCTAGAGAGGGCGACGTTGATTCTTCGAGGATCCCGGAAGAATCCCCATCTTCGTGAGGAACCCGTGCGAACATTGTTCCTTACGAGGCTCAATATGATGAAATCCGCCTCCTTGCCTTGGAAGCCGTCGACAGTCCTGACCCTATCCCGATATTTCTTAGGAAGAGATTTCTGGATTTCCTTTACCTGTCCCTTGTAAGGGGTTATTGCGACGGCGTCGCAATCACTGTCTAGCATTTCAGTCAGGATTTTCGAAGCGAATTTCGCTTCCGTAGAATTGGAGTAAGAATTGAAAGAAATGGTTTCCTTCGACCCGCCTTTCAAGCAATGAGGCGTGTCAATCACCAGCATCCTATCTGATAATCTGCCAAAAATTCCTGGCAACTCGTCCGACTGGATACTGTCGGTCTTCTTCGATTTAAATGGTCCATCATAGAATATCTCCCCTATGGTGTCGGAGAGCTCCCCGAACATCCTCCACTGAAGCCGCAAGGAATCTCGGACTCCGGGCCTTGAATTCCAGATTTGTTGGAACGGCTGTAGCCATTCGGAAATCTCGCTAACAGCAGAATCCTGATCGAATTCCTCGAGGTCACGGTAAGAAACAGAAAGCTCGACCAGATTACGCTCGCGAGAGTCACGGTTCTTCTTCTCAGTGTAACTGCGATAGCCTTCCGAGACACAGTCCGATAGGGACTCGTTAATCTCTCTTATCTCAAATGGAGGGAGTTGGAGATGATCGCCTATCAGAAGGGTGTTCATTGAGATAGATAAGGGACCAATGAGTTCTGATGGATACGCCTTGCCGGCTTCTTCAACGATGGCGAAGTCGAAACACTCGCCCATGCTCTGCAGCTCCTCGATAGAACGGTCCAGAGTCGTGGTGCATATCACCGAAGCCGTTTGAACCGAGAGTTGCTCCACCCATGTAGCAAGATTTTCGTGTTCATACATCTTATCTCGCAAACGGCCTCCTGAACCTTCAGAAGAAAGTGATCCGAGTTCGGTCACAAGCCTATCTGAGACGGCTTCGGGCGATATCTCATCGTTCTGATTGACCTCGTCCCCGCCGGAACTGCGGTTGATTCTTACGACCTCGTAGGGGGTGTCATTGAGTTCGACTGACAGTCTGTCGGAAAGGTGGTCCAAGGCTAGGTGCTCCTTCGAACACACCAATATCCGTGAACATGGGTTCCTAACAAGGAGATCCTTGACAATCTGTGTCGCTGTCCATGTCTTTCCCGTCCCAGGGGGGCCCTGAAGGGCCTGAATGTAGCCACTGCAACTGAGTCTCCATTTCTCATCGTGCTGACGACTGGCGGGCCATGAATCGGGAAGGGACAAATTTCTCACAATCTCAGTCTTGGCCCCAGCGTCGATTAGTTTGCACTTCCTTTGCATGAGCGCCCTATGGGGTATGCTGGCGTACTTCACGTAGCCGTTTTCGGCTGGGGGTTTGCCCGAACGGCTCCTGATTGTCAGGAGGAAGGGATCTTTCTCAGAGGTCCCAATCATGTCCCAAAGATCGTCTTCGTCCCATTCGAAAACATCCTTTGACCTGTTTACTGCGACAGCCATGTCCTTGTCGCGAATAGCTCCATCCCAAAGGTTCTCTGCGTTCCTATCCCCATTCCTGCTCTCAAGTCTGACTGTTGCGATTCCGCCCCTCCGGTCATAATTATCGAGATTGTAGGAGAAACAAGAGTCCTGAGCGTGGCGCAGTTCAGCGCATAGCGTGCCAGTGATGTTCCTGGTTACATTCGTCTCTTCCCCCTGCAACCATACGATGTCCTTGTTCTCCCATCCTAGTATTGATTCCAGCCATGGTTCTCTGTCACAGTAAGGAGTAATCTTCACTGGAATCTCGATTCCTATGTTCGACGGTTTTCCCTCTCTAAAGTGAATTATCCCGTGCGGGTCTCCGTACAATCGGTAGCAGATTCCGTCCGACTCGAGCCATATCCTGTGTGGATTTTCCCCGATATCGACAAACATCCTGCCATCTCCTTTGAATTTCCAATCCTTTCGGAACTCTATTCCCTCTACTCTCGATAGGATGGACTCTACTGACTTGCATCTCGACCACGACGCCCATTTCGAAGGTAGGTGAAGTCGGGCAGCGAGCTTAGCCAGAGGTAGAACGTCGGTAATTTCGACCGAGGCGGCCTTCCTGATATCCGAAAGGTTCGGCACTAGTACCAGTTGATCCCCCAAGTATTCCCTGTCATTACCAAAAGAGCTCTTTCTTGTTCTTAAGGAGATGTCGAACTTTCCGTTGAGTCCCTTCCTCTGCATCCGCAGTAGATCGATGAGAAAAATTGCCAGTTCTGTTGCACTTATGGAATATGCAGAACTGAAGTTAGATTCTCCAGGAGACCATATTCGGCAATCGAAGTCATCGCCTAAGTCGATGACATAGTCATCAGGGGCACTGGAGGGTGTTGACCCTCCAACAGCGATTTCCCGGTTCTCAAACGGGATGTGATCCATGACGGCAGCGATTGGGTAGCCCTGATTCCATAGTGACCAGCATTCCCTAGCCCTGTTGGCGCACATGTGATGCAGTACCGGCGTGGGCACGTCGCTGGAATTCGACGTACGTGGAGGGAATAGTCTGATTTCTGCCATTCGCTGAATTCTCCAAAATACTACTAGGGTACGCTAACTGTTCGCTTGTAAGGTAAGTACTGAAATAATCATCTCAGTTATTCGGCCACTCCGGGCAGCACTCATCAGAAAGTGGCTATTCTTGAACGCTTGCTTTTCAGTGGGCCCTTTCAGACGCTAGCGAATGAGTCGTCCCTCAGTCAGTCGGTATGAATGAGTCATATCTGAATCATAGGGGCCCTCAGCAGAACCCAATGAGACACTGCCTGTTGCATAGGGCTGCACTCATGCACCCTGTGAGTCATGGGCGAGTCAATGGTCTCTCAATGGGTTCAATGTCGGGAAATTGTTTATCTCATGCTGGGGCATGTCGACCATATGAGAACGCTAATTTTGGCTGGGTTGTTGCTCTGCGCTTGTCTGTCGGTGCCGGGGTGTTCCGGAACATCCGAGCCGGAGTATGTCGATGTTGTGTGTGAAGAAACCGCAGTGGTTTCTTTTGATAATCGAGTGGTGGACAAATTGGAGTTGTCTCCATTCCACTGTGGCTTCCAGCCTAGTGAACCCGTGGACGTAGAGATTGAGGTAATCGGAAACAATGATTTTCCTGTGTCTGTGATTACAACGAGCGATTATTGGGATTGGTGGGCGTGTGGTGATTTTGACTACTATTCCAATCTCACGGAGTTCGGTGTTGTGAATGCTAGTTTAGTGGGAGAAGTTGAGGCTGGTTGGAATTACGTTTTTGTTGATATCCCGTATTCTTGTGATACTCCTCCTTGGACCAATACTACCTCCATTATCACGGGATCTGACCTTTGGAGTGGTAACACATACGGCAGCTACTTGGGGGCTCTAAATTCAACCTCATACTATCCTGTGTTTATTGAAGAGGGGCGGTCTGCTACTGTGAAATTAGTTGGGGGTGACGATTTGAGTCGCTTCTATCCTTGTTCTACAGATGTGGTCTATCCTTGTGATGGTGCGCCGGGTTTGGAGGATGAATCTTTGTATGTAGATGGTTACACATACATGGGCTATGTGTACACAGCTCAGTCTGATGAATGGCGAATTAGTTTCTCAGGAGATGTAGTCGGAGGAAGTGATGTTCTAATCCAGGAAGTGAAAGGGGTTGCTACATTTGATGTGCGTGTAACGGTTTCATGTGATTGCGACCCTTGGGAAGGAGTTGATTAGTAAGAATATCATCAAAGTCAGTCTCCTGACTTAGGCAGATTGGGTGTTTGATGGATTGCCCCGAAGTGGGTGTAGCATAGGGCCCCCTCTGACTCACCCATGACTCATAGGGTACGGATCATTATGCCCACGCAATAGAGAGGGGGTGGGGCAACCCTGAATGACGTATGCATACACTAGGGGTTCATGCTGCCCATTCATTTATCTCCAAGGCAAGAGGAGAACTTCCTATGGAAGAGGATGAGAAGAAGATGTGGTTTTGGTTGACAATTTTACCTTTGGTTGCCTTCGGCCTATTTTTGGTGATTGGTGATTATTATCAATTGGGAGTTTGATAATATAATATTTGAATGAGCCATCTGAACTATCTAACCCTTGTATTGAAT
>Ga0310342_100002978_pt1 | contig 11039 bp, 10 predicted proteins | sample S15DNA20500_MG_FD_206155 | JGI IMG/M metagenome (GOLD analysis project Ga0310342, IMG submission 206155) | Marine microbial communities from station ALOHA, North Pacific Subtropical Gyre - S1503-DNA-20-500_MG | ecosystem: Environmental > Aquatic > Marine > Oceanic | place: Pacific Ocean: North... | reverse complement strand
AAACGAGAAAATCATTGCGCGCTATACAAATGATTCCAGCAAAGCCATCAAATTTAGTTTCTAAAATAAAAATGCTTAATAAACATGGTGTTTATCACAACGAAGGTTTCACCACTGGCGCAAAGTCAATGATCCCCGGGAAAGACGTGCCGCAACGTAACTGGTTCGGGATATCAAAAGAAATGAAGCCCAACGGGGCTAAGTATAAGAATTACGTCAGGATAGCATTACGCGAAGTTGTAAGGTCGCTTAAAAAATAATGCCTACACAACAAGAATTAGTCGCGTTATTCGGGGAAGATTTTAATGAAGTCCTACTTGGCCTTCAGCAATTACCGCCGGAAGTACGGGAATTACTCGAAAACACAATGGGTAAAATGATCTATGATGCGGATGTTTTTGCCAACCGTATTAATAAAACGGCCCAAACTCAGGCCGCCGCGGGTATCGCAGGAACGGCAACTCAAGGTGTACTGGCGACGGATATGCTTACCGGGGGCCGTGTATTTGGTGAACTTAGAAATTCAATCAAAGAATCATTAGTTGAAGGCATAAACCAATCCGGGCAGGCCGGATCATTTCAAGCCTATGATCCCGATGAAGAAACTTTATTTGTCTGGGTTACTGTTGCTGGACATAAAATATGCGCTGACTGCGCACCCCGCGGAGGCGAGCAAAGGAAATTAAGGGAATGGGAAAATGAAGGAATGCCGGGGACGGGATGGTCAGTATGCGGCGGACATTGTTACTGTATACTTGATCCCAGCGGCAAAATATCTCCGCGGATAAAAATGGAAGAGCGCGAAAGAGGGCTTAAGATACAAGAAAAGGGTGCAACTATACGGCCAAAAGAACTTACCCCTAAAAGGCCTACGCCAAAAGCCCCCCAAGGTTGGAAGCCGAAAATGACAAGTGAGGAGGCTTTGTCGTGGTCGAAAAACAGTTCAATACAGGGAGAGCTTTATCATGGTTCAAGCGCAAAAGCAATCGATAAAATTGGCAAGGACGGATTCGATTTTCAAATGAAAGCTGTTGGGAAACTTTACGGAAACGGCGCATACACTACAAAGACCACAAATGTTGCCGCTGGTTTTGCGCCTGAAGTTGGCGGAAAAACTGGTGTATTTATAGCAAATACGAAAAATTCATTAAGTATAAAAAGCGCAGATTATTGGTCATTCCAAACAGGATTAGTAGATGATGCTAAATATTTAACAAGAGGGCATGATTTTATAGAAAAAGCAAAGGCAGGATTGATCGATTTAAAAGCGTTGAAAAAAGAATTTGATTCTTTACCTAAAGGCAGTCTTATATTAGATCAAAAAACTGGTAAGACTATAACATTTGATGGTTATAAAAAATTAAGGTTAGCTCGAATAAAGAAGGATAATTATAGACACTTTGTAAAAGACCCGGAATTAACTTGGCATGGATCATTTTATGAACGATCTCCAAATTTTCATAATCAACTTACTGGGGAATGGTTTGATTTTATAGAAGATCAGTATTTAATGGGAAATGAGAACGCAATAGATGCAATGCGGGTGTTATATGATAGGGCTGGTGATATGAGCGATCTGCCGATGCAGTCTGATGGGTGGGCTAATCTATTACAGGAATTCATAACGAATAAAGGATATGATTCATTAATAATCAGAGATGCTCACGTTGGTAGCTATGGAGCCATGACTGATGATTTTTATATAATACTCGATAGGATGGCGTTAACTATGATTGAGACAAGAGTTGATAAATTTATTGAACCATAAAAATATTAGTGCGAGAACATCCTTAAATAATAAATTTTTCGATATTTTTACTGCAATATTGCGTTCATATTGAATTCCATTGTCACCCTTAATCGGTTCATGGTGGTCAATCGCCCCAGCTAATATTCCAATAGGTATCCCTTCGGGAAAAGCCTTACATTTGTCATTAGGTTCCTTGACACCTTTATCACTGACTATTGTAAATAAATTTTTACAATTAAGACAGGAATCTGTAGTTTTGACCATTTTATAATTTACCTTGTATTATTTATAATTACAAACGTCTACTCACCACCTCCCACAAAATCAATATTTGATTTTGCCATAAAAAGAATAAAAGCGATTTTCTTTTTACTGTCAGCCCACTCCGCTGAAGTGATCCCTACTGCTGGGGCCACTTCAGCGCAAAATTTTACAAAGTTTTTATCTGTAGCAAGATTAAAAATTTTATCTATTTTACTTTTTAAATTCATCATTCGACTCCTATGAAATTTCAAGGTTTTTAAATTTACAGGGTTTGAAATATAAATCACGTTCGATTTTAAGACCCATTGGCCCGGTGACTTCTTTCATTTCAGCTAAAGAAAAATAACCCCATTCTTTATAATGTCCCTTTGTGTAACCAAAAAACAGTTCTTGTTTTGGGTCATATTCGACGCCGTACCAAGACCATTGATTCCAAGGACAAAAGAATTTAACCAAAACAGCTTTATCGGCGGCCATAAGATGATCCGTTGCGTAAAGTGAGGGTAATGCGTTAAGAATTGCTTTTGTTAGTAGCTTCATTTAGTTCTCCTTTAATTGATTAACCATGCACTACATTACATAACAAATATAACAAATGCAAGAACTAATGTATAAAATATGTCTTACCTTAAAAATAATTTTAAGGGTATATTCTTAATATGAAAAAACGAGGGAGATAGCCAGATGGCCGAAGATAATACTTTAAATGTCGAAGTTGAGCAGGACGTTCAAGCTACTGAGCCAGTAGGCGATGTAGATTACAAGGCACTCTATTATGAGGAAATTCAAGGACGTAAAAAAGAACGCGGAAAACGTCAGGGGCTTGAATCGGAACTCGACAAAGTAAAGTCGAAGGCCGATGAAGAGCGCCAATTAAAGATGATCGCGGAAGGTAAAAAAGATGACGTCATTTCAGAACAAACCGACAAGCTGAAGAAATACGAGGCTCGTCTTGCTGAATATGATAAACAGGAATCCGCACAGCGTGAAGTTTTGCTTGAGAATATCCCCGAAGATGAAAGAGTGCATTATGATAAAATGGATTTAATTCAACTCCAGCATTTTGTTGGCAAAGACCAAACCGCATCTACCTCGAATCCGCCGCAGGCGGTTCAAGGCCGAAGCAATGTTAATTTAGACCTCGACAGTTTTATGGATCAACCCGTAGGCAAGCAGAGGAGTAGTTACAAGGAATTGGTTAAACAGTACGCCACAAAAAGCCGGAACAAAGCATAAAGGAATAGATTATGGCAACACCATCTGGAACAGTATTTGATACCGGTGTAACCCAATATTTTATCCCAGAACTTTGGGGAGATGTTATATATAAATACTTCGAGGAACGTCTTGTTTTCAAGAATCTAATCGAAGATTATTCATCTCTCGTACAAGGCAAGGGTAAGATTATTCACATACCTGAGATTGCAAAAATGACAGCCGCCAGTTTAACGGACGGCGCGGCAGTTTCGTATGTGGCACCAGCCGAGACTGAAACACAATTAACCGTGGATCAGCATTACTATAGCGCTAAAATGTTTACTGACGTTTTACAAGTTCAATCGAATTACGATTTGCTATCTAACATGGCGTTTTCATAGGCGACTATGATTATTATTATTGCGGAATTAAGCGGGAAACCTAAATGCGAAAGCACAAGGCAATCCGAACCGAAGGCCACGCGAAGCATGGTCAGGGGCAGAGCATAGCTGATGAAAAGATATAATTCAGCCACGAGTCCGCGACAACTCAAACGAGTTGAAAAGATATGCCGATACTCCGTAGAAATGCGGAGATGTGGGATAAAAAGCCTACAATAACATTTGATCTCAGTATGCAAAAGCTATGGGTTATAGCTTGGCTAAACAGGTTGACTCTTCGATTGCGGCAAAATTAATTACCGTTAATCAAGGCGCAACTTTAACCACGGACGACCAAATGACGGCCGCAGAATTTGAAGCGGCTTTGGCAAACCTTGGCGAAAACGACATTGATTATACGTCTGGCGACGTATACTTTGTTGTAAACCCGACGCTATACGCCGACATGATTAACCCGGCAGGAACATTCGGTGCAAGTTTTATCCGCGCCGACATTGCTGGTTTTAATGCCGACAATAGCCCGATACACTCTGGACAGGTTGGACAATTAATGGGAATGCCCGTTTTCATGTCCAATAGTTTGTCGTCCGGCGGCACAAATGTAAGTGCTGTGATTTTCCACAGATCGGCTTGCGCGATTGCAGTTCAACAGGCTGTCGATGTTGTCGAACAGTACGACGTCGATTATCTTGGAACCAAGGTCGTAGCTCATACGCTCTGGGGCGTTCAGATATTAGATGATTCCGATAATTATAGGGGTTATAAATTCACTAACGCAAGTTAATAGATAATTAGCTGAAAGATCGGGGTCGGTCTATCCGGCCCCGATATGAAAATTATGAGAAAATTTAAATGGCCCAATGAGGACGAAGAGTTTGAAGTTGATGATTCAACGGATGGCGGTAAAGATACTTGTTCGGATTTATTGGTAAATGGCGCCGTAGAAGTCAAGTCGAAAAAAGTTAAAAAGCCCGATATGTCATGGAAAATAAATGATATTCGGGAGCATTTATCTGATAACGATGTTGACTACAAACGGGGAGACAGCAAAGCAGAATTGTTAGCGCGTCTATAAGCGATTAATTCGGCCTGTTCATGGACACGTCAAGTCCTTCACTGGCGCCCTACTAAACTATAGGGGATAAAATGGCAAATATACATAAATTTAGCACAGCAGAGGCGCTAAATATAGTCGCACAAAGGGCGGCAATTAGGGTAACCCCCACAATTACGGGCGTCCAATATTCAAGTAATGACATATTATTTGATACGACAGAAATTCCAAACGCTGTAGCTTATCCGGGGGGAGCTTCAAAACTAATCAACATAACGATAAACTCGAAATCGTCGAGTTTATTTGATATTATACTCTGGTTTTTTCAGGTTAATCAAAGTGCTGGTACAGTAAATGCCGCATGGAATATGAGCGACAGCGATTTTGCCACGGCTAAACACCTTGGCTGTATATCTGTTGATGCCAATAATTTGCAACAGAACCCCGGCGGCGGTAGAGTATATACCATAATGCAGGGATATAAGGCATTCACGGGAGCCACAAAAACATATCCACAATTACCTTTAATGTTGCAGGCGGCATCTGGATCGTCCAGCGTATATGTTGCGGCAAAAATAACAAGTGAAAACGATCCGGGGAATACAACCCCATCTTTTAGCGCTGGCGATATTGAATTAGTTTTTGGAATAGATTTGTAATAGGAGAATATAATGGCAGATTTACACAAAAGATCGGTACAGGAAGCGGTTAATTTATCAGTTGGCGGAGCTTGGACGGTCGCAACGCCTGCAACGCATGGCGGAACGTCTAACACAAACACAATACATTATAGCGTTAATGGGGCCACATCACAGGTCGCGGTTTACAGTTCGGAAGAGTTGTATTTTAACTTTTCAGCTACTACAACGGATGTTACGCTCGCTAATGATATGATATTACCAGCGGGAACGATTATATTTATTACCGTACCGCGAGGATTGGGGGCGACAATATATTTTAATCATTTAGGTAAGGGGTCTGCGGCTACAGTGCGGATCGTGGAGATATAATATGTTACACGGAGTTCAAGCGCAACAAGTAGGAGCCAACTTATCAGCGGGGGGAACTGTTGGCGGTAATCTTTTAGTATCGGGCAATCTTGCAGTAACGGGTGACGCGTCGATCAATTTATCGGCGGTCGTTTCAAACTCAACAATATTAGACGTTACGGGAACGGAGGCTTTTCTCGTCCGTAAAAATAGCGATGGCGGTGACGTCTTTACTATTGATACAACTAATAGCAATGTTAAGCTGGCCGCAACCGGGAAATTATATCTTGATGGCGGGGGTAATACTTATTTATATGAAGTATCCGCGGACAAAGTTGATCTTGTTGTTGGCGGTGTAACGGTTTTAGAAGTATCGGAAGGCGGGGGCGGAGCCTCAGACTATGTAGCTATCCAAGCGGCTAATAAACTTTATTTTGACGGTGGAGCTGATACATACATCCAAGAATCCGGCGCAGATGTATTAGACATTTATGTCGGTGGTGCTAATATGATTAAGCTCACCGAATCATCAACTGATACGGTATTAATTACAGGCGATTTAACGGTTGGAGTTGACGGCACAGGTCACGACGTAAAGCTCTTTGGCGATACTTCTGGCGCATATATGCTCTGGGATCAAAGCGAAGACGATTTAGTATTGGCCGGAGCGGCTGGCATTGACTTGGCCGGGGATATTGATGTTGATGGAACTGCTAATTTAGATGCGGTTGACATAGACGGAGCGGTACAAATTGACGCTACTTTCACAAGCGGCGTTGATGGACAGGGATATGACACAAAGTTTTTCGGAGATACCTCCGGCGCTTACATGATGTGGGATACTTCCGAAGATGATTTAATATTTGTAGGCGCGGCAGGGATTGATTTAGCTGGCGACTTAGATGTTGACGGCACTACAAACTTAGATAATACCGACATTGACGGGACAGTAAATATCTCTGGATTAACAACAGTGCAAACTGGCATAGTGCCGGACGCGCAGGATGGAGCGTATTTAGGGACGTCTTCATTACAATGGAGCGATTTATTTTTAGCAGATGCGGCTGTTGTTGCTTTTGGTGACGACGGCGAGGTTACTTTAACCCATGTTCATAATACTGGCTTATTATTGACTGATGATTCTGGAATAGGCACAACTCAATTACAGTTTGGCGATTCAGGAACGTATATTTATCAGAAAGCCGATGGACACTTGGGGCTTGTCGGTGATACGGAAATAGATATATCAGCTACCACTATAGATATTAATGGCGCGGTTGCAATGGACGGAGCAATTACTGGTGGTACTAATATTACCATATCGGGAGAATTAGACGCGGCCACGCTTGACATTAGCGGTAATGCAGATATCGATGGTACGCTTGAAGCCGATGCGATTACTGTCAATGGAAGCTCATTGGCTAGCGTAATACAGGCTCAGACAGTAGATTTAGCCACAAGTTTTACTGCATCCGCAAACAATAGCACAGATGAAACCGTATATCCAGTTTTTGTAGATGGAGCGACGGGAACACAAGGAGCTGAAACGGACACGGGCTTAACATATAATCCCAGCACAGGAGTAATAACATCTACACAATTTACGGGAGCGGTAACTGGTAATGTCACTGGTAACGCCAGCGGAACAGCGGCCACGGTTACAAGCGGCACTCAGGCATCTATTACTACAGTGGCAAATGTTACTACGGTTGGAGCTTTAAATGCTGGTTCAATAACTTCTGGATTTGGCACAATTAATAATGGAAGTTCAGCAATCACGACTACGGGATTGATTAGTGGCGGTTCTTTAGATATTGATGATGTTTTAATTAACGGGACAACGATAGGCCATACAGATGACACTGATTTGATGACGGTAGCAGATGGCGTATTAACAGTCGCAGGGGAAGTAGATGCTACGAGCCTTGATGTTAGCGGTAACGCTGATATTGACGGAATAACTAATTTAGATAATACAGACATTGATGGAACGCTGGTGGTGGATGGTTCTAATATTTCTTTGGACTCTACAGCCACATTAAATATTGATAATTCAAATACCTCAAATGGCATAACAATAGGAACAGCGACAAGCGGAGTTCCAATTTCAATCGGCCATGCAACTTCTGAAACTACTGTAAATGACAACCTTGTTGTGACAGGCGATCTTACTGTAAATGGCACAAATTTTGTAGTAAACAGTACGACAATGCAGGTTGACGATAATATGATTGAACTGGCTCATTCTCCAGCAGGTTCAGAAGGTAACGATGTCGCAGTTGATGGTGGTGGTATAACTTTAAAATCCAGTGATAGCGATAAAACTATCTTGTGGACTAATTCATCTGACCAATGGCACTATAACCAAGGTATTAATATCACAAGCGGTAATTTGGTTGTTGCAGGCGATATAGATTTAGAAGGCAGTATAGACGTTAACGGCACTGCAAACTTAGACATTGTTGATATTGATGGTGCAGTAAACATGGCGGCTGATTTAACAATGGGAGCCAATATCTTAATGGCAGATGACACCTCAATAGGTATATCTGATTCAGATGAAAGAATAGAATTTGATGCTTCTGGTGATATATCAGTATTGGGAGCAAATTTAGGTATAGGAACTGCGGCTCCTGCTGGGTTAATAGATTTGGCTGGTGATGGCCCTTATTATATTGGGAATACTTCAGATGATACTACGAAAAGCAGTCCTATTGTTTTCCGTCAGTATAATTCTGGAAGCGAGACCGAAGGTTTTATGGGAATGATGGGATATTCAAACAGTACAAGTGTAAATGATATTTATATTGGTGGTGGTCTTGGTGGATATAATGGTGCAACTAATATATATCTTCGAACCCAAGCAGATACAACTACAAGAAATGCAAATGATGTTTTGTCTCTCAAATCAACAGGCAACGTAGGTATAGGAACTGCGGATCCAGTCGCGGCTGATGGTTCTGCAACAACTCTACAACTTGGTAATAATTTAATAATGCAAAATGTTGTTGGTACTCAAACTATGTTTGCTAATAACGCTCACTATGATGGAGGTTGGAAACAAGTAGTGGATGGTGTTAATGCAGTTGCTATGAGATTCGGGGCAAGTGGAACTATTAATTTTCATATAGCAAGTGAACTATCCGCAGGTGCTACACTATCTACTTGGGACTCGACTGATATAGCATTTGTTATGGATGCCAACTCCCGCATCAGCCTATCGAATAATGATAGTGGTGGAACTGGTGGAGAAGATTCCCTAAGTGCGAATACACTTTTCGGATATTTAGCTGGGAATGCTATTGCATCTGGAGGAGTCAATAATACATTAATCGGACATGAATCGGGGAAAGCTATAACTATAGGTGACCATAATACTGTCGTAGGTACAAACGCCTTATTAACAGATGATGTTGGTCAGAAAAGCACTGCCATTGGGTCATACGCACTTGGCTTACAAAATATTTCGTCAGAGGGAATAACTGGTAATACTGGAATTGGTTATGCGGCAGGTTACAATAATACCACTGGCACAAACAACACAATGGTGGGATATAATACTGGTGCTGGTTCTGGTGGAAATAGCAACAGCGGTAACACAGGAGTAGGTAAAGATGCGTTGGAAGCTATTACTGATGGTGGTAATAATACAGCTATCGGGCATAGGTCTGGACAAGCGATTACTGGTGGAGATGAGAATACGTTCTTAGGAGATTATTCTGGAGCAAGTTCTACAGCCGTTGTAGGAGCAGTTGCTATTGGATATAATTGTGCAAGCGCAGTTATGACAACTGGTGCAAATTATACTATTAGCATTGGACATGGCGCTCTCGTCGGCCTCACAACTGGTGCTCAGAATATTGGCATTGGAAAGGATGCTCTAAGCAATCTTACTACAGGAGACTACAATACTGCTTTAGGCTACCATGCCATGTACAATACAAGCGGTGCTGGTGCAATAGATTCTGATGATAATACTGCCATTGGCGCAAATTCTATGAACGGGAATTGGGAAACTGCTAAATCAACAGGGAATACTGCGGTAGGAAGTGGAACTATGCAGGGTGTAATGAATGCGACTACTAATAATACAGCGATTGGTTATCAAGCAGGAAATGCGATAACTACTGGTGATAGTAATGTATTAGTCGGTAAAGGCGCTGGTGTCGTACTTACAACTGGTTCTAATAATATATGTATTGGTGCTTCGGCTGGGGTTGCTTTCGATACTGAATCTGACAATGTTTTTATAGGGGCGAGTGCTGGTGGCGGTGCAAGTTTAGCAGTTGGAGCAACAATAGCCATTGGTGCAAGTGCTCTTCAATCCCTCACAAGTGGTGCGAGTTGTATTGCTATTGGTCAAAACGCTTTAGCGGAGAACCAATCTGGTGATCAAAATATAGCAATTGGTAGTGGAGCCATGGATCAAACTGGAGGTGATAATGCGGCTTTGCGGAATATAGCCATCGGTACTGATGCTTTAGGTGGAGACTGGGCAGGGGCTAATTGTGATGATAATGTAGCGATTGGTAATTTTGCTTTAGATGCCGCAATGAGTGATTCTTTTAGAAATATAGCGGTTGGTAATTATGCTTTGGGCGGAGTAATTGGAGGCGATGAAAATGTGGCTATTGGTCATAGTGCTGGTCAAGCGATTACTTCAGGGTATTATAACGTAGCGATCGGTAAAGGCTCCCTTGATGGTTTAACTGCAGGCTCTACAAATGTTGCTATAGGTCATAGTGCTTTATATAGGGCAACTGATGCGGCTGATGGAAATGTAGCCATTGGCTATGCGGCAATGGGTGGAAATTTCGGGGCTAATGATATAGATAATCATGTTGCAATAGGAAAATTTGCAATGAGTGAAGGCGTTTTAGAGGCAACGGCTTATGGAAGCGTTGGTATTGGATATAGTGCTTTAATGGATCTTACAACTGGCGCTGGGAATGTGGCTGTTGGTTATGAAGCCTGCCATGAAAATACAACTGGTAGCCGTAATACAGCGGTCGGGTTTCAAGCCTATGAAGATAGTCTAATAGGTAGTTATAATACAGCAGTCGGATATCAAGCTATGAATGAATTTGTAGCCGCTGGTGCAAATCATGGAGAAAATACGGCTCTTGGACATAAAGCAGGTATGATGAATAGGGCTGGAATAAGTAATACTTATATAGGCGCAGGTGCTGGTTTAGGAGTAACTAATAATAGCAACAGCTATAACACAGCAGTAGGTAGTGTTTCGATGTTAGCGGTTACTACTGGAGGTTCTAATACTACAGTCGGTTATGCTTCTGGTGAGGCAATTACTACAGGCGCTAGTAATACATTGGTGGGTGTTGGAGCAGGAGATTTAATTGTAGGTTCTGATAACAATGTCTGTA
>Ga0310342_100002977_pt1 | contig 11042 bp, 4 predicted proteins | sample S15DNA20500_MG_FD_206155 | JGI IMG/M metagenome (GOLD analysis project Ga0310342, IMG submission 206155) | Marine microbial communities from station ALOHA, North Pacific Subtropical Gyre - S1503-DNA-20-500_MG | ecosystem: Environmental > Aquatic > Marine > Oceanic | place: Pacific Ocean: North... | reverse complement strand
TATAATGTAGAGTTAGAAGTTTATACAAATGAGAGTAAAACACATTTATTTAATCTAGTTAGAGAAGTTAGACGTATATGTCATAAAAATAGAACGGCTCCTTCTGCATCAGGGTTTCAACGTATACAATTTGTAAATTTCATTCCTGAAACAGAAAATGCTGTAAATGTTTGGTATGGGACTGTTAATGTTCAATTAGTAAATTTATCAGTTTTGATGGAAGATACGTGGTCGTAAGTATAATATATTAAAGAGTTTAATGGGGGAATAATATGGCAATTTACAGATCAGATCAAGCTCAATTTAGCTTCGCTCCTGAAGCTTATGATGGAGGTATGCCTGAAAAAGCGTCACCTGTGGGAACAGGCTCGGTTATAACAAAACAAGTTAGTAGTACTGATACAGTTATTACTACAAATACTGCTAAAGCAGGAGACAGGTCTATATCCATAAATAATGGACATTCTTCAGCTTTTGAGGGTATTTCTGATAATTATGCGATTATTTCATATGCTACCACTACAGCTACTGTAACTGCTGCAACTCGTGGAGTTTCAGAAATGGTTAGGGTTATTGGGTCAGAGTCTCCGTCTAGTGGGCCTGATACATTACATTTAGCCACCCCATTAGCGTTCGATCATGCGACGGGTGCATTAGTAGGGAGTCTTACGACCGTGAATTCAACTCAGGGTAATGTTCCTGATGGTCAGATAAATGCGGTTTTATCTAATCCATATATTACATGGATTCCGGGAGTTTATGAAACAGTAGATGCTCCTGATTTAGAAGAATCCTTTGACGCTAGGTACATGTTAGCGGATAATTCTCGTAGAAACCCATTCATGTTAATGAAAGGGACTCAATCATTTGAAGGGGGGGTTTCTGGGATTGTTCTGTTAAATGGTTGGCCTCTACGGTTTGCATTAGGGGATATAGATTCTATGTCAGTAGCAGCTGGCGGGGGATTGTCGGGTAGTGATGGAGGAACGGCTGTGTCTAATACTAAAATTATAGGGGGTAAGGGAGATGTGTTTGTTAAAGTATATGTAGGTACGGGTTCGGCTGACATTGCAGATGGAGACATCCTTATTATAAATCCTCCAACAACTTCAACATATAATACAACAGCTACTCCACAACGATCTGAAATAGTAAAAGTCGTAGCTGGAGGAGCCTCTAATTTGGCAAATAATGCAATTATTGAACTAAGCCAGCCTTTAAGATATGCTCATGAAGGTGATAACTCAACTCATGCGGATGAAAATGTAGTTAAGAAGGTTGGAACAGCTTATCAAAAACATAATATATATGCTACAACAAAGTTACCGTCGATGAGTTGGAATGTAAATGTTAAAGATGAAAATGGGCTAAATGATTTTCAACGACGATATTATGGGGGTAAAGTTGGGGGAATGACGATTACTGCCGAAGAAGGTGGGTTAGTCGTGTGCGATTGGGATTCCGTACAATTTATGGGAATGGTACATAACCAATTTGATTCTCCAAGAGATGGCGATAGTTCTAGTGTGGGGGATATGCCTTTTGGGAAAGGTATGAGACGATATCACCCAATGTTAAATATTGGTAAAGATGATTTAGGATCACCTAATACAGGAAATGGATTACCATCTTCTAGCCCATACTATTTTTCTGAAGGAAATATTAAGTTTTTTGGTACGACTGTAGCTCGTTTACGAAGCTTTTCTTTAACTGTAAATAATGGAATAGAACCTCGTTATTATGTTAGAAATACTAGGGATGATAATCGGGGGCCATTTGAAATTAAGGAAGGAGAACGTAGTTACTCAATGACAGCTACTATTGGATTACCCGATTCTGCACCTAATTCAGGGACTAGTGGTACGGGTGCAAATCATAATATATTTAAAGAATTGATGTTATCTGGACATTATACAGATGGTACAGAAGCAAATGAAGGATTTGTAGGATTTAATATAGAGATAAAATTTACTCGTGGTAATGATCCTGATGATTATATTATGTTAAGAATTCCTGAAAAATATGATGGTACAGCAGAAGCTGCTGATGCCGGGTCATCTCAAACAGGTGGCCCAAATAGGCAAGGAGCATTTATACAATCGGCTCCGATTAATATAGATGGAAGTAATCCAATGGAACAAAGCGTTAATATAATGTTTGGTAGCCTTGCCGTTGAAATAAGTGATAAGGAGAGTTTTTATCCATAAAGTTTAAGGAGGAGTGATGACTACAGCACAAGATGCATTTAATAATGAAGGTAAAGAACAGGAGGTAACAGAAACAAAAGAATTTAATTTTCAAGATTATGTAATTTCGCAGGAACCTCAAAGGATTACTTTAACTGTTCCTGAAACAAATGAAACATTTGAAGTTGCATATAAAGACCTTTCATGGAGTCGTAGGAACCAAATTTTATCTCGTAGTATAACATGGGATGCTAGTGGAAGTACAGCCTTTGATGGTGATGTATATGTTCGAGCATGTTTAAAAGAAATGATTATAGAGGCTCCGTGGGGTAGAACTACGGAGGCTTTTTTATTATCAATAGATAAGAGACTTGGAGCAGCTTTAGAGGATTTAGTTCCAAAAGCTTTTGAATCAAATCCATTAACAGAGGTAGAACAAATAAAAAAAGAGTAAGTGCCTTCCTGCGGGGCATTGTTAAGGATATAAGTCCGCAGGAGATCATAGTTTTTAACTACTGGTCAACCATAATAAGTTTGGTAAAACAAGGAATTCCATATGATGTAATCCAAACTCTTTCTGAAGGAGAATTAGCCGTTATTTTAGGAACACTAGGGGCTATAAATGAGAAAGAATCACAGGATCAAGCTCGTATGATGCAGAGGTGAAACAATGGCAGAACGACATGAAATAGTATTTTCTGGGGCTTTCGCTGGTGGAGGCGGAGGTGCTACTGGAGGAGGGGATACTCCCGGTGTTGAAAGTGATGATGCTAAACAATTTAATAAAATAAAAGATGGGTTAAAGGATGCTGGAGGCAAATTCTGGAAGGGAATTGGAATTGATGTATCTATACGTTCTTTATTAAAACAATCTCAGATTTTTACTTCTGTTGTTGGAGGATTTTTCCAAATTATAGGTGGTTTTATTGACATAGTTTTAGCACCATTTATTCCATTTATCATTCCTATAATGAAAAAGTTAGCTGGTATGATGCCAAAAATGATGGAGTTTTCTAGTACTGTAGGGGCTGTTCTTGGAGGAATATTCAAATTTATTGGGAAGTTATTTATTTGGGCAGATAATGCGACGCTTAATATAATATCTACCATAACGAAACCTATGGAAGGTATGATAGGTTATCTTATAACAATTGTTGGATTATTAGCAATGATGAGTAAAAGTTTTCGGGCCGGGTTAAAGGGTGGTTTTAATATGATGCGAGGCGGTACTAGACAAGGACACTTTTCTGGGGGCAGTTATATGGGTCGGGGTAGAGGTGCGCCTATTGGATTAATGCGAGGAGGATTAGGTATAGGTGGAGGATTAGCAGGTCTAGCTAGTATAGGTAGTGGGGTAGGAATGATGCAAAGTGGTAATAAAACTGGAGGAGCTATGTCCGCACTAGGTGGTGGAATGATGGCGGCTGGTGGAGTTGCAGCTATGACAGGAGTTGGTATGCCTATTGCTCTAGGACTATTGGGTGTGGGAGCTATTATATCAACTTTGGGTCAATCAATGAAAGAAAATACTGAGGCAGTAAAACAAAATTCTAATGCAACTGTAATAAAAGTTGAAACACATAATGCGACACTTGCCTTAGCTTTAAATAGAGAGGGACTGGTTCCTCTTGATGACAGTCCACTTGATGTTATGGTAGAAAGTAGTGGACGACTAAGTTAATGGACTATAAGGAGAATATATGGCAGGTGACATAGCAGTTTTATTACGAAGTAGTTATCATTCAGATGATACTGGAGTTCGCTATGCCTTGAAATGTAATGATTTTGTATCGCAAGTTGCTAAAACTCCAATTCAGGTTCCCATTGCTCAAACAACTCCCATATTAATTGATATTGGGTTCTTTCGTCCTTCCATTACAATTACAGGACTAGTTGATGATATTGGAGGAAACCCAAGTAATGTAACGGCGGATGGGTACATGGGAATGACCTCGGTTTCTCACACGGGTTTTGATGATTGGGATTTAAGTACTTTACGTGGTTTTACAAATCCCGATTCCCCATCATATCAGACCACGACAGAAACGTATTATATACCATATAAAAACGCCTTAGAAACAGCTTGTTATAAATGGATTTCTAATGAAAATACTCCATTAGAACTTGAACTTGCTGATTCAACTTATCCCGTTGGTCATGCAGTTTCAGGTACTCCATACCAAGCAACAGGGGGTGGTATATGGGAAGTGGCAATTCAACAAGCTCGTTTTCAGAAACAAGCGGGAAGAGAAGATCGTTGGGAATTTACAATGCAATTTGTTGCTAAAGCAAGAAAGGATGTATTTTAATGGCTTTTGAACCACCAAGATGTAGACTATATTTATGGGTAGCACAAACAGCAACTACAGGATATTGGTATGATGTTGTAACAGCAGGATCAAATGCAGTTATATATGTTCGTATTGTAGATAAAATTGGGCTGCCTCGTATGGCAGAAATATTCGTTAATAATAGACAAACAGATATTTCATCATCTACAGCGTCAGAACGTGCTGGGGTGCATGATAGCACATTTAAACCCTTTAATAAAATTTTGCTTGTTGATGAAGAAACCCACATGCCAATATATGTCGGACATATTTACGATATTCAACGTAAATACGATATTACTCGTTATGGAAATCATATAACCTTAAAAGCATATGACTTATTAGAAGAATTACGTAGTATAATGATGACCGATAAGAATACGTGGTGGTTCCCTAAAAAAGGAGAAGTTGTTACAGGAGGGCTTCCGAACCCTGACGGTACTACACCGAATGCTGGTACTATACGAACACACGGTAATGGAACTGCGGGGAATGGTATAACACCTGATTATCTTAACACTCGAAGTGGTTTAATTAGAAAATTTATTGAACTTGCAAATATGGCCTCCGATAAGCGAGAAAATGGATTTAAAATTCTTTTCAATGATCACGATACAACTGGAGGATTGTATACAGATAATCAATTAGAACGATCTGCTTATAAATATCCTGACAATAAAACTATTAGTTATAATACACAAAGTCAAGCTAGCTCCGTTTTACAGGCAATAAGAGCCATGTCTGAAGGAGATGGGCATTCGTCAACCTCAGAAGTTACTGGTAATCGAGGGTATGATTATTATTTATCTCCGAATTTAATGACTCCAAAACCTCCGTTAGGGAATTGGACTGATCCCGGAAATGCTCACTTTAATTATTTTCAACGTGGTAGTAGACCAAATAATCTTCCTACGGCATATGGATTAAATATTACATACCCTCAAGGAACAGGAACTACTCGTGAACAAGGAAATAAACCGGGACATTCATCTACACATAATGCTACGAAGATAATGTTGCCTGATTTCGATTTTGGGGATGCTAATAGAGGTATATATACTCATATATCCGCAACCTATAATGCTGGTTTAAATTCAACGGGAAATACTACAAATGCAAATACACGAGATGACGTAGAAACTAAAGAATTTCAATTATTATATGTTTATAACGTACAGGGTGGGAATACAAATGGTAGAAGGGATTTCTTTTGGAAGGGTCGAATGTTTGATACTACATCAGCAGATAGTGCATACGATCATCCCGTTCAACCAGTACAAGTAGACTCATCTCTTTCGCCTAACTGGAATCATACTGGCGTAATTCTTCAAAATAATGAAAAACATCCCGATGAAGAAGTTGACTTTCATGGAAGTGAACAAAATAATCCGAGAGAAGAGGATCGTAATAAAAGGCTATTTAGCGTTCCTCGAAAAGAAGTTTCAGGTACTTACTCATTTGAAATAGATGATGATAATTGGGGTGTTAATGGAGAAGCTGTTACACCATCTGACGCTATATTATTAAGCAGAACAGAACGAATAGATGGTACGCCTACAGCTGCAGAACCAATAGATTTATACTATACCAATGAGGCTAATAGTTCACAAGTAGGTAATGATGTAACAGGATCAGGATCAAATCCAACGTATTACCCAATGGGTGCATCGGATTCAGACACTATAACGAAAGCTATTGGATGGATACAATGGCTAGGGGTATCTTCTACTAACGGTACTTTTGCTAATAATTCATTTCAAGGTGATAATACAGAAGCGGAAAGTATTCCGATGTTAATTTCGACATCGGCTCCCGGTGAAAATTGGTGGCCCGCTATAAACGCAACAACGGGTCGTACAGAAAAACAATTTTTTACCCCATCTGAAATTTTAAATGAAAATCCCAATCTTAGCTCGTTTGTTATCCTAGTAGGACGTTATAGTGGGGCAACAGCCCGATTAAATTTGGATAGGAATGAGGAAGTATGGACGGGAAATCCTGTACATTATACTGGAACAAAAAGAGTAGCCCATGTAAATTTATCGAATATTGGTTTAGAAGGAGGGAAAGATACTCTTGTTGACGGTATGGCAGAAGTACAATCCGCACGAGATCGTATGAGAACAGCTTGTGCTGCAACTTTGGTTCAAGGATTAAAAGAAATTAGACAGGGTACATATAAAGTTATTAAGTATCCGTATCATATGATTGATTTAAGTATTAGTGCAATTAGTGGAACAAGTACAAATCGAAATATTAATTTAGAGGAACCTGACGGTACGGGAGCTGTTGATCCAACAGACTTTGGAATTAAGCAAGGAGATGTAATCAGATTTTTTGGAACTGATAGTAGATATATTACAGAAACAACATACGGATATATAACATCTATTTCGACCACACTAATAACCGTAAGATTTCCAGCTTCGGATTCAAGTGTCTCGGCAGCACACTACTGTAGAATTTATGTTCCATTAAGAGCTGGGCATACTATAAGAGTAGAGAATGAACCCGCTTCTGTTAAAGGGAACCATCTGGTTCAAGAGATGGAATTTATTGAAGATTTGGGACAAATTACAACTTATATAACATCTATTGGAGAAAATACAGATCAATCTACTCGTGCTATGCCAGCATATAAAGCAAGCCCTAGTTTAGAGGCTTATAGGCGTACAAATCAAGTTAATCGTCAAATGACGGTTCCCCCCGGCGCACAGACGGCGACTTTCACAGGAACATTTGATTGGGTAGATGGTTACGAAAGTAATAGATTATCGTGGACAGGGGGACTTTTACAATTAGGGGAAGGGAAGTCTGTTCAAATTATGGCTGGTAATACGTATAATAAGCTAGGTAATAGGAATTTACCCACATCTCCTACTGATACTTCGACAGGATTACCAATAGCTTTTTATATTTACGCCGATTTAGAAGATGATCCTCGCAATTTAAAAGTAGAACCTATTTTCCAAGATTATGTTGTAAGCGGTTCAACAATTAAATCTACATATATTGAACGTTCTACTAGAGCTAAGTTAGCTTGGGTACGTGCTGGGATACCATTAGCTGAATGGGGAACAATTGGTAGTTCATCTACACAAGCAGCCTTTGCAGTTAAACAACGTTCTGATGCCCTTATTGAATCAGGTACAGTTACAAATACTCTATTAAAACCGGGGGCGCAATCATTTAGATCGAGCCTTAAAATACGTCCCGGTGCAGTAGCCAACTTACACTCAAATATTTCTTCTTCCGCTAGTGGTAATACTGATATAAGAGTTATAGTCTCTACAACTTCAAGTGTTTCCGAAATTCCGGGATCAATACAACATTTTGCAACAACTGGTAGTAATATAGATAAACGGTATATTAGAATTAATGATGAGGTTATAGGCTATACAGGTAAATCAGGGGCTTATTTTACAGGGATTACTCGTGGTGATTTGGGAACAACTGCAACAGCCCATGTAGCAAATGATATTGTTTTCCAACCACAATGGGATAGAATATCATGGTATCATGAACCTGAAGGAACGTCAGGAAATGCACAGGCAAAAAATAAAGCAATTGTAACGACAAAAGGTAATGTTTATATGTCGGATGCTAATGTGTCTGCTCTTGACGGGAATACCAGCGCACCTTCATACCCTTCTTTTTATATAACTGCAGGAACTACTAATAAAATAAATATTGGTACTAAGGTTGGGGGAGGTACTATAACTCCAGCTACATACTCTACATGGGAAGCCCTCGTAGCTTATAACACATATTACTTATTTACTACATTACCTGCTACAAATATTGATGCTACTACGGGACAAGTTTATTATGGGGGTTCGCTGAGTAGTCCACCCGACGTTACATTAAATAGATCGTTAGATTACTGGCGACCTTATGGAGATCGGAACATGTCCCTAGGACTATATACGGTGGGACAAGATCAAAGTGCTGATAATGTAGATTTTTCAGATCAAACAGGCCCTTCTGTATTATCTGTAGGTGTAAAAGAACCTGTAATATCTGCTACAATGGTAGATGCTAACTTTGTTAAAGCTGACCATATACAAGCCAATGCTTTAACTGCAAAGCATACCATTATAGCTCCAACATTTAAAACTTCTCCTAGTCTTGACGTAACAGGACGTGCTTTAACTGGCGGTATATGGTCACCAAATAATAGTTTTACTGGAGATGGTATACAAATAGATGGTTCTGGTATATACGGAGTACGAGACGATGAATTACAATGGCAAGCTATTACATCGTCTTCAGAGAACTTACGAGGAAAAATAACTGCTGGGCCAAGTAAATCAGTAATTATAGATGAGGAAGGATTATCTTTTGCAGAAGCTGGAGGGACATATGCCCTATCATTTCATCCAACTAACGCCACAACAGGCTCTACAGGTCATTTAGCACGATTGTATACTGCGAATTATACATCAAATGGAAGAACCTTTCATCTGGATGTGGGTACTGATACCTATGACAACTATACACTTAGACTCGGAACTGGTAACGCTCTTAGTGGCAGCGTACTCCACTATACTAAAGCTATTCAATTTGAAAGTCAGTTTGTAGGATTTTTAAATAATCGATCTTTAGGAAATTATCTATATTATAAATTTCCTGCGCTAAATCCTACTGGAGGAGGTCAATACTTAAAAGCAAGTGCTGTTTCAACTGAGGTTATTAATGGGGTTACGTCTGATTATGTTACATTGACTTTTGATTCTCCATCAGGTAATGGTACGGTAACTTCTATTACTGCTGGTGATGGATTAGATGGAGGGACAATAACAGCAAGTGGGACTATTGCCATAGGAACGCCGGGTACTTTAACATCCAGTACTATTAATGATGTAACGGCTACTAGTCATACCCATGCTGTGACGGGCTTAGGCGGTGGTGGTGGTAGTGGGGATATTGAAGGTGTTAACGTTACTTCTCCCATTACTGGTGGTGGTAGTAGCGGTACTGTAACTATAGGACATAGTACAGCTGCTGGGAATAAACACATTCCAGCTGGCGGAAGTTCCAACCAAGTTTTAACTTATTCTTCTAATGGTACAGCTACTTGGGCAAATGCTCAGGGGGGGTTAAGCCATGAAAATCCGGGAACTGCTGGTAGAGCAGCATATTATAATTCGACTACTAGTATAGAAGGAAGTGCTAAACTTATTTTAAATATAGTAGATACAGTACGATTTACAGAAGATATTACTCCTGAAGGTACTTCTCAGCATGTAGGAACTCATCTTAAACCTTGGCAAAGAGGACATATAGACGACATATATACAAAAGATATTTTTCATAAAGATTATGACCCCGGAGCAAGTCCTGCTGATTGGGGAGACTATATTGAACTATGGAATTCAATTGATGCTTCTCATGACCTTAATGGGGATGATGATGAAATTTCTGCTAAACCTATATTAAATATGGGTAGAACTGGTGCTACATCTTCAATTCCATCTAAAGATAGTCATAGAATAAGATTTGGAGCATCACAATTCTATTCAGTTAGTGGAGATACCTTTCAAGTATATGATCTTGGTATACTAAACATGTCTAATAGTGGAAACTATGACGGTACTCTAAATGCTTTTTCAATCATGTACGGATCAGCCACATCTGAGGCAGGGCTTGCTAATAGCTATACGGGCAATTCAATTTGGAAAGTACGTAATGATGGGACTATGGAAATTAAAATTCAATCTTCTGATCCATCATGGACAGTTAGTGGTTACGGTGTTTTATGGGCTAAAGGAACAAATCTTTATTATAAAGCGTCAATTTCAGATACAACGTTTAATTTAACTTCTGGTGGTTCTGGTACAACAGTTAATACAGGTACAGCTAATTCTATAGCATATTATTCCGCTACAGATGCAATAAGTGGCCCTGCCAGCGGAATTGAATTTGACCCGACATATGCTTCAAATGATGGAATATTGAAGCCTTCTGGAGGAGGTGTTTTAAGTAACGCATTTTTGGGGTCATTATTAAGTCAACAAACCGCTTGGCAACAAGTAACTGCGGGACAGGTAAATATAGGTTCTTATGTATCTAATACTAACTGGCGATATGTCAAGCTAGAATCTCCTTCTGATTTGCTAGAATCTCATAGTTTTGTTTTACCGAAAAAAACTGCGTCCCAAGATGGGGCATTGCTTTATACAGATACTGGTAGTATAACGGATCAACTTACGTGGTCAGATAATAGCATAACTTCAACAGAGAATCTAATGCTTTGGAAGCCTAGTGCTTCGGATGGCCCAACATTACAGGGTATAGGACAGGGAGAACAGTTCCACCTTAATTTATATTCATATGATAGTACGAGTGGGTCTGGAGGAGAAAGTGTTATAAACCTACATCGAGCTAAAAGTACGGATTTTACGGCAACTAAAACAACTACTGCTGATGCTGATGAGATTTATGAAATTAAGGGATGGGGAGTTAATAGTAGCAATGCTTGGACACAAATGTCGTCGGTGGCGGTAATTCAAAAATTTACATCAGG
>Ga0310342_100002976_pt1 | contig 11045 bp, 9 predicted proteins | sample S15DNA20500_MG_FD_206155 | JGI IMG/M metagenome (GOLD analysis project Ga0310342, IMG submission 206155) | Marine microbial communities from station ALOHA, North Pacific Subtropical Gyre - S1503-DNA-20-500_MG | ecosystem: Environmental > Aquatic > Marine > Oceanic | place: Pacific Ocean: North... | reverse complement strand
CGCTGCGACCTGACCGTCCATCATCGCGGACGGCGCAACCAGGTCTGCTCCGGCTTTCGCTGCGATCACCGCCTGTCGACCCAGGTTTTCCAGGGTGGCATCGTTGTCGACATCTCCATCCCGCAACACCCCGCAGTGGCCATGATCGGTATATTCACAAAAACAGTTGTCGCTGATGACCAGGAGTTCCGGCACAGCGCTTTTCGCCTCCCGGATCATGCGCGCCATGAGTCCGTCTTCACCCAGCGTGTCGCCGCCGACCGGATCTTTCTTCGCGGTGACGCCGAACAACAGCACCGCCTGGACACCGTGGTCCCAAACGTTTCTGACCACTTCGCCGACCCTGGATTCCGGATAATTGAAAACTCCCGGCATGCTCGGAATCGGCGTAGCCTGCTGGATCCCGTCGTTGACGAATATCGGCAGAATAAAGTCGTGCGGATGCAGCCGCGTTTCGCGGAGCAGGTTCCGCATCGCTCCCGATGATCTACGCCGTCGAAATCTTCTTCCCGGAAATTCGCTCATAACCGGCCACTACTACAGCATATCCGCCAGACCGTTGGCGATCATACGATCCGACAAAGTCACACCCAGCTCCCCGGCATTTCGAAAGGGGCCATGCTCCTCGTCCTGGAGCGAAGAATCTCCCTCGCGGGAGAAAGCGCGTGCGTGAAGCCGCAGGCCGCCCTCCGGACGAATCGAGGCGTAAATGCCGATGCACGAACTGCAGCTTGCTCCGATCCGGCCGGTAAACGCGCGTTCAGCCTCCCATTGCACGAGGCAGGATTCGTTCGTGATCCCGGCAAGAAACTCCGCCATATCCCTCCGGTCAGCCCGAAACTGTGCGGCGAGAATGCCCTGGTGAGCGGCCGGCAACATGACCTCGGTTTCGAGCGGCGTGGCCGAGAGTTCGTCGGGCAGGCGGATGCCGAGGCGATCAATCCCAGCCGCCGCAACGACGATCGCGGAAAGATCATCCCGAATCCTGAGCTTTTCCAACCGTGTAGGCACATTGCCGCGAAGATCGATCACCTTCAAGCGAGGGTTGACAGCAAGAAGAAATGCCTTTCTCCGCAGGCTTGCGGTGGCTACGACCGAACCGTCCGGCAATTCAGACAGGCTCTTGCCGGCGACGTCCCCCTTTCGAATCAAGAGATCGCGAGGGTCTCCGCGCTGGAGAACGGGCAACATCCGAGTTCCCGGTTCGATGTTGGAAGGAACGTCCTTACCGGAATGAACCGCCGCGTCGATTTCTCCCCGGAGAAGTGCCTGCTCCAGGTCGATAACCCACTTTTTCTTGTCCGGCACGCTTTCCTCGGGGGTTCCCTGTGCCCGGTCGCCCTGCACGGTCATCGAGACGATTTCGACTATCGGGCCTTTGGATCCTGCACTTGCCCGAAGCGCGGATTCCACCATCGACGCCTGTGCGAGCGCCAGTTGGCTCTTCCGGGAGCCGAGTCGGATCGTTTTTGATGGATCTGGCACCGGGTACTGGAATCTCCACTTCGCGGGATCGTTGAGCTGGTCCTTTTGACCGCCCCAGTCCCAAGCAATGATCGCAACGAGGATAGTCTCTGGCCGGATCTTTGTCTTGATCTTTCAGTATATCAAGACCCAGTGGTCTCTGCATGGTGGTCCGGAACGGTCTGAAATCTGGTGGGCGGGGGACGCGTTGCCCCAGTCAATCCCCGTCTGCTACGGCATCATCGAAAACCAATTTTTCCCGGTAATGGGTCTTGTCACACTTGTTGCATTTGAACGGCTCTTGGACGACACTTGCCGTTTTCAGTTTCGTGGCGGCATCGCCCTTGTTTACCCATGCTCTTCCGTCTGCGGTCAGCGGCATTCCCTTCGCGTTCACCAGGACCAGGGTCGGGTAGCCCCGGACGCCGAACTGCTCCTTCAGCGACCGGGTGGCGGTGGAATTGAATTGAACCGCCGGCCACTTCATCCCTGCCGTTTTCATGTACTTAAACTGATCTTTTTCGCTTCGGTCCCCACTCACGAAAACAACTTCGAAATCATCCTTGTGGGTTTCCCAGTAGTCTACGAGCTTCGGCGTAAAACGCCGGCAGGGGCCACACCAATGAGCCGAGAAGTAGACTCCTACCGCTTTTCCTTTCAGCACATCCAGGGACACCGCCTTGCCTTCCCCATCAATGAGCCCCTCGGGGAAGAGCTCCTGGAAGCCGGTCTTGTCTTCCCCCCATCCTGAGAGAATAGATAGCCCAAAGATCGCAATGATCCCTAACGTCCTGTATATCATCCCATATATTTCCCTGGTTACTGGCGGCAGATAGTCGGCACAACCACAGCGCAGATTACGCCAAAGACCCAGAATCTCAAGAAAAGGATAGGAAATTGAGCCATTGTGCTTGATCTATACAGATATTCGTAAAATCTTTTGAGCGAACCTTTCAGGTGATTTGTCGATTTTCACTGACAGACGGACGCTACTCGCGATCCGAACACTTGGTTCCCGTACATCCAGTACGAAATTCGAGCACTGAAGATGTGGGCGAGCGTCCTTCGCCCGCATCCAAGAAAAATGGAAGGCGGCATTGAGAATGGCAGTGGATGTTAAAAAAATTGGTGACGAGGTGCAGAAAGAGGCGCCTCTGATCGCACGAGTGCGGGAAGAAATTCACACCGTCATCGTCGGTCAGGAGGAACTAATAGATCGGCTGCTCATGGCCCTGCTGTGCAATCAGCACGTATTGATCGAGGGGGTGCCCGGCCTGGCAAAAACGCTGACTGTAAACACCCTGGCCCAGATGATCCAGGCATCCTTCAAGCGTATCCAGTTCACACCGGACCTGCTTCCCGCCGACGTCATCGGGACGCTGATCTACAATCCTAAATCCGGCGAATTCTCCATTCGCAAGGGGCCGATCTTCGCCCACATCATCCTGGCGGATGAAATCAACCGGGCGCCCGCGAAAGTACAGAGCGCGCTGCTCGAAGCCATGCAGGAACGGCAGGTGACCATAGGCGATGAAACATTCCCGCTCGACGATCCATTTCTCGTCCTCGCCACCCAGAACCCGATCGAGCAGGAAGGGACCTACCCGTTACCGGAGGCGCAGGTAGATCGATTTATGTTCAAAGTTCTCGTCGACTACCCCACCAAGGACCAGGAACAGAAAATTCTGAAACGAATGGCCCGTTCCAAAGGCGAGATTGAAGTTTCCCCGATTTTGCAACCTTCGGACATCTTGCGCCTGCGCGATCTCGCCGATGGCGTCTATCTGGATGAGAAGCTCGAGACGTACATTGTGGACCTCGTGGAAGCCACGCGGAACCCGGCCGACTACGGCATGAAGATCGGGCCGCTTATCCGATACGGCGCATCTCCGCGCGCTACCATCTTCCTCGCGATGGCTTCCCGTGCGCACGCCATGATCCAGGCACGCGGATACGTAACCCCCCAGGATGTCAAAAGCGTTGCCAAGGACATCCTTCGCCACCGGGTCATCCTCACCTACGAGGCCGAAGCGGAGGAAAAGACTTCAGAAGACATCATCAATGAGATTCTTGCCTCCGTCGACGTTCCATGATCCCGCCCGATCTCGCAAAAAAAATACGCTACCTGGAAATCTATACCAGCAAGGTTGTCAACGATATCCTCGCCGGTGAGTACGGAAGCGTATTCAAAGGCCAGGGGATGGAGTTCGACGAGGTGCGCGAATACCAGCCCGGTGATGAAGTGCGGTCCATTGACTGGAACGTGACCGCGCGCATGGGCCACCCGTACATCAAACGGTACGTCGAAGAGCGCGAGTTGACCGTGATTTTCCTTGCAGATCTCTCCGCGTCGGGAACCTTCGGCAGCACCGGGCGAACAAAAAATGATGTCGCGGCCGAGCTTTGCGCCCTTCTCGCTTTCTCCGCGATTAAAAACAACGACAAGGTCGGCCTGGTTGCCTTTACCGACAACATTGAATTGACGATTCCGCCCGCGAAAGGAAGTTCACACGTGCTTCGCGTCATCCGGGAGATCCTGGCCTACCAGCCGGCGCACACCGGCACCGACATTGCCGGAGCCCTCGACTACCTGGCTCACATTACAACGAAAAAGTGCGTGGTTTTTCTCATCTCCGATTTTCAGGACGAGGATTATGAGAACCCGCTTCGTGCGGTCGCGAAAAAGCACGACGTGATCGCAATCAGCCTCGGTGATCCCCGCGAATTCGAGCTTCCGAACGCGGGATTCATTACCCTGCAGGACGCCGAAACCGGGGAATGGCGATCCATCGACACCGGAAGCGCCGCAGTACGCAAACGCTTTCGACAATTGGGAGTCGCGCGCCGCGAATTGCTCCGCACGCAGCTCATCGCGGCGGGGATTGACCAGATCGACGTATCCGGGGGCACCGATGATTACATCCTGGATCTCGTCCGCTTTTTCCGAACCCGAGAACGACGGGGCGGAAGATGAAGAAGGGACAAGAAGCACGTTCCGTGGCACGGGTATCCGACCCGTGTAGCAAAGCCAACCCACAGAGCCAACCCAATTCTCAAGGCACGAGAACCGCGAAGGGACAAAGGCGAAAGGCTCTGGTTGGTCTCCGCTTCACGGGTCGGATACCCATGCTACTCGTTTTTTTGTCGGCTTCCTGTTCGCAACCGGCGTTGCAATCCGAACCGGATGCGTTCAGCAAGACCTACCAAAGGGGCACGGTGGAAATTGGCGTCGCCCTGGACCGATCTGTCATCACCAGCGCAGAACAGATGACCCTGCGCTACACCATGACCACCGACGAAGATCACGAAATCGCGTGGCCGGAAATCCCGGAAGAAATCGAGGGGTTTACGGTAGCGGACGAACGCTATGCCCGGGATGCGCTCGTGGAGAACGGAAGAGTCCGGCGTGTGCGATCCGTTACTTTCGAACCATTTCTGCCCGGCGAGTACTCCATCCCCGCAATCGCGTTCACGTGGTCTTCGCCGGACAATGAAACGATGCAGCTCGAAACCGAACCGATCGATGTTCGGGTCGAGTCGGTGCTTTCGGCAACCGCACCGGAAGCCATTCACGACATTTCTCCGCCGGTGCCCCTGCCCCGCTCATTCCTGGACTCCCTCGCGGCCAAGCTCCTCCTTGGCCTGGGCTCCGTGGCATTGCTGGCAGCCCTCGCGGCATACCTGATTCATCGTGGCCGGCGGGGAACTGAATCGCCGCCGCCTCCGGTAACCCCGCCGGATGAAATCGCACTTCGGGACCTCGATGCCCTGGAGGCGGAAGATCTGCCGGGAAAAGGATTCGTGAAACTCTTTTCCCAGGGGGTTTCGGACATTCTTCGGCGCTACATCGAAGGCCGATTCGGCATCGACGCGCCCGAATTGACGACGGAAGAATTTCTTGCGACCCTCGCGTTCTCCTGCGAGTTCGAGGCCGATCATCAGCAACTGCTGCGTGCATTCCTGACCCACTGCGACCTGGTAAAATTTGCGGAGCACCGGCCCACGATCGATGACATGTCTGAAACCTCCGGGACTTGCCGCCGCTTCATTCTGGAATCCCGTCAAGCCCCCCTGAAGAGCCCCGTCCCACAACCGGCCGGCCTGGAACCCACGGAGGCAACATGATGGAATTCGGGTCGCCGTGGGCGTTTCTATTGCTCCTGGTCATCCCGCTGATGCTGTGGCGCCGGCGGCAATCCGAGCCGAGGGCTGTCAGGTACTCCTCGCTGAACAATGTCGCCATGGCCGGGATGTCCTGGAGACAAGGTATCATCTGGCTACCCCCGTTCCTGCGCGTCGCAGCGCTGGTATTGCTGGTGATCGCCCTAGCCCGGCCGCAACACGGTCTCGAGGTAATTCGAGATATCAGCCAGGGAATAGCGATCGAGATGGTCGTTGACCGATCCGGCAGCATGGGGCAGGAAATGCTCTACGATGGGCTGAGCCTGACACGCCTCGATGTGGTAAAGCGTGTCTTTCACGACTTTGTACTGGGAGACGGCAACAAGTTGGAGGGGCGGCAGTCCGACCTCGTCGGCATGATTTCCTTCGCGAGGTATCCCGACACGGTCTGCCCCCTGACTCTCGCCCACGACGCACTTCCTCGCTTCCTCGATACCGTACAGCTGGTCACGGACCGCCAGGAGGACGGCACCGCGATCGGTGACGCGATCGCGCTGGCGGCCGCGCGGCTTCAGAAAGCGGAAGAGGCCTACTTGAAGCAGACGGACGCAGCGCAAGAGGACTACGAAATCAAGAGCAAGATCATCATTCTCCTCACCGATGGCGAGAATACCGCGGGGAAGCGCGATCCAGTGGCCGCAGCGAATCTCGCCGCAAGTTGGGGAATCAAGATCTACACCATCGGCGTCGGAGGCCTCAATTCCTTAAACGCGGTGAATAGATTCCTGGGCCAGATTGCCCGCCACGGAATCGACGAAAAAAAACTGAAGACAATCGCCGAGAAATCCGGGGGCATCTACCGCCTTGCCAAAGACGCCAGGTCACTGCGCGAAATCTATAGGGAAATCGACAGTCTGGAACGCACCGATGTCGAATCCATTCGTTACGTAGATCACAAGGAGCTGTTCGGCCTCTTTGCGCTGGCAGCGCTGGCGATGGTGGGTGCGGAAGGGCTGCTGAACACCACCCTGTTGAGGCGGATACCATGAACGAACTTCACCTTCAGAATATTGAAATGCTGCACCTCTTGTGGTTGGTCTCAATCCTGGGCGGCCTTTTCTGGTATGCGTCCCGACGACGAAGATCTGCTCTGCAGCTTCTACTTGGCGCCGGCTGGGAAACGCGAGCGCCTGAATATCAGCAGAGTTCCAGAAGAACCTGGAAAACCGTGGCCCTCCTGTCCGCCCTCGTGTTTCTGGTCGCGGCGCTTACCCGCCCCGCCTGGAATCCGATCGAAACCACCGTGAATCGACAGGGCCGCGACGTGGTCTTTCTTCTCGACGTGTCCCGCAGCATGTTGGCGGAAGACCTGGCGCCAAACCGTCTGGAACGCGCCAAGCTCGCGATTCGCGATTGCGTCGAAAAATTGGAGGGCGACCGTGTGGGGCTTGTCGTATTCGCCGGGAGTTCTGTCGTCCGTTGTCCGTTGACGGTTGACTACGGGTTTTTCAGGATGATGTTGGATGGGGTCGCGGTGGACAGCGTCACCAAGGGGGGCACCATGATCGGTGACGCGCTGCGCAGGGTCACGACGGAAGTCTTTGACAACCAGGACCGGGCATTCAAGGACCTGATTCTCATTACAGATGGGCAGGATCACGAAAGCTTTCCTCTGGAAGCGGCCAAGGCAGTCGGCGAGAAAGGCATCCGTCTCCTCGCTATTGGTTTGGGAGACGAAAAAGAGGGGCAGCCAATCCCGGTCACGGACAATCCCAACCAGAGAACGTTCCTTACGCACGACGGAAAAATAGTAAAGACCCGCCTGGACGGATCGACACTGCGCGACATGGTGAAGGCTACGCCCGGCGGTAAATATTTCAATGTGGCAACCGGATCCATGGACCTGGGAGCGGTGTACCAGCAGCTCATTGCCGGCGCACAAAAACGATCCCTCCAGGATCAGGAAATCCAGAAGTATGAAGAAAAATTCCAGATCTTTCTGGCGACGGCATTTTTGCTTCTGATCGTGGAAGGGACCGCAGGGGATAAGCCGAAGGAGAAAATTCGTGCGTGATTTATCAGCTCCAGGCTTGATCATGGCGGCAGCTTTTGGGCTCTTCGCATGCACGCCACAACTCCACGCTGCCGAAGCGGGAAAACTCGTCGCTGATGGCAACACCAGGTACGACGCCGGTGAATTCGACATGGCGCTTTCCGCGTACGATGCCGCCTTGGACGCAGAGCCCGACCGGTCAGAAATCCTGTTCAATCGCGGCGCCGCGCTCTACCAGCAAGGCCGGTTCGAGGATGCCGCGGAAGCATTTCGGGACGCCACCGCGGCGGGCAACCGCCCGGACTTTATTGCCAGGAGCCACTACAACCTGGGCAACTGCGAGTTCAAACAAATCGAAAGCGCCGCCGGTGACATCGCAGCGGCAATCGAATCCTGCAAGAACAGCATCGGCCAATACCGCCAGGCCCTGAATGCCGATGGCGAACTGACCGCAGCCGCGGAAAATATGGAACTGGCGAAATTGAACCTCCAGGTCATGCTCCAGCAGCAACAACAGCAGCAGAAACAGGATCAGCAAAAGCAGGATGCGAGGGAAAAGCTCGAAGAGATGATCGAGAAGCAGGAGTCGCTCCAGGAGCAGACGGAAAAAACGGAACAGGATCAGCAACCTCCCGAGAGCCGTAATGAAGCTTTCGATGAGCAATCGAATCAGCAGCGCGAATTGGAGCAGGAGTCTAAAGAGCTCGCGGAAAAAATGAGTCAGATGAGCGAGCCTTCCGAATCCTCCCCCGTGGAGGAAGCCAGGCAGCATGTCGAGGAGGCGGCCAAGGCACAGAAGGCCGCGGCCGAAGAACTGGAGAAGAAACAGGGAAGGGAAGCTGCCGAAAAACAAAAGGAAGCTGCCGACGAACTCCGGGAGGCGCTGGCCGGGCTGGAAGAGAAAGAGAAGGAGCAGCAGGATGGCAATTCCGACCAGGAGCAGGCCTCCAACCAACCACCGGAGGGAGAAGAGAACCAGGACCCGCAACAGCAGCAGGATCAACCATCCCAGGAACAACCGCCGAATGGCGAAGAATCCGGGCAGCAGCACGAAATGGATCTTGCCCAACTAGAAGACGAGGCGAAGGATATTCTTGAAGAAGAACGCGAGAACCGGGAACTTCGTAAGGTGTTTTTCAAGAGTGACGGAAGAACGGTAGAAAAAGACTGGTAGAAGAGATGCGTCTAGACCGCTATATCGTACGAATGCTGTGTGTGGCAGGGCTCTGCGCCGTTTCCAGCGAGAGCTTCGCGCAGAAAATCTCGGCGAAAGCAATGGTTGAAAACGACTCGGTCTTCGTGGGAGAGCCGTTTCGGTTCGAAATCCACGTCCACGGCGTGGATCGCTCTGAACAACCGGACCTAGTCGGGCTGAAGGGATTCCGAGCTCAATATGGGGGCGGCCGAAATAATTCTAGCCAGCAGGTGACCATAGTAAACGGGAACATGAGAACGACGAATCAGCGCACTTACATTCACAGTTTCCTGCTGGTTGCCGAGCAGGCCGGCGTGCTGAAAATTCCCCGCTTTGCAGTTCAAGCCGACGGGAAAACCGTCTACACCCAGCCCATCCAAGTGCAGGTTCAGAAACCACAGGATGTCGAAGGCTTCAAACTTCACATGGAAATCCCCAACGACTCCCCCTACGTGGGCGAGCCGGTATTGCTTACCGTTACGTGGTATATCGACAGCGACGTCAACAACATCCTGTTCAACGTTCCGGCAATGGAAGATGACCAGTTCTACGTCGCGAATCGCACCGTGGACAGAAGCAGGAACTTGTTCGAAGTGCCGGTAGGCACGGAGGACGCAATTGCGGAGAAGACCAGGACAACGCTTGACGGCAAGCAGTACACCGCTGTCCGCTTCCACAAAATTTTGATCCCGAAGAAAAGCGGGGAAATAGAACTGGATCCGGCAACAGTAACTTTTCAAGCGGTCGTCGGCCACCGGACGCTACAGCGCCGGCGCAGCTTGTTCGATGGCTTTACCGGCGGCAACAGAAGACAACCGGTTTACAAAAAAATGGTTATTCCTTCCAAGTCCCTGGTCATGCAGGTAAAGCCTCTTCCACTGGAAGGGCGCCCGGATGAATTCGCCGGGCATGTCGGGACCTTCCGGATCAAAGCGTCCGCAACACCAGCCAAGGTTAACGTGGGAGACCCCGTGCAACTGGTCGTCTGGGTATCGGGAACGGAGTACCTCAACCACATTGCCCCGCCGCCGCTGGGCACCCAAGATTCGCTCACCCGAGACTTCAAGGTGCCCTCTCAGCCACCGGAAGGAGACACCCAGGGAGCAGCCCGGGTTTTCACTCAGACAATTCGGGCTTTGCGCCCCGACGTCGAGTGGGTCCCGCCGATAGAACTGCCCTATTTCGATACCCGAAAAGGCTCCTACGAAGTGGCGAGATCCGAGCCCATCAGAATCGACGTGAAGGAGTCACGGGTGATTACCGCATTTGATGCCGAGGGGATCGAACTGGCGGACGGATCGGCGGCGGTCGAAGGATGGGCCGGAGGAATAGCACACAACTACGAGGATCCCGGCGTGCTGGTAAACCAGGTCTACGGTCCGGTCGCGTGGATCTCTTCTCCCGTCTGGATCGCGGCGCTATCTCTGCCGCCACTGATCTATGGACTTGCCGCCTCGGTGATCCTGGTACGTAAGACACGGCGGCGGGAATCCCTCTCCACCCGCACCCGGCGAGCCCTGCGCCGGCTCGACGAGGTCGCCGCCGAAGCCGGAGAAAAAGACCCTTCTTCGGTCGCAGGCGAAACGCTTGCGGCGGTGCGGCTTTACCTTGGCAGCAAACTCGATATTCCCACCAGCGCGCTCACCTTCGCCGAGGCGAAAAAACCGTTGGATGCCCTGGGCATTGAAGAAGATGTGCTGTCTGAGTTGCGCGCAGTTTTCAATGCCTGCGAAGCCGGCCGCTACGGTGGCGCAACAGAAAACGAACTACGGCGCGTCGCGGAGCGCGCGCAAAAACTCGCGCAAAAACTTGAGGAGTCTCTGTAGTGCGTTCCCTTCTTCGAGTCGTGCTCGGCGCGATGCCCATGCTTTTGTGCCTCCCCCACCCCGCCGCCGCGGAATCATCCGACGAGATTGATATCGAGGCCTTGTTTCGGGAAGGGAACGATTTATTTCGCGAAGCGAATGAATCTGCGCAAGCGGATCGATCCGCGGCCGAGATGCTCTACCTGAAAGCGATCCTGCGATACGAACGGATCGTACAGGAAGGTGGCATTCGGAATGGAAAACTTTTCTACAACATCGGAAACAGCTACTTCAGAATGAACGATGTGGGACGGGCCATTCTCAATTACAACCGTGCGGCACTTTATACGCCTCACAATGCCGACCTGAGGCAAAATCTGGAGTTCGCGCGCAGCCGCCGCCTGGA
>Ga0310342_100002973_pt1 | contig 11047 bp, 6 predicted proteins | sample S15DNA20500_MG_FD_206155 | JGI IMG/M metagenome (GOLD analysis project Ga0310342, IMG submission 206155) | Marine microbial communities from station ALOHA, North Pacific Subtropical Gyre - S1503-DNA-20-500_MG | ecosystem: Environmental > Aquatic > Marine > Oceanic | place: Pacific Ocean: North... | reverse complement strand
ATGAGGACGGCACGCGCCTCCGCATGTTCAAGGCGTTCGGGCTCGCCGCACAGAGGAACTCCGAGCTGTTCAAGGCCTTCAGCGCTCGCTACTCAGGCAAGCCGGTCCTCGACGCGTTCATGGAGGGCGTAGACGACGGACGCCGCGGGAGAGATCCCAAGCACGGCGGCGAGGACCTGAAGGCCCTCATATGGGATTCGGACACCGCCAACGAGGCCCTTCAGGAACTGGGTGGGCTCGGCGAAGGGGCCAAGGCTGACGATCTCTGGAGCGCCGCAGAACGGCTCGGCGGCGTCTCAAGCAGCTGGGCGGAAACGGCTCCACCCGCGATCCTGTCCCTGATCGCCAGGGAGCGATCAATGCTCATCGACAGGGTCATCGCTCTCGACCCCGACCACGCCAAGGCCCGGCAGGCGCGGGGCGAGTTCCAGTACACCGACCAGTTGCTGGAGTTCGTCGAGGCCAACTTCCTTCAAGAAGGCGAGCGCAACCTCGCGAAACGCAAGCACGAGGACCTCAAGCGGAAGGCCGACAAGAACGGCGGATGGCTCGCGGCCAAGCACAACGAAGACATCACCCGCGTGCGGGATCAGTTCCGATCCAAGTGGGAGAAGTTCAAGAAGTTCCGTGACAGCCCGTTCTACGCCAAGTCCATGGCGATGAAGGACAAGGTCAGCGCCGATCTGAAAGAGACCCTCAAGAAGGCCCAGGATCGGATCTCCGACTTCGAGGAGGCGGTCAACAAGGGCGACGCCCCGGAGGCCGTGAAGAAGGCCATGGTGGCGAACTTCACGAAGTCCCTCGAGGGTCTCGACGCGCGAGAGTACGAAGCGATCATCAGTCACCCGCCCTACGTCCTTTTCGTCGAGAAGGACGATCAGTGGGACACGCATCTGGTCGCCCAGCAGGTGCTCGGCCCGCTCACGTCGCTCAACGACATCTTCCTCGACCGCTACGCGGAGAAGTGGGACCTCGCCCAGGACCAGACCGCGCCGATCCCGGTCATCTACTTCCGCGACGCCCAGGCATACCAGCAGTACCTGTTCGCCAGCCAGGGCGTCATGAACCCGGGCATCCTCGCGCACTTCGAGCCGGAGAACGGCCGGCTCTGCATCCACGACGACACCGACAAGACCACGGTCATGCACGAGGGCGTGCACCAGCTCTTCTGGTACCACTCCAAGGTGAAGTCGGACTTCAACGACCAGAGCTTCTGGTTCCAGGAAGGCGCCGCGGAGTGGTTCTCGGGCTCACGGCGCTGGCTCGAAGACGACAAATGGAAGTATGAACTCGGCCTCCTCCAGAAGAAGCGCATCTCCGGAGTTCGCTTCCTCATCGGCCGCGGGGACATCTATGCCCTCGAAGATCTCGTCGGCTATACCTACGGAGACCGCAACGGTGGGAAGGTCAACCAGGGCCTCGTGTATGCGCAGGGCTGGATGCTGATCTACTTCCTGAACTACTTCGACGTGGACGCAAACGGCGTCGTCAAGGTGGACAGAAAGGACCGACCCGTGGTCGGTCGCTACCGGAACATCTGGGAGAAGATGCTGGGTTACGTGCTCGCCGGAAAGGACGGCAAACCGCACACCGGTGAGGCCGCGTTCCTCGACGCCGCCGGCGTGTCCAGCGTCGACGAACTCAGCGAGATGGCCGACTTGTTCGACCGCTACCAGCGCTGGTTGTCCGAGAAGATCAAGTTCAACCAGTACAAGGATAAGCGGCTCGTCCCCTGGGACGAATACGTGAACAGCAGGGGCCAGAAGACCGGGCGCAAAGAGGACGATCAGCTCCCGGACCAACGCGAACGCAAGCGCCAGAAGGACAAGAAAAAGGACTGATGAACCTCCAGGACGACGAAACGATGGCGCCACCTCTGACGTGGCGCATCTGGCTCCTGGTCCCCCTCGTGTTCGTCAGCCTCGTCGGCGTCGTGGTCCCTCTGAACGAAAGCCGCCGCCCGCAGCAAGCCCCCAAGGAATACGAGGGCAAGCCCTCCGAACCGCGAGTGCCGTACGACGACGAGCTCGACAAGCTGCTCTCCGATCACCCGGAGATCGAAGGCAAGGCCTGGCGCACCATCTACGGCCTGCACCAGGAGTGCGTGAGGAAGAGGAACGCGGCGGGCAAGATCAAGAAATCCTTGCGAGGCCGGGTCGACCGCCTGCTGGAAAAGTACCGCTGAGGCGGCGGGGCGCCCGACCGGACGCTTCCGGTGGTTGTTAGGATCGGCCATCCCAGAGCTTGAGGACCCCCATGAGTTCATTCGCCTGCCCGCAATGTGGCGCCCAGTACGGAGAGGACCAGGTCGCGCCTGGCGCGACCTTCACCTGCGGCGCGTGCAACGAAAGCGTGACCGCGCCGGCGGCAACCGCGGCCCCCAAGCCGGCCGCGCCCAAGCGGCGGGCCGCGCCCCGTAAAGCTCCGCCCCGCTCCAGGTCCGGCGGTCCCAACAAGGGCGTGATCATTGGCGGAGCCGCGCTCGCCATCGCCGCCATCATCGGGCTCGCGATGGACTTCGGCGGAGACGATGCCAGCGGCGGCGCAACGCAGGCCGAACCCGAAGTCGATCCGCTCGTCCCCGCTCGCGCGTTCATCGCCGATATGGAGCAACGTCACGACCTGAACGTCGCTCAAGGAGCGTGGGGCGCCATGTTGGAGCTGGAGGACCGCGCCAGCACGTGGCGCAAGGAATCCAAGCCCACGGCGGCGATCCGCATGCTCACCAGCAGAGCAGCTGACCTCAGCGCTACGGCGCTGAAGATGGACCCCGACTTCCCGCCCGCCCGCGAGCGAAAGGGCGAGCGCAAGTACGCAGACGAGCTCCTCCCCTTCATCGAGGCGGAGTACCTCCAAAGCGTCGACAGGATCCTCACTCAGCGCGCGCACGACACGATCAAGCGCCTGACGAAGCGAGGAAACGGCTGGGGCAAGAAGGCGCTCTTCGAGGACAGCGACGCCCTGATCGCCCGCCTACAACCCCTCCGGGCCGCGCGCGAAGCGCTCGAGAACTCCCCTTTCGGCAAGGCCGCGAAGGCGCTGACCGAGCCGACCCTCGCCGAGCTGGAGAAGCGACTCGGCAAGGGGGCTGACGGCGAGAAGTGGCCCGGCGCCGATGTCCGCATCAACAAGCCGTTCGTGTTCTTCATCCAGAAAGACGACGGCTGGGATCCACAAGACGTGGCCAACGGCCGCGGCGCCGAGCTCCTGGCGCTGCAAGACATCATCATGGCGGAGTTCGCGGACGACCTCGGACTGAAGCCGGTCGATGAACCCGTCCCGGTGCTCATGTTCCACAGCCGGAAGATGTACGAGAAGTACCGCGGCCCCGGCATGGCCGAGGCCCACTTCGAACCCGGGACCGGTCGCATGGCGGTCCACGACAACTGCAGCCGCGACACGATCATGCACGAGGGGACCCACCAGCTGTTCTGGTTCTGGACCTCCAAGGCCGCCGAATCGCGTTCCAATCCGCTGACCCGGAGCTACTGGTTCCAGGAGGGCATCGCGGAGTGGTACTCGGGCGCGCAGCGCAAACGCAACAAGGACAACACCGGGTGGGACTACGAGATCGGGCATCTCCACCTCGGTCGCATGCGGCACATCGGCTCCGCCATGAGCAAGGGGCAGTCGAAGCACCTCTTCAACCTGAAGGAGCTCCTCCAGCTCCGCAAGTTCCATGAGCCCAAGCTCAAGAAGACCCCGAAGCGCGTCGCCGCGGTCTACGCCCAGGGTTGGTTCATCATCTACTTCATGAATCACTATCTGCTCGACGGGAAGGGCAACCCGCGGATCGGGGAGAAGGGCAAATACGCAGACAAATGGCGCCAGTACGTGAAGTCCGAGCTCAAGGGCAGCACCGGCCTCAAGGTCTTCCGACAGATCATGGGCGTCGACGATGCCGCGCTCGGCGAGATGGAAGACGAGTATTGGCAGTACGCCAAGTGGATCAACAAGAAGATCCTGAAGGGCGGCATCAAGGGGCGACGCCTCATCCCTTACACCGAGCAGATCATGCGCGGCGAGGTCGTCGGCGCGGCCCGCGACGACATCATGCCGAAGGTCGACGCCGAAGAGCGTCCCCCAATGGACCGGGACACCGTCGGGAAGTAGCTCTTAGTGGCGGAAGTGGCGACGATGGGTCAGGAGCATCGCCAGACCCGCCTCGTCGCACGCCTTGATGATCTGGTCGTCGCGGATCGAGCCCCCGGGCTGCACGACCGCTGAGACACCAGCCTCGGCCGCCGCGAGGATGCCGTCAGGGAATGGAAAGAAGGCGTCCGACGCCATGACCGCCCCCTTGGCCAGCTCCGCCGACTTCTTCGAGGCCAGCTCCACCGAATCGACCCGAGACATCTGCCCGGCGCCGCAGCCGACGAGCTTGCGCCCGTTGACGAACACGATGGCGTTCGAGGTCACGTTGCGTACCACATCCCACGCGAACCGCAGGTCAGCGATCTCCCGGTCATCCGGTTCCCGCTGCGTCACGCACTGGAACTCGACGTCGGGGTCCGGTTCATCCCGCTCCTGTACGAGCATGCCGCCCCCAATGGACCGCAGCTCAAGCACCCCGGACGCCGGAGAACCGCCCTCCCCCAAGGCAAGCAAGCGCGCGTTCTTTCCCCACTTGGCGCCCGTCCGGATCGCCTCGACGGCCTCGTCGGTGAAGGCCGGCGCGACGATGACCTCCAGGAACTTCTTGGGGTCGGCGATCTCCGCCGCCAGCGCACCGTCCACCGTCCGGTTCACCGCCACGATGCCCCCGAACGCCGACAGCGGATCCCCCTCGTGCGCCGCACGGAACGCCACAAGGAGGTCTTCATCCACCGCGGCGCCACACGGGTTCCTGTGCTTGATAAAAGCAACCGCCGGCTGAACCTGGCCGCGAACGACGTCCCAAGCACCGGACGCGTCCAGGTAGTTGTTGTAGGACAGCTCCTTGCTGCCTTCATGGGCTGCCGCGCGGGCGACCGTGCTCTCCCCCGTCGCCGGGGTCGTGTAGATCGCGCCCGGCTGGTGAGGGTTCTCCCCATATCGGGTGACCGCCTTCAACTCCAGGGGCACGACGAGCCGCTCCGGGAAGCGCTCCTCGGTCAGGTAGGAAGCGATGGTGGCGTCGTAAGCCCCCGTCCGCGCATACGCCTTGGCAGCCATGGCGCTGCGCGTCGCCTCCGACACGCAGCCGTCCCGTTCCTCCATCTCGGACCGGATCGCGGGCAGGTCACCCGGATCGGTGACGACCAGGACATGGGCGTGGTTCTTCGCCGCGGCCCGGATCATGGCCGGCCCACCGATATCGATCATCTCGACGCAGTCAGCCCTGGTGGCATCCGACCGTGAGGACACCGCCTCGAACGGGTACAAATCGACGACGAGCAGGTCGATCCGCGGGATGCCATGCTCCTCCGCAGCCGCCACGTGGCTGTCCTTGTCACGCCGGAACAGCAGGCCTCCGTGTACCCGGGGATGCAGGGTCTTGACGCGGCCGTCCATCATCTCGGGGAAGCCGGTCACGTCGGCGACGTCCCGGACCTTCACGCCCGCGTCACGCAGGCACTTCGCGGTCCCACCCGTGGAGAGCACCTCGACATCGCGGCTGGCGAGGAACCCCCCGAACTCCGCGATCCCGTCCTTGCGCCACGCCGACATCAGGGCTCGACCGATCTTCACGTCCATCCCTCTCCCCTACTTCTTCGTCGCTCGATACTTCAGATAGCTCTCGATAAACGGCTGCAACGCGCCGTCAAGCACGGCCTGAATATTGCCCGATTCGTGACTGCTCCGCGTGTCCTTGACCAGCGTGTACGGCTGCATGACGTAGGAGCGGATCTGGTTACCCCACGCGATATCTCCCTTGCCGTCGTACATGGACTTCAACTCGGCGCTGCGCTCCGCCTCCTTGATCTGGAGGAGCTTAGCCTTGAGCAGCTTCATCGCCTGCGCCTTGTTCTTGTGCTGGCTCCGCTCGTTCTGGCACTGGACGACCACGCCGGTCGGAATATGAGTCAGGCGCACCGCGGACTCCGTCTTGTTGACGTGCTGGCCGCCCTTGCCGCCAGCCTTGTAGGTGTCGACCTTCACGTCCTTGTCCGCCACGTCCACCGCCAAATCCGCGTCCAGGTCCGGCGTGACATCGACCGCCGCGAACGATGTCTGGCGTCGGTTCTGTGCATCGAAGGGAGAGAGCCGAACCAGCCGGTGGACGCCCATCTCACACGACAGATAGCCATAGGCGAATGCGCCCGCGACCCGAAGCGTCGCGTGCTTGATGCCCGCCTCGTCGTGCTCCAGAGCCTCCAGGAGCTCCGCCTTGAAGCCCTGGTCGGCCGCCCAACGGTTGTACATGCGCAACAGTATCTCGGCCCAGTCCGAGGCATCGGTGCCACCTGCGCCGCTCTGGATGGTGACGATGGCCCCCGCCTTGTCGTAGCGCCCGGACAACAACGTCCGCAGCTCGAGGACGTCGTAGGCCTTCTCAATCGCGGAGACGGTCTTCTCCAGCTCGGCCATGCCCGCGTCGCCCTCTTCCTCCGCGAGCTCGGCCAGGACCTCCAGGTCTTCGATCTGTGAGCCCACTCCCTCGAGCGACTCCACAACCTGCTTGGCGTCCTTCAGTTCGACGACGCGGGCCTTGGCCCGCTCCTGGTCGTCCCAGAAACCGGCCTCGGACATCTCGCCCTCGATCTTGCCGACCATCTGCTTGCTGCCGGGATAGTCAAAGGGAGTCCTTCAGGTGGGAGATGCCGTCGTGCAGTCTCTTGATGCGGCTTTCCAGTTCAGGCGTCATGTCGAATTCTCAGGCTTGTGCTCAGGCTTTGGACGGCAACGAGGAGAGCGGAAGATCCACGGGATAACGCTTGCCGAGGCGGCAGACATCCCGCGCGGACGTGCTGGATAGCAGCTTTCCCTTCTCGCTCTTGATGAACTTCATGAGCGCCGACAGGAGCCTCAGGTAACCCTCCTGGGCGTGGTCGGGACCGGCGATCATCACGATGAGGCGAACCGGCGCGTCGTCCAGCGACGGGCCGTAGGCTATCCCCTCAGGCATGACCCCGACAGCGATCACGAACGACTCGACCGTCGGGATCTTCGCGTGGGGCACGGCGACCCCGTAGCCCACGCCGGTGCTCATGAGCACCTCACGCGCGAGCACGGCGCTCCGCAGCGCCGCGGAGTCCTTCACCGCGCGCGACCTGGAGAGCAGCGACAGGAGCTCGCTGAGCGCCTCGTCCTTCGAGGTCACCTCCAGCCACGCGACGTGCTCCGGCAGGATGATGTCGGCAAGCGTCGGCATTGAGTCGAGATCTTAGCGCCGCCCTGATCCGCGAAAAGGGCTAGGGATCCCGGATCAGGACGTTGCGCAGACGGATCGCCGTGCGCTTCCCCTGGTGGAGCTGGAACCCGAAGTGCCCCGACGCGGCGCCCCTGTCGCTGATCACCACCGTCGGGCAGCCGTTCATGGTGATCCGGATCTTCTCCCCCACCGCCTCGACGACGAAGTGATTCCAGTCGTTCTTGTCGAACGCGGGCTCCCAGTCGACCCTCTCGGCCTGGTGCAGCATGCCGCGCCCCCGCTCATCGTAGAGAGATCCCCAGTACTGCTCGCCGGCGTCAGCCTGGTAACCCCGCATGACGTGCTCCGGCAACCGCTCGGAGCGGAACTGGCAGCCCGAGTTCCCCTCCTCCAGCAATATCTCGTACTGCAGCACAAAGTCACCGTAGGTCGCGTCGGTGCTCAGGAACGTGTTTTGTTTCCCGCCCACCAGCTCGCCGATGACGACTCCGTTCTCCACCCTCCAGAGCTTGGAGTCACCGGACCAGCCGGTAAGATCCTTGCCGTTGAACAAGGGACGCCACGCCGGCTTCGCCGGCACCGGGCGAGATGAGCCCGAACGGATGTAGTGGATCAGGTCCGCCGCCTCCTCGAGAGACAAGCCGTCCAGCAACCCCGCCGGCATCCCCGACGTCTTGGCGAACCGGCGCGTGTCGATATCCGACACCGACACCTCCACCCGATCGCCCGTACCTTGCAGCAAGGTGAGCGTCTTCTCGGTCTCCGACACCGGCAACCCGGAGAAGATCTCGTCGTCCTTGGTGAAGACGTCGAGCGCTCGGTACTGATCGGAGATGGCGCGGGACGGGTCGACGATCGTGGTCAGCAAGTCCTCAAGCGTGTAACGCGACCCGGCCGCCGTCAGATCGGGACCGACCAGCGTGCCCTGGTCACCGAACTTGTGACACGCGGCGCACGCCTTCTGGAAGACGCGGGCGCCATCATGAAGCGATCGACGCTCAGCGCCGAGCGAGTTACGGAGGAAGTCGAGGCTCCGCGTGAAGTCGCGCGTCGGCGCTCCCCGCACGAGGTGCACCGACGCCTGCCCGGGCTTGATCGCCAGCAGCGCGCGCATCTTCGCCTTGTCTCCGTCATCGAGCAGCTTCTCGAAGTCCTTTCGCAGATACCCGATGTAGCCCTGATAGCTGGCCCCGCCGCTCCAGTTCTGAGCGGCCACCAGCCACTCGAACACCCGGCGCTTATCGTCGTGGGTCCAGCCCTCGGTGATGACCCGGAGGGCGTAGGCGAGGTAGATCTGCTCAGCCCGCGATTTCTCCGCGATCAGCGCCTCGAGCAGCAGCGGCCGCGCGCGATCCGGCGCAGCCTGCGCCAGGATCATGGCCGCCTCCCTGTCCGCGAGGCGGTCCCCCTTACCGTACGTCGCAGACACGACGTCGATGGCGCTCGCGGGGACCTCGAAGTCCTGCATCATCATGCGCTGGATCAGGCGAAGACCCGCGTGCCGGACTGAGGGGGTCTCACTGTTCAGCGCTGCCGTCGCCAGGGCTGAGTCGGGCCCGAGGGAGCGGCTGGGGTCCTGCTTCCCCGTCAAATACCGGTGAACGCCCGACAACGCGTTGAGCATCAAATCCCCGTCGTCGGCGCCCCCCGCCGAGGCCGGGACGGTGTCGCGGCGGCGGAACTCGACGATCGCCGCGAAGCGCGAGAACCGATGCTCCTCGTCCACCGTACGCAGGACATCTGCGAGCTCCGCTATCGTAGCACCGGGCCCCGGCCGAGCCGCCGGCCGCGGACGCACGGGCTGCTTGTTGACCGGCTTCGTGTAAGTCAGCTTGCCCAGGCTCCCGCGGGTTCCGCGGCCGCCGTTGGTGAACAGCAACGCTCCGTCCTTGGTCACCGCCAGGTCGGTGACGTTGAGCGGACGCCCCGAGAGCAGGACCTCGGTCCTCCCCTTGTAGGTGTCACCCACGGCGTCGAGATGAAAGGCCAGGATCCGCCCCTGTGCCCAGTCCGCCCCGAACAGGGCGCCCTGGAAGCGCTCGGGGAACTTGTCGTTGTCATACAGCACGACGCCACACGGAGAGCCGCGCCCGCAATCGATGGCGGCTGGCAGAGAATCCGGATAGATGTCGGGCCACTTGGACGATCCGGTACGCCAGCCGAAATCCGCACCATCGATGGCGTGGTACACCCGCGTCGGCCGGTACCAAGGCATACCGATATCCCACTCCATGTCGGAGTCGAACGCGAACAGCTCGCCGTGGCGGTTGAACGCGATGTCGTAGGTATTGCGAAACCCGGCGGCATGAACCCGCCAGTCCTTGCCCTCGCGATCCACGGAGTAGATGAGCCCGCCCGGCGACTTGATGTTCCGCGCGTGGCCCCGGGGATCGAGGTAGCGGGGCAGCGGGTGCCCCTGGTCGTGGGGCCGATAGGGCGACTGCGAGCTCCACTCGGCCTTCAGCTTGGTGTGATTGCCGATGACGCCGTAGAGGCGATCTCCCGGCCCCTCGATGATCGCGTGCGGACCATGCTCGCCCATGCCGCCGTTGAAACCACCGATCAGCTTCGGGTTCTCGCCGTCACCCTCCTCGATCCGGTAGAGCCCAGGCCCCTTGGGCCCGGCGCCGACCACGTAGAGCCCGCCGCGCGAATACAGCAAGCCCTGGCACGACTTCACCAGGTCACAGTAGACCTCGTCACGCTCGTAGATGCCGTCCTTGTCGTCATCATGAAGCCGCAGCACCGGACCCCGTTCGACAGAAACGATGGGCCGGTCCTGGTCGTCCAAGCACAGCGCGATCAGCGAGCCGACTCCCGAAGCCACCTCCTTCGCCTCGAACCCGGGCAGGGGCGCGAAGTCCTGGGGCGTACCCTTGTTGCCGGCCTTGCGGCCTCCGTTGGTGGCGCCGCCTCCGAACCCCGGCTCACCCCACGGCCCCTTCCCCAGGGGGGCCAGGATCGAAGCAGGCTTCCACCCACCGTCGTCAAAGCCCCCCGTACGCCAACCCCCGACGGCGGCGCGGGCCGTCTTCCATGCCGCGCCCGTGGGGGCCACGCGCGCGGCACCGACCTCCAGCCACGCGAGCAAACCCGCCGGACCACCGTCGTTCTCGCCGCGGACGGCAACCACGTTGCGGCCCTTGGTCAGATGACGCGCGACGTTGAACAGCTGGCCACGCTGCCACTCAGTTCCGCGACCGACCTTCTTGTCGTTGACCCACACCTGATAGCGATTGTCACAGGTGATCTTGAGGCTCGCCTTCGCGGGCTTCTTGGGGAGGTCGAAGGCCGCGCGGGCGAAGACCCGTTCGCCGTCCGGCTGGTTGCCGACACCCTGGACCCAATGGCCCCAGATCCACTGCTGGGCGGTGAGCGGAACGGACAGCGACAAAACGACGATGAGGGGGGTGGCGAAGCGCATGCCCAAGAGCCTATCAGGGCAGCGCCGGACCGCGCGCGCGGCGCCCTATCCCAGCACGCCCATGGCGGTGCCGACGCTGGTGAACGCGGCCACGGCCCGGTCCAGCTGCTCGTCGGTGTGGGCGGCGCTGATCTGCACCCGGATGCGGGCCTGCCCCTTGGGAACGACGGGGAAGCTGAAGCCGATGACGTAGATCCCCTCTCCGAGCAGGCGCGTCGCCATGTCCGTCGCGACCCTGGCATCCCCGAGCATGATCGGGACGATGGGGTGATCGCCGTCCTTGATCGCGAAGCCCGCCTCCGTCATCGCCGCGCGGAACCGCTTGGTGT
>Ga0310342_100002972_pt1 | contig 11048 bp, 6 predicted proteins | sample S15DNA20500_MG_FD_206155 | JGI IMG/M metagenome (GOLD analysis project Ga0310342, IMG submission 206155) | Marine microbial communities from station ALOHA, North Pacific Subtropical Gyre - S1503-DNA-20-500_MG | ecosystem: Environmental > Aquatic > Marine > Oceanic | place: Pacific Ocean: North... | reverse complement strand
ATCGATCGGCCCGAGTGCTTCCCGGGCCGTTTCCACAATCGAGCGGGCGGCATCCGGCTGGGAGACATCCCCGGCGACGGCGATGGCCCGTGCTCCAGATTGTTCCACTTCCTGGACCGTCTGCTCTGCATCTTCCCTTCGGGACATGTAGTTGAGTGCCAGCAGGGCGCCTTCCTCTGCCAGTTGCAGGGCCAGTGCCTTGCCAATCCCCCGCGTTCCCCCGGTCACCAGGACAACCTTGCCTTCAAAATCAGACGCCATCCTCTTCTCCTCTCACTTGCTTCAATAACATCCTCTGCTATCACGCCTCAGTTTGTCCCCTGGCAGGCGTGCCAGGAAACAGTAGAAATCCTGGTCATGCGAGAATCTGGGAAACGAGTTTCCCGTGCACATCCGTCAGACGATGGTGGCGTCCCTGGTACTTGAAAGTCAGCCCCGTGTGCCTGATGCCAAGGCAATGCAGCAGCGTGGCATTCAGATCATGTACATGGACCGGATCCTCTTCAATATTGTAACTATGATCATCGGTCTGTCCCACCGTGATGCCCGGCTTGATCCCACCCCCGGCCAGCCAGATAGTAAAGCAGCGGGGATGATGATCACGCCCGTAGTTCTCCTGCGTCAACGTCCCCTGGCAGTAGACGGTACGACCAAATTCCCCGGCCCAGATGACCAGCGTATCCTCGAGCATCCCCTGCCTGGCCAGGTCCTGAACCAGGGCGGCGGATGCCTGGTCGGTATCCTGGCACTGGGTACGGATATTCTTCGGCAGGTGGGTATGCTGGTCCCAGCCGCGATGGTAAAGCTGCACGAAGCGGACCCCCCGCTGGACCAGCCTGCGTGCAAGCAGGCAGTTGGCAGCATACGACCCGGGCTCGGTCACGCTACTGCCATAAAGGTCCAGTACGGATGCGGGTTCATCCGAGATATTCGTCAGTTCCGGTACCGATACCTGCATCCGGTAGGCCATCTCGTACTGTGCCATCCGCGTGGCAATTTCCGGATCACCACGTTTCTCCAGCCGCAAACCGTTCAATTGGGCCAGGTCATCCAGCAATCCCCGTCGATCACGGCGCGTTACTCCCGGGGGGTTGGAAAGGAACAGGACCGGATCCCCGGAACGCCGGAACTTGACTCCCTGGTGCCTGCTCGGCAGGAATCCTCCTCCCCAGAGCCGATCGTAAAGAGGCTGGCCACCGCTGCCGGAGGTCAGCGCGACGAAGGTCGGCAGGTCCTCGTTCATACTCCCCAGGCCATAGGAAAGCCAGGCACCAAAACTGGGACGGCCTGCCAGCTGGCTGCCGGTCTGCATCAACGTGATCGCCGGGTCATGGTTGATCGCCTCGGTGAACATCGTGCGGATAAAACAGAGCCGGTCCGCGATCCCCGCCGTGTGCGGCAGAAGTTCACTTATCCAGGCGCCACTGTTGCCCCACTGCTTGAACTTGAACTGCGTCGGGGCAATCGGGAAATGCTCCTGGCTGGCCGTCATCCCGGTCAGTCGTTGTCCCCGCCGGACCGAATCGGGCAGGTCCTTGCCGAAACGATCGGCCAGACCCGGCTTGTAATCATAAAGGTCCATCTGCGAGGGGGCCCCGGACTGGCAGAGGTAGATCACACGGCGGGCGCGGGGCTGGAAATGGGGGATCCCGGTGAGTCCACCGACGCGGTCCTGTTCGGCAAAATCAGATCCAGCAAGCGGTCCTGCACCGAGGGTGGCGGCCGCGGCACCTGCCAGGCTAATACCGGCATGTCCGAAAAACTGCCGGCGACTGTAATCCCAGGCAGTTCGTTCACCAGGTGTCAATGGACGCTGGTCGGAAACTCGTCGAAACATGGCTGGATTCTCCAGGGATCCTCTCACGGCCGCGATCACTCGCGGTTCACAACCTCGTCAAGGTTCATCATCAGGTTGACCACGCTTGTATAGGCAGCCAGTTGGACCAGGTCGCTCCCGGCAGGTACCTCGGTCTCTCCAAAACCAACCAGTTTCGCAGCCGATTCCTGGTCGGACTGGTAACGGGCCAGAGATCGGCCAAGGGCTTTCTCCAGTATTACCAGCTCCTGATCGGTTGGCAGGCGGGACGTCAGCTGGCGGAAAGCCCAGGCCAGCCGATCGGCCGGCCGGGCACCACCACGGCTTATCGCCTCCCCGGCCAGCACGCGGGCCGCTTCCACGAAAGTCACATCGTTTAAAAGTGCCAGCGCCTGCAGCGGCGTGTTGGTCCGGGACCGGCTGAGCACGCATGTTTCTCTCGAGGAGGCGTCAAAGGTCATCATCATCGGGGGCGGCACGGTCCGTTTCCAGAAGGTGTAGAGGCTTCGGCGATAGATTTTCTCCGCATCGTCACGGACGTACACCTGGCTGGCAATTTCCTTCCAGAGCCCTTCCGGCTGGTACGGTTTGACCGAGGGGCCACCGATGGTACCGACCAGGATACCACTGGCCGCCAGCGCCTGATCCCGGACCATCTCGGCCTGGAGCCTGAGCCGCGGGGCCCGGGCCAGAAGCAGGTTCTCTGGGTCGGCTGAGAGCTGCTCCTGGCTGAGCGTGGAGGACTGCTGGTAGGTCGCACTGGTGACAATCAAACGCTGCATCGCCTTGACATCCCAGCCACTCTCGATGAACTCTATCGCCAGCCAGTCCAGCAGCTCTGGATGCGTCGGCATCTCTCCCTGCGAGCCGAAATCCTCCAGCGTGCGAACCAGTCCCCGTCCAAAATACTGGTGCCAGAAGCGATTGACGATCACGCGGGCCGTCAGCGGGTTGGTCCCGTCCACCAGCCATTGTGCCAGTTCCAGGCGGGAACGTACCCTGCGATCCGTGCCCCCGGTCAGGCTGACAGGAATTCCTGCAGAAACTTCCTCCCCCGGCTTGTCGTACTGACCTCGCTGGAGCATGAAGGTCGGACGCACCTGGGCGTTCTCCTGCATCACCATCACGGTGGGGACCTGCCGCAGGAACAGGTCCCGTTCTCTCTGGAGTGCTTTCCGGCGATGGTAAAGATTCCTGGCCGACTCCTCCACGTAACGGCTCATGAACAGGCGATGGAGCTTTTCCCGCTGGCCCGCTTCACGATCCTTCACGGGCGTGGCAATAATCTGTCCGATCGACTCCGCGGTTGCCAGCAGGCGAATATCGTCCGGCGTCAAGGCCCACTTGTAAAACCGTGTCTCATCGAGCAGGCCATCCAGGTAGTCTTCTTCCCCCTGCACGCCAAACTGGAGCGTCGCAGATGTGGCAAAGGTCCCGGTGAAAATATCGAGCAGGATATCGACCTCCTGCCGCTTCCCATTGACATAAAGGTGCAGGCCCCGGGCCAGTTGTGTCCCGTCATGGACAAGTGCCAGGTGGGACCATTGCCCCACCGGCAATGGATCCTGCCCGCGAATAATAATCGCATCATCCAGCCAGCGAGGCCCATAATTGACCTGGACCCGGTTCCCCACCAGCTTCCAGCTAAAGCCCGACGCCCGGTTATCATCCTCCTTGAGGATACTCATGATCGTCCCGGTCTGGACCGAGAGAGGCTGGACCCAGGTTGAGAGCGTGATCGGGTCGGCAGCGTCAAACCCGATCATGCCGCCCGCCTCGATACTCCTCCCGGCGGCCAGTTGCAGGGCCTTCCCCTGGACTCCCCCGGTAAAACTGGCCTCCCCCTGCCCCTCCGGTACCGCCAGCCGTGCCGGCTCTTCTCCCGGTTCGGCAACCACCGGATGCTCCAGGTCATCCCAGCTAATACGGACCGCCAGGTCGTGCTCCACGACCAGGTCATCACCGGCAACCGGCTGGTAGGCAGCAGCCCAGTGTTCGAGGGAGCTCTGGATCTGGTCCTGCTGAGCCTCGAGTTGCCGGCCGGCTTCGGTAATCCGTGTCTCCAGTTCCTGCAAGTGCAGGGCCATCTGCCTGGTGGGAGATCGTGCCAGCGGCGCGGAGTTCCCTTCCTTGGCCACGCGGCCACGTTCAGGCAGGTTATTGAAAAAAGCCAGCACCTGGTAAAACTCTCGCTGGCTGATCGGATCGTACTTGTGGCTATGGCATCGGGCACAGCCCATGGTCAGCCCCAGCCAGATCGTGGCGGTGGTATCGACACGATCGACCGCGTATTCCACAAGGTACTCTTCCGGGACAATTCCGCCCTCGGAGTTCGCCCGGTGGTTCCGGTTAAAACCGGTCGCCAGGATCTGGGAGGACGTTGGATCCGGAAGCAGGTCTCCGGCCAGTTGTTCGATGGTGAAATCATCGAAGGGCTGGTTCTGGTTGAAGGCGTCAATCACCCAGTCCCGCCACCGCCACATGTGGCGAATCCCGTCCGTCTGGTAACCACTGGTATCGGCATACCGGGCCGCGTCCAGCCAGTGCAGTGCCATCCGCTCCCCGTAATGGGGAGAATCCAGCAGGCGGTCCACCAGCCTCCCATAGGCACCTGGCAGCGTGTCTGCCAGGAAAGCATCCATCTCGTGCTGGGCAGGCGGTAACCCGGTCAGGTCCAGAGTCACCCGCCGTATCCGTGTTTCCCGATCTGCCCGGGCCGAGGGTGAGAGGCCGGCATCCTCGATGCGGGCAAGGATAAAGGAGTCAATCGGGTTTTCAAGCCAGGGAGATTGACGTGGCTGGGCTGGGCGGCGAGGCATCACAAAAGACCAGTGGTCCTGCCAGTCTGCTCCCTGGCGAATCCAGCGACCGATCAATTCCCGCTGGTGATCACTCAGTTCGACGTCGGCCGACTCGGGCGGCATGCGGAAGTCCATGTCATCCGAACTGATCCGTCTCCAGAGTTCACTTTTCCCTGGTGACCCCGGTACGATGATGGACTGGTCACGGTCGGAACCAAGAGTCCCCTCCCGGACGTCAAGCCGCAGCTCTGCCTTTCGTTGCCCGGCATCCGGTCCGTGGCACTTGTAACAGGTGTCGGACAGGATCGGCTTGATATCACGATTGAAATCCACCCGCTGCGCCACCAGCGGGGAACTTCCCAGGCCAGCGACCATCCATAGTCCAAGCAGGGCCGCCAGGCATCGGGATTTAGCAGCTGCAGTCACTCGTCTCACACCTCGGCATTCCATGACGCTTGTTCTGGACAGTTCCTCTCTCAGCATCTTACCTGACACCGCTGCCACTGTGCAGGATCTTGAGATAATCTTGGCATGCTCTCTCCCGCTCCCGGACCATCTGCTCCGCGGTCGGCAACACGGCCCCGACAGGAAGCGGTTGAGAGTGGAGATGAATGGCAAACCGTAAGCGGAGAGGTTGCTCCACCGGCACCACGATCCGGCTCTTTTCCTGCCTCGTAAAAGCATTCCGGCCAAAGGGATTGGCCACCACCAATCCATAATCCCGGGCGTGAAACCAGCTGGAGCGAAAATTGTCCGGATGGGGTATCAGGGTCACGCCCAGCAGGTGATTTCCAATTCGTCCGTGGTAATCACACCAGTTCGATTGTCTGCCCCAGATCCCTTTCCCATCCACACGGCCCAGGCTGTCGACAATCCTGCCGCCGTTTTCAACCGCCAGTGGCGTGGCAACCCGGACCCCGAGTCCCATTTCCTCCTGGTCTCCAAAGACCGCCACTTTTCCGGCCGCCGAGAAAGTACTCTCCCAGAGAACCAGGTATCCCGTTTCACGGACGAGCACAACGAACGTGAACCGCTCATGGCAGACCGTTGTTGTCCCATCCATTGCGAGGTAATCGTTGCTGGCGGTAAAAGAGGCCCAGCCGGGACCTGCCCGTGGTGCTTCGAGGAATTTCACATGCTTCACCGCTGCCTTGAGCCGCCAGTAGTCATGGCCGTTGATATCTCCAAAACCCGTCCAGATTCCAGGGTGGTAATTGGCGTGGTCTGTTGCATCCTCCCCTTCCACGGGGGGATGACGGCGGGTCACCTGCGTCCCACAGGGAGCACGCAGGTGGGCAAAGTAAGGCCGCGAAATCTTCTTGTCACGAAACACGTAACGGCAAAACCGCTGGTTTTCGATAAATACATCCAGCTGGCCTTCACCACTTTCAACCCGGACCGGAACCGATCGGGTTCCCGCTGGCGGCAGCTTGTCAGCAGCCGTCACCATACCGGCAGGAAGGGCCAGCAGCAGCGTCAGGGAGCGGATGGAGAGCGTTGGTAACATGGCAGTCCGGATCGCCGGGCGGAGGATTTAATGAAAGCTGCATTACAGTGGGATTCAGGCAGCGATCATGTACTGCCGAACTGTTGTGACCAGCTCATTTGGCAGTCGGTTCAAGGAACCAGTTACTGGAGAAGACCTCTGTCGTGGAGGGCTCTTCATCCATTTCCTTGCCAAGTTCCCCGAGTGCCCAGGCACATGTCCATTTCAGATAATCGTTTGGCGGGCTGGAATAGAAATACCGTTCCAGGAGCGGTATGGACTCCACCGATTTCATTCTCGCCAGCGATACGGCCGCCATCCGCTTGACGATGACGCCTTCTTGAGGCTGTGGTAATTCATGAGCGACACGCCCTTCCAGGATGCCGACAATTCTATTCTCCGGGTTCCCTTCGTAATACATCCCGATCGCCCAGGCTGCCGAGGCACGGACCTGGAAAGGGTAAAGAGGTGCATTCAAGCCAATCGACTTGACCACCATTCTCTCGGCAGGCTTGTACTTCATTTCCCCAAACGCCTGGAAGATGTGGCAGACCTGTTCCATCATGTCATCCTCGTAGGGTGTCACATCCAGGTTGGCCGGGGGTCCCATCTGGGCCACAGCCGCCTTGACCCGCACAAGCATGGTCGGCAGGGCAGCGGTAATCTTCAGTCGCCGCACGGCCCAGGCAGCGTGAATAAATACTTCCGGACGGGGATGATTAATATGCCTGGTAATCCATTTTTCATCGGCAACCCGTGGAACAGCAACCATGATCCTTACCTGCTGCTCCAGCCCACGCCAGGAATGCCGGGACCGAACCAACGCAAGTTCCTCGGCCACGGCAGGCCCGACTATCTTATCCGCCAGGAGTTCAATCAACCCATCGCAGACCACAACCCGGGTTGGCTTGAAGGGATCATCCAGGAATCCCACCAGCAGGCTCACACGATCCGGATTGACCTGATCTAAAAGTGCCTGGGCAATCGTGGCTCGCACCTGCGGATGAGGATGGCTGGCAACCTGGGGCGCCAGCGTGGCCACCTGTTCAACATTCCAGGACATCAACGAGCCAAGTGCCACCTCCGCAACGCTTCCCTCTTCGTCTAGGGCCAGTTCCTCTGCCAGCGGCAGGACCTGTTGCTGTTGAAGACCATTGGACGGTGACGGCACAAGCAGCCAGGCAGCCACCAGCTGGTTAAACCATCGCTGGTCGCCATCCCAGCCGGCAGCCTTGAGTTTTTCCACGCTCGAAATCCGCGGTTCTGTTGCCAATGCCCCCACGGCTCGCGCCGCCTCGAGACGGAGGGATATCGACATAGACGGATTGATTGCTATCGATTCGAGGGCCTCCACGGAGGCCTGGTCCTCTACCTGCTCGAGGCATCGTACCGCCAAAAGTGACAGGGGAAGTGAGCGGCCGGGATGTTCCAGGCGGGTCCGCCAGACCTGGATAGCCTCCGGATCCTTCCAGTGTGCCAGTCCCGGCTCGATGAGCTGGCATAGCAACGGCTGATCCCGCTTGACCAGGTCCAGTAGTTGGGGAGCGGCTGGCTGGTGGTCCAGGGCGATGATCGCACGGCAGACTGCTGCCAGGACCGTCGGATGTGGATCCGGCTGCTTGAGGATCTGCATCAGCCCGGGAAGCATCTCTTCCAGACCTTCCATCTCCTGTCGCCTGGCAATCACGATCGTGTCTGCCGCCTGCCGCTGCAGATCCAGTTCATCGGATGTCAGCGCTTTCAGCCAGAGCGGAATCAGGTCTGGCGAATGGACGATCTTATCGGTCGACCGCCCGATGGTCGGCGAGCTATAAATCGGCCACTCTTTCAGGTCCCGAATGACCTCCTGACGCGGTTCCTGGGAAGAAACCGGCACCGCCAACAGCAGCAGTCCGCAGAGGAACCACCCGGCCCGTTTGAATCCGTGTGGTACTTGCATGCTGGACAAGTCGTTTAATCCCATCATGAGTTTTTCCGATCCAGGGGAGGATTCTACTGTGGACGTGTTAACCGGAGGGTCTGGAATGTCAGGATCAGGAAGCCGACGAGCGAGACACTACCGATGATGTACCAGTTGTGGGGAACCAGGTCATAACTGGTAAAACCTGGCATCTCCATAGCTGCCAGAGCTGCGGCCATGGGATTCCATCTCAAAACGGATTCCACCAGGTTATGGCCGAAGGGAGCTCCCTCTCCCAGCCAGAACAGGAGCGTTCCTGCAAAAAGGCTGACCAGTACACAGAAAGAGACGGTTGTGGCGACGGCCGTGGTACGGACAAGGCTACTGATAGCCGCACTCACCGAGATGCAAAAGACAACTGTCACAAGCAGGCAGATAAGGACTTCTATCACCTTTTTCTGCATCTCGTCGGGATTCAGGTAGATCATGATCACGTAGGCCGGCAGCGTTGCCATCACCAAAAGCAGCAGCGTGTAGACCACGCTCATGAGCTTGCCACGGACAATCTTCCAGGCCGACATCGGCGTCATCTGCAGCAGTTGCCAGCTCCCACTTTCCCGCTCACCACTGATCAGCCCGGCCGTGATACTGGGCGTCAACAGGACCACAAGCGACACCTGCAGGATGACAAGGATGCCGCCGATTCTCTCCACTCCCCACCCTTCGACAAAATTGAGGCCGATGATGGTAAGCACGCAAGAGAAAACCAAACAGCCGCTCACCAGCCTGAGAATCCAGTGCAAACGGCCAAAGCGGCGGCAACGAAACTCCTTCACCATTACCGGGTTGAAGAGGCGGGAGATCTCACCGCGGCGACGCTGGGGATCGGTCACACCCGCCATGTAGACGATATTCCGCCAGAGCCATTCGGAACCCTTCAGTTCATGGGTCATCACTCCCTGCGCCCGGGTCTCGTCAAAGATCCTCACGTTCAGCCGGCGAAGCGTCAGAAAGCTCATCACGACCGTCGAGATCACCGAAAGCATCACGTATTTCCAGTGGGCACCAGCGATCACTTCCAGCCCCTGTCCTCCCAGATCCCGCTGGCCAAGGATTTCCATGACCGCCGGTAGTGGAGAGATACTGCGCAACCAGCCGGCAACTTCCTCCCCTGTTACTCCCTGCAGGAAGAGGTACGGGCCCAGGGTCACCACCGCCATGACCAGGATTGCTCCGTAGGTCAATTTCATGGCCGAATCGGTGGATGTGGCATGGCTGCTGATCAGCAAGCCGAGCGACGAATACTGGAGCGCGACAAGCATCAGCAGCAGGTAGAGTGGCAACAAGCCCTGTTGAAACGATATCCCCCCCATCGCGTAGCACGCCACCGCCGAGGGAAGGCTCAACATCAATACCAGCATCACGAATCCGAGCACCCCGAGGAGTTTCCCAAGGTAAATCTGCCCGGCAGTCATCGGTGTATTCAGTAACAGGGCGAGGGTTCCCTGCTGTTTTTCACGGACGATCGAGGCGGCCGGGAAGGCCGGCACCAGCAGTATGATGGCCGAAAGCAAGCCATAACCAAAAAGCCGGAAAACCTGCATCGAGCGGGCACCATTCAGGTCCACGCGTGGATCCGAGGGCCAGCGGAGTATCACCAGCAGAGCAAAAGTAGCGACCAGCAGGATCTGGATCACCAGCGTCCTGCGCGTGCGCAGCATACCGACAAGCTCTCGCTGGATAATCGGGTTACTCAACATGGACTGACTGTTCCCCGTCTCGGACTTCTCTACTATCTTCCGCGGCGACCGTTACAAAAGCATCCTCCAGGTCTGTCTGCAGCTCCCGGAACTGGGAGATCGAAATCGAGGCCTGGACCAGGTCCTGGATGATCTGGTTCATTTTCTCCTCGCTGAGGTTGGCCCGGAACCGCAGGAGTGATTCCGTTTCAGAGATGTCCACCTGGCTATCCTCCGGCAGCCAGGGAACGACCCGTTCTCTGGCCGCAACAAGCTGGTCGGAAGAAGCGAGCTGGATTTCAATCATCCGGCTCTGGCCAATCTGCTCCGCAATCTCCGGCAAGGTTCCAAAAGCCCGCAGCTTGCCGTTACTGATAATTGCCACCAGGTCACAGATCCGGGAAAGTTCCGGGAGGATATGGCTTGTCACGATCAGCGTCTTGCCCAACTCCGCGAGCCGCAGGAGCAGCGTCCGCATCTCGATACGTGCCTCGGGATCGAGCCCGTTGGCAGGTTCATCGAAAACAAGAACTTCCGGGTCGTGCAGCAGGGTCCTGGCGATTCCCACTCGCTGGGCCATACCGTGGCTAAGCACGTCGACGTAGCGATCCTGCATGTAGGTGGCATTGGTGATTTCCAGCACGGCATCAATCCGCTTGCGCCGTTTTTTGGGCGAGATTCCAAAGGCTGCGCCGAAGAAATCCAGGTACTCGCGCACGCGCATGTTACTGTATCGGCCAAAAGTATCCGGCATGTAGCCCACCAGCCTCTTGATGCGGCGGGCGTCGGTCACACAATTGACACCCGAGATAAAGGCCCTCCCGCTGGTTGGACGGGCCAGGCCCACGAGGATCTTGATAGCGGTCGTCTTGCCAGCACCGTTGGGGCCGATGAACCCAAGGATACGGCCCCGGTCGATGGAGAACGAGACGTCATCCACCGCCCTAAGATCCCCGTAACACTTGGTCAGGTTCTCGACCACCACAACCGGTTCCGCTTCACTCATGAATTCACTCCTGGAAGGACTGCTCTGTTAATTACCGGAATCCTTACAAATTCCATGGATGCTCAGCGTCACACTCCGGATTGTCCAGAGAGGACTTGTTTTCCCGGCAACGGGCTGCAGGGTATCGGAAACGCGAATTCCCAGACGTAACACCCCTTCCTGGTCGGGCCGGAGAAATTCTTCCTGGTCCAACTGGAATGTCACGACCCCCTGGGGATCTTTCTCCATCCCCAGGGAATGAACCTGCTCCCCCATGGCGCTGACGATGTCCAGGTTTCGCCCCAGGGCATTGAGATCGAC
>Ga0310342_100002971_pt1 | contig 11049 bp, 9 predicted proteins | sample S15DNA20500_MG_FD_206155 | JGI IMG/M metagenome (GOLD analysis project Ga0310342, IMG submission 206155) | Marine microbial communities from station ALOHA, North Pacific Subtropical Gyre - S1503-DNA-20-500_MG | ecosystem: Environmental > Aquatic > Marine > Oceanic | place: Pacific Ocean: North... | reverse complement strand
CTGGACCTTGCGAGAGTCTTTCGCACAGCTGGTCGGCGGCGGATGGGTGGGCCTCTATCAACTCCTGCATCATGGCCATCTGGGTGATGGTATCCGGCTCATCCAGGAGTGTCTGAATGGCCGCCTCCGACTCCGACTCCCAGAGTTTCGCAATGGGGCTCGGGGGAGCCATTTCAGGCGCGCTGCAGGCCATCAGCAGCCAGATTGCCAGACTCATCTGCATTCCCCCGAAGACCCTCTGGGGAAGACCATAGCACTACCGCCTGACGCACGGTGTTTGGGGCATTTTTCTCCAGGGAGGCAGTGGAGCCTGTGGCGTGGCTCGAGTGCCACATCTGGCGCCGGGGAAGGCGTACAGCTAATGTACGAGCATGCCTACCACTCAGCGCCTGAAGAAGCCCAGCTCGGAGTCCAGTGCGCTCATTGATGGGGCGGCATCCCGCGTCTCCCCGACGGATCCAGCGCTGGCCACGTGGCACGACAATTACGTCGCCCACAACGGGGATCGGCTCGCGGTGGATATCGACATCCTTCAGTCGAGGGTGCCGCCTGGCCAGGAAATCCTGGAGATCGGGTCCGCGCCCTTTGTGCTGACCGTGGCCTTGTCAGAGGCCGGGTATGCGGTGACGGGGTGTGATCTTGAGCCGGCCCGGTACGAGGCGTCCATCCAGCAGCTGGGGCTGACCGTGACTCAGTGCAATATTGAGACGGAAGTACTTGAATTTGATGATGATTCCTTTGACGTCATCCTCCTCAATGAGGTGTTTGAGCATCTGCGGATCGATCTCATCTTTACGCTGCGGCAGCTGCGTCGGGTGCTTCGTCCTGGCGGATTGCTCTTTGTCTCCACGCCCAACCTGAAGTCGATCGGCGGAATCAAGAACTTCCTGTTCAAGGGCCGGGCCTACTCGTGCTCGGGAGATGTGTACGATGAGTTCCACAAGCTCAGTGAGCTGGGTCACATGGGGCACGTCCGTGAGTATGCGCCCAATGAGGTGGTGACCTTCCTCGAGAAGATTGGCTTTGAGGTGGAGGAGATTCTCTACCGCGGCGGCTACGATCGCCTGCCATGGCGGATGCTCACCAGCTGTCTGCCGGGCTTGCTTCCCTTTGCTTCGTTTGTGGCCAGAAAGGTGGAAGCACAGGACTGATCTGGGGATGTGCGGCGCTGCACGGTTAGTGGGGAGACCTACCACGGAGGCGAGCGTGCCAATCAGTGAAGACGTGACGCAGCAGATGAAGGATGCGATGCGGGCCAAGGACAAGGTCCGGCTGGGTGCACTGCGAGGAATTCGGGCCGCGCTGATCGAGGCCATGAAGGCCGATGGTGCCGATACGCTTGCAGACGACAAGGCCATCCCCATCCTGCGCCGGCTGGAGAAGCAGCGCCGGGAGAGCATTGTGGCCTATGAGGATGGTGGACGGGCGGACCTCGCAGCGGTGGAGCAGGCGGAGTTGGCGGTGATCGAGACCTTCCTCCCCAGCTTGGCGGACGAGGCCACGACGACCACCTGGGTGCAGGCGGCGATCGCCCAGTCGGGCGCTGCGGGGCCTGGAGACATGGGCCGAGTGATGGGGGCCATCATGGGTGCTCACAAAGGGGAGGTGGATGGTCGACTGGCCAAGGACATCGCCCTGAGGTTGCTGCAGGTCTGAGGGGCGCCAATCATGACCATGCATCGTGCCCAGAACACCCGGTAGCCGATGAACATGATTCGTTGGATCTGGGTGGTGGGATTCGCGCTGGCCTGTGACGGGCAACCAGCACCTGAGGCCCCGTGCGAGGACCCCGACTGCCGACAACGGGCTGTCCTTCAGGCATTTGAGAAGGGGCCGGAGCAGGGGATGGCGCTGCTGGTGGCACTCCCCAATGAAGTGGAGCGGCTGGCGGCGTTTTCTCAGATCATCAACCAACATCCCACCGAGGTGGGCCCGCTGTGCTCCGCGATGCCCGCGGGACCCACACGGCGCCGGTGCCGACGAGTGGACAGTCGACATCATTTGTTTGTGGAGCGTCCTGATCCGTCAGAGTCTTCCTCCGGGGCCACGGCGGGCGAGACCCCCAGTGAGATGCTGACCCTCTTGCTGAAGCGGCCTGCCACCCTGCAGACTGTGACCCCGGATGCGGGGCCGTGTATCGATGGGCTGGATGTGACGGGTTGTCTGCTGGCTGCCGCCCGGGATGAGGTGAAGAAGGGAACGGTGTCGAGTGTGGCGGCGCGATGCAAGGCGGTGCCGCTGGCCTCCGATGATTCGCACCAGTGGCGTTCTGAGTGCTTCTTCCAGGCTGCGGAGGCCTGGGTCGAGACCCATGGCTTCGGCGCCTACGCAACCGCTGTGGAGCTGTGCAGCGAGGCCGGCTCGTATCTGGAGAATTGCCACAAGCACCTGGTGCGACAGGTGAGCTTTCAGGCGCCCCTGGCAGATGTCCATGACCCCCTCGCATGGGGCAGCGTGACCACCGAAATCAAGGCCCTATTGGACTACTGGAAGGGGGCGCGGGCCGGGGCCATCCTGGCCTCGGAGGTCTGGGCGACTGCGATGGAGCTCGCGGTGCGGAGGGCGGAGACGCTCAGCGGCGATGCGATCGATCAGACGTCACCGTCGGCCCACTTCCACCTGCGGGCATCGGTGGCTGCACGGCTGCTGTCCGAGGGGGGTGCTCAGGACCGGGATCTGGAGGCCTGGGCGACCGAGGTGATGCGCGTATTGGCGCTCCGGGAGGGCGGCACCGGTGCGCCCACCGGCCGCCAGACGCTCCCCCGAAGCATGCATGAGTTCTGGCCCAATCCCATGTGGGCCTACCAGTCGGCGGTGGCGGCTGGGCATCCGATGATCCGATATCGAGGCCCGGAAGGGATTCGCGTTCAAGGGGCGGATATTCCGTCAGATGTACGGATCTGCGTGCTGGAGGCCGCGGCTCGACTCGATCCGCCGGTACAGCGCCTGCTGGATGAAGGGGCCCTGCACCCTTCGGAGCGGGTGCGGTGGACTGCAAAGGCATTGACGGGCCACCTGCGCCGGAATCCGGCTGCCGCGGAAGCCGGCGCGCAGCCGTAATTGGTCCCACAGTGTGGCCAAGGACTGGGCGCGCTGCTCCAGCGAGAACCTGCTACTCTCCGACCATCATGTGGAACCGGCTGTTGGTCATCCTCTTCATGGGGACGGGATGTGTTCGCACCCTTGTACTGAAGCCAGAGGTTGGTCCCGGTGACACTGGGCCCGGTCTCGTGGCAGATGCCGACGCGGACACGGACACCGACACGGACACCGACACGGACACCGACACGGACACGGACACCGACACGGACACCGACACCGACACCGACACCGACACCGACACCGACGCCGACACCGACACTGACACCGACACGGTGTGTATCCCTGGCGAAGCCACTGGATATCGCTTGCCCCACACCCGCTGGGCCCTGGCCACCCTGTACGCATCGCGGCGCTTTGAAGACCTCGGGGAGACCGCGCTCCGGCTTTCCCCCAGCTGGTTCCTGGCCATTGCCTGGCAGCACACCGGCTTTGGCTGTGATGATTATGGCGCGCCTTGGCTGGAGGACCCCGATTGGACGGGTGATCAGGGGTGCATGGGCATTCACAGCGATGCCATCTGGATCGAGCTCAGCAGGCTGTTCCCCGCGTTCTTTGATCCGGACGGCTACGCCGGTGCGGTGGGAGCCGGCCATATCGAAGCAGGCGTGATGGCCAGCGCCTGGGCGGCCTACGTGGGGTATGCGCATCTCCAGCGACAGGATGTGGACCCGGACGAATGGTACGCGGCGGCAGCGGACCCCCTGGCGGTGGAGCGAATCAGCGCGCTGACCCATCTCTCGGGTGTGTGGACTGGCGATGTCGGCACGGTCGTCGACGGGTGCGCTGGGGATGTCGTGGCCTGCCTCACTGGGGATACCGCCCACTACGTGACCCAGTTCAGTGAGAAGGTGGCGCTCCTGGATGCGGCCGATTGCTATGACGAGGTCATCACGGATCTCGACATCGATTCGTTTGCGCTGGAGATGGCTCGAGTCTGGCCTGAAGAGGACTGGGCAGCAGCTGCTGAAGCTGGCAAGGCGGCCAGAACGGGCGCGGGATTCAGCGCTGATGGTCTGGCCGTGATTTCTGCCATGGAGGCGGTGATCTACGTCCCCATGGTGTGCCCGGAGTCGGAGCTGTACGAATGGTACTTACTCTCCTGTCCCTGATCGGTGCGGCGCTCGGCCAGGATGTGGTGCTGCTCGCGCAGGACCACCTCCCGGAGCAGGTACGCTTCCATCAGGAGCTGGCCCTCACGCTCGACGAAGTGAAGCTGCAGCCCGCGCCGGAGGCCTTTGCGCGCGCTCCGATGGCCACCCAGCTCGAGGCGGTGCGCCCGATGCTGGCGGCCGAGGCGAGGCAGGCTGTCGTGTGGCTGGACGGGGATGCGGCCAAGCTGTGGGTCTCGGTCGCCTTTGTCGACAAGGACCGTGCGGTGATCCGCATGATCGACCTACCCAGAGACCCAGACCCGCTGCCGCGACTGGCGCTGGCGGTCCGGGAGCTGGTGGCGACCGCCTACACCACCGAGCCCAGCCCCGAGGTGCCCGCAGCCCCGTCAGCCCAGCCACCTCCGGTGCCCGCTGAGGCGTGGTGGATAGGCGGCTCGGCAGGAAGCGCCATTTCCATCCACTCCCTCGCGGGTGGTCCCCGGGCCGTACTGGCAGCCCAGGCGCATCGGGAGGTGGGGAGACTGGAGCTTGGCGGTGAGCTGACTGGCCAGCTCGGGGAGGACCAGCTGCACCTCGGCCTGGCAGCCACCGGCCGCTTCTCGATGCTGAGTGCTGGCGTGGGGGGCGAGTGGGTTCACGCGGACTGGGCCCTGCCGATTCAGCCCAGACTGTTCTTGGGTCTGTGGCACCGCTGGTCCGGTGGGCTCACGACACAGGGCCGGGTGTACTTCCATCCGATTCGGGACCAGGTCGATCGTGGGGATCAGCGCTTGTATGACACTGGCTGGGTGGGCCTCAGGTTGTCGGTGGGGTGGGACCAGCGGGTCTCCACAGACTGAGCACGGATGAGCCGGGTTTGCGTATGGTGGGCCCCGGCTGTATGACACCGGCGAGAAGGGGCCTGGCAGAAATTTTGGCTGGCAGCGAAAGATTCCACTGCGCTGGGGACATGGACCAATGGTGAAGCCACCTGCACACCATGAAGATCCAGATGCCAATGATGTTCGATTGCTCCAGGACGGAGATCTGCGCGCACTCGCCCCGCTGTATGAGCGGTACGGTGGCGAGGTCCGGAGCATGCTCCTTCGCACCAGCCCGGCACTGGGGCCCGAAGGTGCAGACGACCTCGCCCAGGAAGTGTTTCTCACCTTCATCGACACCCTGGACCGCTACCAGCACCAGGGCAAGCTCAGGTCCTGGCTATACGGCATTGCCATCCGCAAGGCGCGGGCCAAGCGCCGGGGGTACTGGCTGCGCAGCGCGCTCCGGCGGGAGCATGGAGTGGCGGCGTCCGGCACCGCGACGGCGGCCGATCGGACCGCAGAGCGCGTGGAGGCCAGAGAGCGAATCTCGGCTGCCCTGGATGCCATGCCGCACACCCAGCGGGAGGTCGTCGTGCTGCGGTTGATTCAGGGACTCACAGGCGAGGAGACGGCACGGGTGCTGGGCATCAGCGAAAACGCCGTGGGAACCCGTCTGCACCGAGCGCGCCAGGCGCTGGAGGAGGGCGCATGAGCTGGGAGAAGGACCTGCAGGAGTATGCGGACCAGACCCGCATGGATGCGCCCACAGCGGTGGAGTCCCAGGCCCTCGTGGCTCGTGCCCGTCGGCGAAGCTCACCGAGCCGCCGCGCGACCACATGGGCGCTTGTGGCGGTCGCTGCTGCGGCGCTGGTTGCGGTGCTCTGGCCACCAACGCCGACATCCGTGGAGGGACCGTTGGTGCAGATTGATGCGCCTTCGGCGGTGCCCCCTGCTGCGCCCTCCGATGCGCCCCGGCATCTCGCGCCGGGCCGCAACGAGCTCCTGGTGGATGTGGTGGAGGTGCTGGACGGCAGCCGTGTCGCGGTGCTGACCGAGGCGGCGGAGAAGGGTCCTGGGGCGCACACCCGGCTTCGTCTGGACGAGGGCCGGGCACGCTTTGAGGTAGCCACCAGGACAGAGGGCGCGAGCTTCAATGTGGAGGCGGGGGAATACCAGGTGAGGGTAGTGGGGACCGCATTTGAGGTGATTCGGGCGCCATTCCAGGTGAAGGTGTCCTCCGGCGTGGTGGAAGTCCTCCAGGCGGCGCAATCGTGGCGCGTCCGGGCCGGAGAGCGCTTTGCCGACGGAAGGGTTCACCTGCCTGAAGAAGTACAGAGTGCGCCGCCTGTGCCGGAGATCGATGCACTCCGCACGTGGGTCATCGGGGGCCAGCTCCTTGAAGCCCAGGCCGGCCTCCAGGCACGCCTGGATGCAGACCACCGGGATGTGGAAGCCCGGACCCTCGGCGCGCAGCTGGCGACCAAGCTCGGTCAACGCGATGTAGCGGTGGGGCACTGGGAGAAGGTGATCCAGTACGGCAGCGAGACCCAGGCGCAGCGCGCACGGTACGAGGCCGCGGTGCTCCTGGCGAGCGCTCCCGAGAAGGCAGAAGGCCACCTGCGCGCCTTCCTGAAGACCCGCGGGCCGCTGACGGCGGATGCTCGCCTGAGGCTTGCCAAGGCACTGCTCGCACAGGGCAAGGCGCAGGCAGGCAAGACGGAGCTTCAGCGTGTGATTCAGGACCACCCGGGCGCGACGCCGGCGCGGGTCGCCAGAGAGCTGCTCCAGGCCCAGTAGATTTTTTTCCCGGCCCCGAAAGATTCTTCCCTGCTGAGTGCATGGAGGGGTGTGGGAGGTGCCCTTGCATCAGCTCAATCGACGTCGATTCCTTGGCTATAGTGCCGCCACAGCCGTGGCTGCGCCCTTCATTCGGCTGCTGGAGAATCCAGCCCATGCCGTCGATGTGGGCGGTGCACAGCGCCTCCTGATCTTCTTTTCGCCCAATGGCACCATCCATGACCACTGGCGACCGACCGGTTCCGAGCACAGCTTCAGCTTCGACGCCGGCACGGTGCTCGAGTCGCTCACGCCGCACAAGGATGATCTGCTCGTCATCGACGGAATGGACTTTGCGGAGGGCACCAATCACGAAGGCGGCATGGTCGCCATGCTCACCGCCAACGGCGGCAACTCGGTGGACCAGGTCATTGCAGACCACATCGGAACCACCACACGATTCCCGTCCCTGGAGCTCGCGGTCCAGACCAGCGCCTGGGGCGGCAGTACCCAGACCCGGATGTGCTACCGGGACGGGAGCTTCGTCACCCCTGATGACGATCCACAGAGCGTGTTCTCGAGGCTCTTTGGCGATCTCGGCGACGACAAAATCGCCCATCGCCGGCAGAGTGTCATCGACCTGGCCAAGGTGGAGCTGGACGACCTGCGGAAGCGCCTTGGTGTCACCGAGAAGGTCCGACTGGATGCGCATATCGAGAGCCTGCTGGCGGTCGAGCGGAGCCTCAGCGGTGACTCCCTCTGCGAGTCGCCGAGCTCGCCGGAGTCCGTGACGGCTTCCTCGAATGACAATTTCCCCACCGTGGCACAGCAGCAGATCGATCTGGCTGTCCAGGCGCTGGCTTGTGGCACCACGAATGTCTGCACCGTTCAGCTCAGTCACACGGTCAGCCCCACGGTCTTCACCTGGCTGGGAGAGGCCGACGGCCACCACAGCCTGAGTCACTGTGACGACAGCAATACCGCCGGTGTGAACAGCTTTATCAACTGCGAGCGGTGGTTTGCGGAGCAGTTCGCCTACCTGCTCGATCAGATGGTGGCGACAGAAGACCCGACGACCGGTGGGTCCATGCTGGACTCTACCCTGGTCCTGTGGGCCAAGGAGCTCGGCGATGGTCGGGCCCACACCTGTACGGACGTGCCGTGGGTGATTGCTGGCAGCGCGGACGGCTTCTTCTCTACTGGGCGCTACGTGAACCTCGGCGGGGCCACGCAGGATGGGGTCCTCACCTCGATCACCAATGCCTTTGGGCTGGAGCTCGAGTCCTTCGGCGCGGGCAGCCACGGGCCGGTGGGGGTGCTCCGATGATGTGGCTCATGCTTCTGGCAGGATGCGGCATGGGTCTGACGTCCCTGGATGACTTTATCGAGGCTGCGGGGGTCACCGATGGTGCCCAGGAAGATGAAGCGGGCGACCAGAATAATGGGGGCCCCGGCGGCGACGGTGATGGGGTGGAGATGGACTGCCCGGAGGACGAGGCGGTGTTCACCGAGCAGGTCTGGACGCCGGTCCTGGGTCAGCAGTGCGTGGGGTGCCACGTGGCGGGCGGGGTCGCGGGGAGTACCGAGATGGTGCTGGACCCTGAAGACATGATCGCCAGCCTGCGGGCGGCTGCGGGCGTGGTCGATCGAATCGTCGAGAAGCCCACGGGCCAGCACGCCGACGGTCACGCCGGCGGCACCTTGATCGATGTGGACGGCGAGGAGGCCCGGGCGCTGCAGTTCTGGGTGGACTGGGTCGGAGGCGACTGCACGGTGCCCGAAGCGCTTTCCTGCGAAGACGAGCCTGGTGCCCGTCGGATCTGGCGGCTGACCCATGCGGAATACGACCGCACCATCCTGGATCTCGTGGACGTCGACCTGGCAGCCGGGACCAGCTTTGCGGCAGACGTGTCCGTGGACGGCTTCCGGAACGATGCGGAGGCGCTCACGGTCTCCTCCCTGCTCGCGGACCAGTATCGGACTGCTGCAGAGGACATTGCAGCGGCGGTGACCGTGGACGATCTGTTGCCGTGCAGCCCGGAAGAAGATGGCGCGTCCATGTGCTCGGTGCGCTTCATCGTGGACTTCGGCCAGCAGGCCTTCCGGCGCCCCCTCAATCAAGACGAGGTCGAGGCCTATACGGCGCTCTGGGCCAACGTGGCATCCGAGGACGACTTCGACACTGGAATTCGCTGGGTGATCACTGCCATGCTTCAGTCTCCCCACTTCCTCTACCGGTCCGAGCTGGGCTTGCTCAATGATGACGGACTCTGGAGCCTGACAGACTGGGAGGTCGCCACGGAGCTCTCGTACCTGCTGTGGGGCACCATGCCCGACGCGGACCTGTTTGAGGCTGCAGAGGCCGGTACCCTGGGGACCCGTGCCGAAATCCGGGACCAGGTCGAGCGTATGGCCGCGGACCCCCGCACCCTGGACACTGCAGCTTCTTTTGTGCGCACCTGGCTCCAGCTGGACCTCCTGCAGACGGTGTCCCGAGAGGGCCTCTCGGATGATCTTCGGGCATCGATGCTGGACGAGACGGACCTGCTGGTCACGGACATTGCAGAGATCGGAGGGACCCTGGAGGACCTGATGCGGTCTCGGGTGACCCATGTGGATGAGACCCTGCGGGATCACTATGGCTACGAGTCGACCGGATGGGTGACCCTGGATGGAGAGACCGGCGGTGGGCTCCTGACCCAGGGCAGCGTGCTCACCACGTACGCGCTGGCGACCGGCTCGAGCCCCATTCATCGGGGGGTTCTGGTGCGAGAGCGCATGCTCTGTGAGGACCTGCCACCACCCCCGGCGGAGCTCGATACTTCCCCGCCTGAGGTCGATCCCAGCCTGAGTACTCGGGATCGGTATGCCGAGCACAGTGACAACCCGGCGTGCGCGTCCTGTCATGACAAGATCGATCCGATTGGGTTTGGCTTTGAGAGCTTTGATGGGCTGGGCCGGTACCGGGAGATGGACGGCGTCCACCCTGTCGATGCGACGGGTGATGTGGACGGTGATGGCTTCGATGGCCTCTCGGAGCTGGCCGAGGTGCTGCTGGACGATTCCCGCTTCCGAAGCTGCTTTGTGGAGACCTGGCGTCGCTGGGGTACCGGGGGCGAGAGCTGTGCGGACGACCCTGGCGAGATCGGATTCATGGCGCCGCTGGACGAGATCACCGAGCGCGTGGCATTCCGGATTCGTGCGGAAGACGACGCCTCTGAAGACCAGGCCAGCCTGGCGGTGGATTCCGAGCTGACGGATGAGCTGCTGATCGAGATTGCCGAGGCCTTCGGTGACGTGGATACCGGTGGCGGCGGCAGCGGGACCTCGGGTGTGGACTTCGATCTGGAGGTCAACAGCGAGTGGCCGGGTGGCTTCTGCATGGATGGCCTGGTCACCAACCTCTCTTCAGGCACTGTCCTGTGGGAGGTCCGAGGCACGGTACCTGGCACCATCACCAGCATCTGGAACGCCGACTACACCATCGATGGAACGGAGCACATCTTTGTGGGCGTGGACTGGAATGAGGAGCTGGCGCCGGGCGGCACGGCGGAATTCGGACTCTGCGGCGAGCTCTGAGCGCCTGCCTCCATCCAATGCCTGAGAGGACCCCATGTCGACCATCTGGATGACCCTGCTTGCACTCGGGCTCGGCTGCCTCAGTCCAGTCAAATTCGGTGATCTCGGCACAGATACCGGGCAGGCGGCAGAGGTCGTCTCGGAGGCCGATGCGGATACCGACACGGACACGGACGCGGACACGGATACGGACACGGATACCGATACCGACACGGATACCGACACCGACACGGATACGGACACCGACACGGATTCGGACACTGATACCGATACCGACACGGATACCGACCCCGACCCCGTGGAGTCGGACTGCAGCGAGCTGTGGTTCTGCGATGACTTCGAGGCCGACGCTGTGGGTGGCCGTCCAAGCAGCGAGCGCTGGAGCGTGGAGAGCCCCGACTGCAGCGGTGATGGGCAGATCACGGTGACCGACGAGGGGGCCCACAGTGGCTCACGGGCCATCGAGGTGACGGGCTCTGGGGGCTACTGCAATCACGTCTTCATGGCGCCCACTTCAGACCTCTCAGATCTCGGCGATGTGCTTCACCTGCGCTTCTATCTGCGCATGGATGAGCCTCTGGGTATGGGCCACGTCACCTTCCTGGCCTTCCACGATGCCTCCGATGACCGCGACCTCCGGATGGGCGGGCAGAGTGAGATCCTGATGTGGAACCGGG
>Ga0310342_100002969_pt1 | contig 11052 bp, 7 predicted proteins | sample S15DNA20500_MG_FD_206155 | JGI IMG/M metagenome (GOLD analysis project Ga0310342, IMG submission 206155) | Marine microbial communities from station ALOHA, North Pacific Subtropical Gyre - S1503-DNA-20-500_MG | ecosystem: Environmental > Aquatic > Marine > Oceanic | place: Pacific Ocean: North... | reverse complement strand
TCGACTCCTTCATCGACACCCTGCGCTCGATGCTCATCGCCTCGACCGGCAAGAGGATCTGCGTACTTCCCGGCTGGCCCCTCGACCGCGACGTGGCCTTCCGGGTCGACTCCGAGACCGGCCTCGGAATCGAGGTGGCCTACAGCGACGGCAAGCTCGAGCGCCTGGAGGTCCATCCCAAGCAGCGCACCAGCGAGGTCTTCGGCATCGGCCCCTTCGAAAAGAAGGTCCGCGAGGCCCTGCCCGGACCCTTCCGCATGCCGGCGCTGATCTCGTTCCTGAGCCCGAGCTGGGTGGGCCCCCGCGTCGGGCTGAAGAACCTCTTCGTCACCATGAAGAAGGCCAACTTCAACGGCCTCGAGGGCAGCCTGGCGGATTTCGCCGAGGCCAAGAAGGCGGGGATTTATCTGCTCCTGCACGGCGTCACGCCCTGGACCGCCAACGCGCTCAAGGATGAGAAGACGGTGATCAGCTACTACCTCAGCGACCGCAAAAAGCCTTCGTGGTTCGCCCACTTCGGCAACCAGCGGAGCAAGTTCGAGGCCATCGACCCGAACCACCCCGCCGAGTTCACCACCTACTCGCAATACGGCGGCATCGAGTACTTCCTCGACGCCGTGCGTCCGCGCATGCTCGAGTACTACGACTACCACTGGCAGCGCCAGGCGCACCTGCACTTCCACTTCCTGGAATACTACCGGCGTATGTCGCTGGCCGCCGGCGGCATCCCGGTCTTCCGCTTCGTTCACGTACACGGCGACAACGTCATCAAGATGCGCCAGACCGTGGCCATGAGCGTCGCCTACGGCTTCAAGGGCTTCAAGTGGTGGGTTGGTTGGACGATGTTCGACATCCACAAGGTGGTCGAGACCGAGCCGCCGCCGCTGTCGGGAATCGGCAACGAGGTCTCCTACATCAACAACATGCTGGCGGCCTTCAGCCCCTATATCACCAACGCGCGCTCGGTCGACGTCTACAACACCGACCCGCTGCCGGTGAGCACCCGCAAGCCGCCGGAGGACTACTGGCTGCAGCCCTCGGGTGAGCACTTCGTCATGGGCGTCTTCAAGGGCACGAAGAACGAGGACTTCATCACCCTCGGCAACCGCGACATCGGCACCAAGCGCGAGGCGATCCTGAGCATCAAGCGCAAGATCAAGGCCGTCCGCCACCTCGACAAGCAGACCCGCAAGTGGAGTGACCTCAAGCTCGAGGGAGCCCCCGGCAACCAGTCGGTCAAGGTCCCCATCGACAAGGGAGACATCGAGCTGATCCAGATCATCCCGGTAGCGGAGAAGATCTGAGAGATGAAGTTCCAATCCTGCCTGCAGCTCTGCTGCCTCCTGCTGATCGCACCCACGGCGCAGGCGGACCCTGTCGCGGTCGGCGTCGCCAGAGTCGACGTCACCCCCACCCACCCGGTGGCGCTGGCGGGCTACGGCGGCCGGACGCGGGAGCACGAGGGCATCGACACGAAGATCTGGGCCCGGGCACTGGCGATCGGGGCGAAGGATCCGGCGGTGATCATCGCCGTCGACAACTGCGGCATCCCAGCGAGCGTGACCCGGGCGGTGGCGGGGAAGCTCCAGAAGGGCCACGGCGTCAAGCCCTCGAACCTGGTGCTGGCCGTGACCCACACCCACTGCGCCCCCAGCCTGCGGGATTACGCGGTGGTGGTCTGGGGAGGACGGGCCACCCCCGCGCAGAAGGCCAACATGAACAAGTACACCGACTGGCTCATCGACAGGATCGTCGAGGCCGCCGCCGCTGCGCTCAAGGCGCGCAAACCGGCGAGTCTCTCCTGGGGCATGGGTCGGGCCAGCTTCGGCGGCAATCGCCGTGTGCTCAACAACGGCCGCTGGGCCGGCTTCGGCTTCCAGCGCGACGGGCCGGTTGACCACAGCCTGCCCTTCCTGGTGGCGAAGGATGCCGGCGGCAAGGCCATCGCCATCTGGGCCAACTACGCCTGCCACTGCACCACGCTCGGCTCCCGCAACCGCATCTGCGGCGACTGGGCCGGGTTCGCGGGAGAGAGTATCGAGAACGACCATCCCGGCAGCATCTCGGTGGTCACGGTCGGCTGCGGAGCGGATGTCGGCCCGCAACCCTCACGCGGACTCGCCGATGCGAAGAGCCACGGGCAGAAGATCGCCGCCGGGGTCGCGGCCGTGATGAAAAAGGGCCTGAAACCCCTGGCAGGAACCCCCGCCATCCGCCAGCGCACCATCCAGCTTCCGCTGGAGAAACCCGCCGCGCGCGCCCACTGGGAAGAGACCGCGAAACGCAGTGATTTCCACGGCTACCAGGCGAAGCTCATGCTCGAGCAACTCGAGAAGAACGGCAGGATCCAGGAGTTCGTGCCCTACACCATCTCCACCTGGACCTTCAAGGACGACCTGGCGCTGGTCTTCCTCCCCGGCGAGGTCGTCGTCGACTACGCCGTGCGCCTCAAGACCGAGCTCGACTACACGCGCCTCTGGCTCAACGCCTGGTGCAACGACATGCCCGGCTACATCCCCTCACGGCGGGTTCTGAAGGAGGGAGGCTACGAGGCCGACTTCTCCCAGGTCTACTACGCCCTCCCCGGCCGCTACAAGCCGGAGCTCGAGGACCTCCTCATCGCCACCATCCGCGACCTCCTCGGCCCGGACTACCTGGCGCCGAAAGGGCAGAAGCCCGCTGCGTTCCTGAAAACAGGAGAAAATAAATAGTGGGCCTGCCCCCAACCGTTCTCTCTATTTACTCCGCAACAGCGGTTTTCTCTTTATTCAACACTTAGCAGGTAACTGTTTATGCCGACAAAAAAAGAAATCAAAGAGACCATCAATACACTCACCAACGGTCAATTCCATATTGGATGTCCAGATTGCCAAACTGAAATAAACCTCAGCCAGGCTGGGCTATTTCACCTTGATGCCTTTACACCCGAGGCTGAAACGATCTACAAGCAAAGGCTTGAAGACTTAAAAGAGCAAAAAGCCTGGCTACGACAACGAAAGAAAAATATCCCTAAGAAATCAGAAGTCGGCGCCAAGGCCGTCAACCTTGGCTTTTTGCTCGAGCGGCTCACGCCGACACTCGATGATTTCACTTTCAACAAGAACGATTGCAGATTCCTGGGCGACCCAATTGACTTTGTAATTTTTGAAGGACTCAGCCGGAACCAGAAAGTTGAAAAAATCATCTTTGGAGACTTCAAAAGCGGAAAAGCGGTCTTGTCCCCGAAACAGAAAAAAATCAAAGCCTCTGTTAATGACAAGAGGGTCGAGTTCAAAAGGTATGAATCATGAGACGTGAACTGCTTAAATTCCTCTCCATTCAGCGTCAGATCTTTGGTGTGTGCCCCTGTTGTTCTGAAATATTTCGAGTAAGCGATGGAACGGTTTACTTGAAGAAAAAGCCCAGCCCGGACTGGCATGACAAGCTCAAAAACTCTGAGCGCAGGATCGAAATGCAGGGAGAAAGAATCGACGACGAAGAGGAAAGTCTAAGAAAAATCGCCCGGGAGAAAGGCCGTTTAGAAGCAAACCGTTCCGTAAAGAAAATTGATAACGTCTTCACCCCAAATAAATACAACCCGAAAGATGCAAAGGTGATGTTCCATCCGATCGATTATTTAATTTTCAATGGAATGGAAGACAGGAACGAAATTAAGAACCTGGTTCTTTTTGATCGTGTGGTCCGTGAAAAACCTCAGAAGGACCTCCAAAAGAGCATTGAAAAAGTTATCACGAAAGAAAACTACGAATGGGTAACCATGCAAGTTAACGAAGAGGGAAATGTGGAATACAAATAGCCCCGCCTTAACTGCCAACCCCGGCAACCTTGCACCAACTACCCCGCAGCCTTCCGCTTCCAGAACCAGATCCAGCCGTGGCCGACGTTCTCGTGGGTTTCGAGCTTGTCGCCCTGCTTGGAGATCTCGTCGAGTTCCTTGCGCCGCCCTTCGAAAAGATCGCCGTAGAGCTTGGACCATGCCTTGCGCTCCTCCTTGGTCCATTCCTTCCGGGGCTTCTGCGGGGCGCGGGCAGCGACCTCCTTCTCCAGCTCGGCGTAGATCTTGTTGCGTTTCTTCTTGAGCTTTTTCTTGAGAGCTTTTTCCTCGTCGTTGAGAGGCCCACGAACCTTGACCGTCTCGGTGTTGTAGTCGCCAACGAGGAGGTCGAGGCGCCCATCCCCATCGTAGTCCACCGCGCAGGGTTTCACCCGCACGCCGCAGCGCGCGGGCTCGCCGGCATGCTTCTCGGGGCTCCAACCCCAGGCACGCTCTTCATCTCCCTCGACGAGGTTGACCGGGGCAGAGAGCTTCGGAAGCTTCTCCCCGGGCGAGGCCGTATTGGCGAAAAAGAAAACGCTGCCATTACCGACCCCCACCAGCAGGTCCTGGTCTCCATCGCCGTCCCAGTCCGCGGTAATGGGAGCGGTGTCGCCGCCGCCTTTCTTGCCGCTGAGTACGATAGGCTTCCCATCAATTGAGAGAGGCTCGAGAGCGCTGAAGACCAGACTCTTCTTGTCTTCGCGCCTGGCAAGAAGCACCTTGCCGAAGATCGTCCCGCAGAGGAGATCGAGGTCGCCATCTCCGTCCCAGTCGGTGGCGAAGGCGGTCGAGGCGCTGCCGGGCTTGAGGGCCTTGCCGTCCTTGCCCTTGAGTTGTTCACCCTTGGTAAAGCCATCCTTCCCGCCGGCGAAGAAGTACAGCTGGCCGGGCCAGGATCCTGAGATGATATCCGGACGTCCGTCAGAGTTGAGATCCACTACCTGTGGAGTAAAACCGACGCATCAGCCCGAGGGGATCTTGCCGAACTCCTTGCCGATCCTGAACCACTCGGGCTTGCCGTAGACCGGCTTCTTGTCGGTCCCGGTGTTGAAGTAGAACTTCAGCTTCCCATCGCCGAACTGCCCCACCAGCAGGTCACGGTCGCCATCGGAATCGAGATCATAGAGAAACGGAGCCGCGTGCCCCACCTCGGTATCGATCAGCTTCCCGGCGGCCTTGAGGCGGACACCCGGCTCCAGCTCATCACCACCGGCAGCCCTGCCGCCAGAGGCAAAAAGGACCGCAACCAGCAACCACTGAACCGCCTTGACCTTCATCAGGATCTCCCTTGAATTTAACTTATTTCGCATCGGCATTATAAACCCACGGAAGTTCTCAGACCCAACGAGAACCGAAGTGAATCAGAGGGCAGGCTTACAACCGCCCCGGGCGGAATTCCAGGAAGCAGGGCATCAGCTGGGGCATTTCTCCCGGGTAAAAGGCTTCCCCATTCGCAAGAGACTATAAGTTGCGTTAGGATAATTTTCCGTCGCTGAGTTGAGGCGGGAGAAAAGGTTCACGGAACCACCCGGGAGCTCTGAAAATAATGTCTGTAAAGATCCTCGCCACCGGCGATCTTCACATCGGGAGACGCTCCAGCAGAATCCCCGACAGCTTCAGCAATCCCGAGGGACTCTCCTGCGCGGCCATGTGGGCAAGGCTGGTCGATTGCGCGATAGAGGAGGAGGTGGACCTGGTCCTTCTCAGCGGCGACATCGTCGACCAGGACAACTGCTTCTTCGAAGCCATCGCCCCGCTCGAGAGGGGCCTTAAAAAGCTCGATTCCCACGGGATCCAGACCTACGCAACGGCCGGCAACCACGATGTGCTTGTCTTTCCAAGACTGGCCGAGCTGATGCAAACCGGTAGCTTTCACCTCCTCGGGAAAAACGGCGTCTGGGAGTCAATCGATTGCTCGAAAAATGGAAACCCACTGGTTCGAATCCATGGCTGGTCCTTCCCCTCCCGCCATCACAAGACCAGCCCCCTGGCGCAATACGACCTGGAGCCTCATGTGGATGTGCCTACCATCGGTCTTCTGCATGCCGATCTCGAGGTTCCCAACAGCAACTATGCGCCCGTCTCTCTCGATGAACTTCAGAGCAAAAATGTCGCCATCTGGGTGATAGGGCATCAGCACAAGCACCTCCACGAAGAGCGCGCCGGCTGCCCCCAGGTGCTCTACCCGGGATCTCCCCAGGCGATGCATCCCCGCGAGAGCGGCCCCCACGGCCCCTGGATACTGGAGCTCGAGGGGCAGGACCATGTAACCGCGAAACCCCTGCCTCTCTCGAACGCGCGCTACGACACCTGCGAGGTCAATGCCGGGGACTGTTCAGATGCGGACGAGTTGCGCGCCGCAATCGTACAAACGGCGCGGGATTACGATGAAACCCTTCAATCCCTTCCCGTACCCCCGCAAATAGCCTTGCTGCGTTTCATCATTACGGGGCAGAGCGCGCTCTCTCAACAGCTTCACTCCCTTCCTGAATTCGACAAGATCTCCTCCCAACCTCTCTGCGGGCACGACACAGACGTCTACGCCGAGAAGCTAGTGGACATGACCCAGCCTGTGTTCAACCTGGAGCAGCTCGCAGAAAAGAAGGACCCCGTCGGGGTCGTAGCCGGACTCCTGCTCGATCTGCAGATGAAGAGCCCTGGTCCCGAGACCGAGGCGCTGATAGAAAAAAGCCTGGCTAAAGCGAGAGACGTCCATGAGCACAAAAGCTACCTGGACATCTCCCCTGACCGCCAGCCCGATCGCACGGACGCCATAAGGCTCCTTCGCGAACAGGGTCTTCTCCTGGTAACGGAGCTCAGAAAGCAGGAGCCATCGGCATGAAGAGTCCCGCGCTGAGCTTTACCGGGATCAACATTCGCGAGATGCCGGGCTTCGAGACCGGAGGCTTCGCGATCGAAAACCTTGCCTCCGGGATGAACATCATCTACGGACCAAACGCCTCGGGCAAGAGCAGCCTCAGCCGGGCGATGGGAATGCTGCTTCGGTCCGCAGATGAGCACGGAGACGACTGTTCCCTCGTCGGCAAGCTAACGGTTGACGGGGAGACTCTTCTGATTGACTACAGGCCTGGAAAGGTTGCCACCCAGCGCGAAGGAATGGAAATCCAGGCGCAGAACCTGGCCCCTGACGCGATGGAAGACAGATACATACTCGCCCTGACTGACCTCCTCAGCGATGACGATGAAGCTGACGAGTTGACAAAGAAGATACTCCGGGAGGCCTCCGGCGGCTACGACCTTGCGGATGCGGGTGAGTCCGCGCGCTTCAGGCACACCCCGCGCAATAAGGGCTCCTCTCAGAGAACATACGAGGACGCGGCGAACGAACTCAAAAAAGCCCAACTGGAGGCGAAGCAACTTGCGAATGAGGAGCAGGAACTCCCCAGGCTGGCAGGCGAGTTGCAGAAGGCGGAAGCGGCTGAGAAGGATCTCGAATTGCTCCAGAGAACCGGGAAATACCGTGATTTGTTCGCGAAGGAAGCATCGGCCAGGGAGGCTCGCGATGAATTCCCCAGCGGTATGGAAAAACTCCAGGTCGATGCTCCGGAGCGTCTTTCAAACATAGCAAACGAGATCGAGACTCGGGAAGCCGAAAAGACCAGCGCTGAAGCGGCCCACCTCCAGGCGCAAGCGGCAATCGAACATTCACCCCTGCATCCCACCGATGGAATCAAGTCCGAGATCGTCACCGCTCTGCAAGAGAAGGTCAAAAACCTCGAGGAACTGGAACGGAAAAAAAATGACGCGGCGACAAAGGTAAAAGAGGCCAGCGCATCGATCGACAGTGCCCTCGTTTCACTGGGAGGAGGAGATGGCGAGGCCGAAGCGGTAAAGGACCTCGATCTGGAAAAAACCGGGAAACTGCTGGAGTTCGCCCGGCGGGCTGAAATTTTTCAGCGCGATCTCATCGCATACGACAAGGTCAGGAACTGGCTTAAAATCGAGGGTGGGACAGAGGACGTCAACTCACTACGGGATGGGCGCAAGGCGCTCAACAACTGGCTTGTTCGGATTAATCTCCCAGGCCCCGCCCCCCATGCGGAACAAGCCCATCCGGCTCCGCTCAAAAGCCCGGCGTTCCTGCTTTCGCTGGCCATCGCGCTGGTCTTCCTCGTCGCGGGAATCATCGACGATGTGAAATGGCTCCTGGGGCTCCCTCTCCCACTGTTCCAAGCCGGCTGGCTTCTCTGGAGGTCGAGACAGAAACCTGTCCTCGCAGACGATCGCCACGATCCCGAACGCAGCAAGGCCCGGTATAAAAAAACCGGGCTCGATAATCCCGCTGACTGGACGCCCGATGCCGTCGAGACGCTTCTCCAGAGACTGGACGCGCTATACGACCAGGCCCGCCTGGAAGAAGAAAGACGTCAGCGCTGGGCGGATGAAAAAAACTGGGGCGCGGGGCTGGAAGAGCGGAAGAGCTCGCTTGAGCTCGAACGAGCTCAATGGCGAGAGGAGCTCGGCCTGGACTGGGACCACAACGACCTCGATCTATATTTGCGCGTCGTACAATTGAGGACGTTGCATGAAGCCCAGCAGACCATTGCCGTAGCAAAAGCCACCAGAGCAGACGCGGTGGCTGACTTTGACGATCTCCTTGAAGAGATCTCGGGGACCATCCAGGAATACGGCCTCGCCCCTCCTGGTGATTGCGCGCTTGCCCACTCAATGGTCCTAAAACTCGACACCCTCCGCAGCGAATACACCCAGGCGCAAGCCGATTCAGAGAACGCGCAGCGCGACATTAAAAACGCGAACGAGTTGATTGAGCTGCGAGAGACGGATCGGGAGCAGGTATTTCGCCTGGCTGGATTGAAGGCCGACCAGGAAGCCGAGCTGAGAAGCCGGCTCGAAAAATTAGAGGACTACAAGGCGAAGAAGGCCTCCCACGAGTCCGCGCTCACGCTTCTGCAAGCCGCTAAAAACGCTCTCAGCGGCAATCCGGACCTGTTGGAGCTGACGGATGAGGAGATCTCAGACAGGAGGAACAAGCTCGAATTCGTTGCCGCGAAGAAAGAGGAACTAACCGATCAGCGGATACGGCTGCTTGCGGGTATCGAGCAGGCTGAAGCCAGGACCGACATAGCCGAGAAGCTCGCCGATCGTGATCGGGCCGCGGATATCCTGAGAGTCGGAAGGAAAGAAGACCAGGCGGCTATCATCGGAGACGCGCTGGTTAGATTTGTGCGCCAGAAGCATCACCAGGTGGGCCAGACCGGCATCTTCTCGAGAGCCCGAAGCCTCTTCTCAAAATTTACCCGGGGATATTTCAAGTTGGAAATCGATGACAACATCGAGAAACCGGGCTTCAGGTGCATTGACACGGCCAGCGACCGGGGAAGAAGCCTGGAACAATTATCCAGCAACACCAGGATCCAATTATTCCTAAGCGTACGGATCGCCTTCGTCGAGAGCCAGGAGCAGGGCGGCAGGAAGATGCCTTTCATCCTCGACGAGGCGCTGGCTATCAGTGACGAGCTGTGGGCTGAAGAGATCATCAAGGCGGGAATCGATATCTGCTCAGATGGCCGCCAGTTCTTCTATCTTACGGCCCAGCATGATGAGGTAGGAAAGTGGCGCCGGCTGCTTGAAGATACGGACCTGGAGGCCAGGGTGATCGACCTCGCAGAGGTGCGAGAGTTCAGTCAAAAAGACCGGGTCCCGCCACAGGTATTCGAGCCTCCCCCCGCGGTGGAGATCCCCAGCCCGGCAGGGATGGACCACGACACCTATGGCAGGGCGCTCGACGTCCCATCTATTGACCAGGGGGCCGCCGTCGGGGCTGTCCATCTGTGGTACCTGATCGAAGATCCCGAGAAGCTCTGTGAGCTCCTCAACAATGGAATCAACCTCTGGGGCCAGCTCGAAAATCTGGTCGAAAGCAACAACTCGGAGAACCTCACCACGGACTCACCAGTCTACAGGAACGCCGTGGCGGCGGCACGGGCACTGGAGTCAGCGCTCCGCTATCGTCTCGTCGGTCGGGGCAGGCCAGTGGACCGCCGGCCGCTCAAGGAGTCGAACTCCTGCGGGACATTTCTCGAGGCTGTCGTCGAGAAGGCCGAAGAGCTTGACGGAGATGGAGAAGGCCTGGTCAAGGCCCTCACCGCAGGAGAGATCAAGGGGTTCCGCAAGCAGAAGATTTCAGACTTGGAGGAACACCTAGAAGATCATGGCTTTATCGCCGTGCAGGAAGCGCTCTCACCCGCTGAAATCGCCGAGAGGGTAAAGGTCGAAGTCTACAAAGACCTCGAGACCGGTCTGCTCAGCGCTGAGCGCCTCAGCTGGCTCATCCCGCAGGTGCTGCGAAACGATAAATAGGTTATGCGGTTCTTGCTCGCGAAAGCTAACGCAAGATCAACCCTGCTCAGAAGAGGTCCACCTCGAGATCGTTCTCCAGGCAATATCCCCGAACGAGATCAGTGAACACTTCGCCGTAATCGTCGAGCTTCTTCTGTCCTACACCGTGAACAAGGTTGAAGTTCTCGAGGGTGGTCGGACGGCAGCGGGCCATGTCGCGCAGGCTGGCGTCACCAAAGACGATGTAGGCGGGAACCTTGCGCTCTCCGGCGAGTTCGCGGCGCAGAGAACGCAACTCTTCGAAGAGTCCGGCGTCGACACCCTCCCAGCTCTCGGTCTCGACGCTCCTCTTCCGGGAGCTGCCGCCACGGGCAACCCGTGGTTTCAGGAGCCGGGGGACGACCTTTCCGCCCAGCAGTTCACGACCCGGATTGGTCACACCCAGGACATTGTAGTCGCCGTACTTGACCAGGAAATCCTGCGCGACCAATTGCTCCACCCAATCCCGGACGGTCTTCAGGGAGCAATCGCTCAGCAGGCCGTAAGTGGTCAGTTGATCGTGACCGTTTGCGAGGATCCGCTGCTCTCCGGAGCCTTTCAACACCTTGGCGGTGTAATCAGCGCCAAAGCTCTGTCCCTGCTGTCCCTGGCGAACAACGCTCGAAAGAATCTTCTGGCCAATGATAATGGCCTCCGCATCTTCGACCCGTTCCACCTCATCGAGGCAGACATCGCAGGCGCCGCAACTCTCTGGCTCGAACTCCTGCCCGAAATGGTTCACCAGCATCCTGTGCCGGCAGACCACTCCATTGCAGAAGTCCGCCATGGAGCCCAGAGCGCTGAGGGCCGATTCGCTTGCCCCCGACTCGCTGCCCGCGATAATGGTTTTCCAGATCATGTAGTCGCTGCCGGAG
>Ga0310342_100002967_pt1 | contig 11057 bp, 10 predicted proteins | sample S15DNA20500_MG_FD_206155 | JGI IMG/M metagenome (GOLD analysis project Ga0310342, IMG submission 206155) | Marine microbial communities from station ALOHA, North Pacific Subtropical Gyre - S1503-DNA-20-500_MG | ecosystem: Environmental > Aquatic > Marine > Oceanic | place: Pacific Ocean: North... | reverse complement strand
AACGATCTGCCAGGTGACCGCCCTGCGTGCTGCCAGGGACGTGGGTATTTTTGTGCCGGTGGAGACGATTGATCGTAGTATCGCTTATGTGAAACGGGCCCAGAATTCCGATGGTGGTTTCATGTACACGCTGGAAGGAGGGGAAAGTGCTTTTCCTCGTACGGCGGCAGGAGTTGTCTCGCTTTACAACGCGGGAATTCACGAGGGACAGGAAATAGAATCCGGACTTGCCTTCCTGGAGAAAAATGCGCCCCGACCGGGTGAATTCGACGAGTCCCCGCATTTTCTCTACGGCCAGTATTATGCGACACAAGCCTGGTGGTACGCCGGTGGGGAACGATGGAAACGGTGGTACCTTTCTCTGCGGGACCCACTGGTGTCGGCCCAGGCAGCAGACGGTTCCTGGCTCGATAAGATCGGCGTGGAATACGCGACCGCCATCTGTTGCCTGATCCTGCAGATGCCCAATAACTACCTCCCCATTTTCCAGAGATGAGAGCATGCGTTTCCCGGCCGTAACCCTGGTGACAGGAATCCTGGTCCTGCTCCTGACGCCCCTGCAGGCCACCTCCCAGTCTGGATCTCCCAGTTCCGGTATGGGGCATGACGGAGCTCGTTTCGAGGGCGTCCTGCAGCGGCTGGATGAAGAGGGACAGCTGGTGATAAACCGGGAAGGCCAGCGACGCGTTATCCAGGCCGGACAACTGGTGTACTGGGGGAAACTGGCTGATGCCAGGGAGGGGGCCTGGCTGCTGACGAACCAGGGGAGTCGTATTGTCGCTAATCTGACCGCCTGGAGTGAGGGCCAGGTGCGTGTTGAATCACGGGCCTGGCAGCCGGGAACGATCCCGGTTTCCAGCCTGCGGGCAGTGATTCTCCAGCTCCCGGCATCGGTGGCACGACAGGACAGCTTGCTCCACCGGGTCCAGGAACATGCTGGCGAGGACGATCTAGTTTTCCTCCAGGGGGGGGATATTCTTCGTGGTGGCATGTTGGGAATGTCCCCGAACAAAGAAATTCTTCCCGTGATAAGGATTCGTATCGCAGGGCGGGCGGAAGACGTAAGGGTGCCGCTTTCCCGGGTCCAGGCCATTGCCTTCCGTCGTGCCCCCAGCGAGACCAGGGGGAATACGGGCGCCCACTGGGTCGTTGGTTTTCGTGATGGCAGCCGCCTTGCTGTGGAATCACTCGCTCAGCAGGAGAACGCGATTCGGTGCCAGCTCGAGGAGGGCCTTGAACTGGTCCGCCGTCCAGCCAGGGCCGGCCAGGCCTGGCAGGATGTGGTCTACCTGCGACCGCTGGATAACGGGACGGTCTACCTGTCCGACCGTGAGCCGCTGGGCTACAAGCATCTTCCTTTCCTGGAAGCCTCCTGGCCTTACCATATGGACCGGAGTGTGACAGGGGGCCGACTGGCCGTTGCTGGCGTGGCCTATGAGAAGGGCATCGGCATGCATAGTACCTCCCGCCTGGCATTCGAGGTGCCGGAGAACGCGGGTTCATTTCAGGCGGAGATTGCCCTGGATGACAGTGCCGGTCGGCGTGGAAGTGTGGTTTTCCTGGTGTATTGCCAGAAGGCAGTGGAGGAGGAGAATTCCGGCGGCTGGGAAGCACTTTTCCAGAGCGAGGTGGTTCGTGCAGGTCAGCTACCGCAGCAGGTGCGCGTACCACTGGAAGGGATCCGGCGACTGGCCCTGCTTGTGCAGCATGCCGATCGCGGTGATGTCCGCGACCACGCGAACTGGCTCCATGCCCGCTTCACAATCAAGCCGGTTCAGTGAGACTCAGGCTCCGTACTTGCCGAGCCTTCCCGCATTGGCCAGGGCCAGGCTCATCAGGTACTTGGCCTCGAACTGGCCCAGGCCGCCACGGAAACAGGTGGACTCGTTAAACTCAGTCAAACCGTCAGGGCGGCAGCAGTCCGAGACAAGCAGCGTGGGAACCGGGTGCCAGCTATGCTGCTTGAGAAAGCTGGGCGTGCTGTGATCCCCGGTCACGATCAGCACGTCGGGAGAGAGCTCCACAACGCGGGGGATGACCGCGTCAAACTGCTCCGTCCGTTCTCGCTTGCCCTCAAAGTCTCCGTCCTCGCCGGTGCTGTCGGTATACTTGAAATGCACGAAGAAAAAATCGTGGTCGTCCCAGGCGGCAGCCAGCACATCCATCTGCTCATCAAGCGTCTGCGGCTGGCCCACGATCTCCATGCCCACCAGTTCTGCCAGGCCCTTGTACATGGGGTAGACCGCGATCGCTGCGGCCCGCAAACCGTACACCTCTTCATACGTTGGCAATTCAGGACGGGAGGCAAAACCTCGCATGGTGTGGAAATTCGCCGCCTCCTGGTCCGAGAGCAGCTCCCTGGCCTCTGCCAGGAATGTTGCCGCCAGCTCGGCAGTTCGCTGGCTTCCCTCGTCGATGGCCCGTGGGGCCAGCGGCGGCACGCCAGTCTTCTGGGGATCGGTGTCCGCGACGTTGCCACCAAGACCCTCGCCACGTAGCACGATCACAAACCGGTGTTCCTTGACAGGTTCCACGAAGATCTTGATGTCCGGGATCTGGATCTGGCGAAGCCGCTCTACCAGCAGCGTGCTCTGCTCGGTGGGGATCCGACCGGCGCGGCGGTCGGAGATCTTCCCCGCCTCGTCCAGCGTGCAGAAATTGCAGCGAATGGCCACATCTCCGGGCTCCAGGGTGAAGCCAATCCCGGTCGCTTCCAGGGCACCCCGGCCAATCTGGTAGGTAAGTGGGTCATAGCCGAACAGTCCCAGGTGACCAGGCCCGCTTCCCGGGCTGATTCCCGGCAGGACAGGGATACTCGCTCCCTGGACGCCCCTTGTTGCAAGGCTGTCCAGGTGAGGGGTGGCCGCTGCTTCCAACTCGGTTGGGCCACCTGCTTCCATCGGCAGGCCTCCCAGTCCATCGGCGACCATCATCACGATCTTGGAGTCATTCCGGGTATGCAGAGTTCGGGTGAGCTGGTGAATGTCCATGGTTCCAGGCATCGAGAGAGAAGCGTGAAATGTCGGCAGAGTGGGATAACGGGATGCAGGGTGTTTCCCGCCCACGCGGTCCCCAACAGTACCACAAATCGGAGAAAATCGACAAGGTCCCACTGTTGTTTCAAAGCGGATTCCGACAGACTGGATAAGTGGCGGCCCCCCTGCTGAAATCAAGGACGACCCATCCATGTCCATGCTCATCTATGACCCTGGCGGTGTTTTCAAGGATGGAGGTATAAGCCAGGAACAACTGGCAGAGCTGGCCCCCAGGCTGGAGGCGGCTAGGCAGGAGGTGGACCAGGATGACCTGGCATTGCTGGCGCAGGGAACCTCCCTTCCGGCAGAGCGTGAGCCGCTGGACGCGGCTTTTTATCCGCTCCCCGAAGAGCTTCTCCAGGAGCAGCAGCGGTCTGGCAGCGAGAGTGTCGTGGGGCGTATCGAGCACCTGGCCGGCGAGCTGCGAGAACGGGTAGGGACGGTCGTCTTGCTGGGAATTGGTGGATCCGCGGCTGGGGCGAGAGCCTTGATGGATGCCTCGTGTCACCCTTACCACAACCAGCGAGGGGACAAACCGCGGTTTTTCTTTGCTGGAAACAGCGTCGATACGGGTGCCACCCGGGGTTTGATCGACCTGCTTTCATCCGATTCCAGCCCCTTTGCAGTACTGGCGATCAGCAAGAGTGGTGCGACGCTGGAGACGGCGATAGCCCTGCGGCAGTTCGTCGCGCTTCAGCAGAAGCTGCGGACTCCAGACTGGCCATTGGCGGCAGAGCTGGTGGTCCCGATCACGGCCGCGGGGAGCCGGCTGGACCTGATTGCGGACCAGCAGGGATGGAGCAGCAGGTTCCGGGTGCCACAACAGGTGGGCGGACGTTTCAGCCTGCTGAGCCCGGTCGGATTACTCCCAGCGGCACTGCTTGGCATCGATCTGGATGCCCTGCTGCAGGGCGCGGCAGCGATGAACCGGCGTTTTCGGGAATCGCCTCCGGGGGACAACCCGGTACTGGACTATGCCGGAGTGGGCTACCTGGCTGAAACGACCGCCGGACGGACGATTCGCCTGCTGGCCACATGGAATGAATCGCTTTATTCCACCGGGCTCTGGTACGACCAGCTCCTGGCCGAGAGCCTTGGCAAGGAGCAGCGTGGTGCAACACCGCTGACAACACTTAACACGCGTGATTTACACTCGCGGGCCCAGCAGCACCAGCAAGGGCGGCGTGACAAGCTGATCACGAACCTGGAGGTCACGCGGCCTGGTGCCGAACCCCTTGCCGTCGGCCCGGCCCCCTGGGACCACGATCAGCTTGACGATATCGAGCAGCGGGACCTTGGCGATTTGGAGCGGGCTGCCAGGGAGGGGATGGACCAGGCACTCGGGGAGGTTGGCTGCCCGACGGCACGGATCGAGCTTCCCGGCATGGATCCATTTTCGCTTGGCGAGTTTTACCAGATGATGATGCTGGCGACGGTGGTAGAGGGTAAGCTGTTGGGTGTGAACCCGTACGGTCAGCCCGGCGTGGAAGTGTACAAGCAGAACATGAAGCGTCTCCTGGGGCTCGACAGGGACGAAAACCCGGCACGGTGAAAGGGCGTTTGGAATGGCGACAGAATTAAGGTGGCTTGGACATGGAAGCTGGCTTATCAACTCGGGCGACCACCGGATCGTCCTTGATCCGTTCCTGACAAATTCTCCCACGGCACCGCTTTCCATCGACGAGGTCGAGGCGGATTACATCCTCGTTTCCCACGGGCATTTTGACCATGTCGATGACATCGTGCCACTTGCAACGCGGTGCAATGCAACCGTCATCGGGGTTTTCGAGATTACCAGTTGGCTGGAGTCGAAACATGGAATCACGGCCACCGAGCCGATGAACCTGGGGGGAGAAATCGAGCTTCCTTTTGGCAGGGTCAAGATGGTCCAGGCGACCCATAGCTCGGTCTTGCCCGATGGCACAAGCGGGGGGGTACCGGCCGGTTTCGTGGTCAGCTTTCCCGAGGGGAAAGTCTATTTTGCCTGTGATACCGGTCTATTCCTGGACATGCAGCTGATCGGAAAACTCGGTATTGAACTTGCCGTCCTCCCAATCGGTGACCGTTTCACGATGGGCCCGGCAGATTCGATCGAGGCGATCAAGCTGGTACAGCCACGCCGCGTGGCACCGGCCCATTACAATACCTGGCCTCCGATCGAGCAGGATGCCGCCGCCTGGGCCGGGGAGGTGAGTTCGGAGACCGGGGCAGAACCAGTTGTGATAGAACCGGGCCAGTCGATTTCCCTGTAGGAGTCGGAACAGTACCTGGAGGATCGAGAACGGAGAGAGGGCCAGATGATGATCATGAAGGGGACAGGAAAACTGGTGGTCGGGATCATCCTGCTGCTTGTTGCCGGTGGCAGGGTTGGCCTGGCACAGCAGTCGCTGCGCTGGAAGTTCCAGCCCGGTGAGAAGCTGAAGGTCGCGGTCCAGCAGAAGACCGAGAGCATGACCCGGGTGGCGGACCAGTCACTGAAGATGACGGTCGATCTTTCCATAGAGGAAAAGTGGGATGTCAAGGCAGTGGCCGAAAACGGTCTGGCCACCATCGACCGTTCGCTGACAAGAATCCAGCCGCTCCGGTGCAGAGGAAGAGATCACCTTCGATTCGGCCAGTGAACGGACGGCGCCGGGTATGGCACGCACGATTGCCGCGGCCCTGGGGCCGGTGCTGGGAAAGCCGATGAGGATCGAGGTGAATCCACGCGGGGCGGTGGTGGATGTTGAGCTTGGTGAGGAACTCGGGGGCCAGTTGGCAGAACTGGCGAAAGTCCTTGGAGATTTTTTTTCCCCTGATAGTATCCAGCAGCAGCTGATGACGATTGGACGGCTGCCGGCCCAGCCGGTGAGCACGGGAGAGAGCTGGATGGCGAGTATCGAGTCCATGACACAACTGGGGAAACTGTCGGTGGCGAGGACTTTTACTTACGAGGGAGAAAAAGCGACGACGGACGGGATGGTCAGCGAGATCGCGATTTCCGGTCAGATTGTGCTGGCTCCCGCGGCAAAGGGGGATGACCGCAAGGCCACGTTACGTCACCAGGAACTCTCGGGACTGATTCGTTTTGATGCCGGGGCCGGCAGGCTGGTAGAGAGTTCGGAGCAGCAGAAGCTGGGGATTCAAACGTCCTACCGTGAATTGAGGATCCAGTCCGAGGTGACCACCTCGACTCGGACCACCGTGGCCCCGTTCTCGCCATGATGCACCCAAATTCCACCTAATCACGCGGTGGAACCTGGACCTGGATTTCATCGCCCTCGATCCGCAACTCGAATGTGTCGATCGAGATGGTCGGGTTATCGCACCAGTTTCCATCGTGGTAACAGAATCGCCAGGCATGCCAGGGGCAGGTAACGATACCATCTTCCATATACCCGCTTGCCAGCGACGCTCCCATGTGGGGGCAGATATCATCCATGGCGTGGAACTTTCCGGCCTCGTGAAAAATTCCAATGATTCGGCCCTCGACCTGGAAACTTCGTGCCTCGCCCTCGGGAATCTCGTCGACCCGGGCAACCGTGGTAAACTCTGACATCGCGTGACCTGCTTGTGACGTGTTGGGTGGAGCGGCTGCTGGTGTGTTCTGCCGCATCATTCTATCGCTCCCCATGGGCGGGTTGAAGAGCGGCACCTATGTTGTAGATGATGTGAGGGGAAGAAACCGGAAAGGACGTGCCATGAATGCCGAGCAGACACCCGCCGAAGCAGGAACGGAACTGACATTCTCCGAGTTCCAGCAGTTGATCCGTACGATGTACCTGGAAAAAGATATCGCCCGGGGGATCGATGGGACCTTCATGTGGTTGATCGAGGAAGTAGGGGAACTGGCAGCGGCTCTGCGAGAGGGATCGGCCGAGCAGCAGCAGGAAGAATTCGCCGACGTGCTGGCCTGGCTGACCACGATTGCCAATGTTGCCGGTGTGGACCTGACCGATGCGTTGCGGGCCAAGTATGGCGCGGGCTGTCCCGGTTGTGGACAACTGGCCTGCTGCTGCGAGGATGGGGCCAAGCCGTAGTGCCGCGGCGTTTCAAGAAAACGTTTTTTTCTTTATGCTCTAACAGATAAGGCAATCTGTCGGTTCGACCGCACCCATCCCCGGACTCCTGCCATGAACCCACGTGTTTCTCCACGTCCAATCGCCCTGGTTATCCTGGGGGTGCTGGCAATGGCCCGCTCGCTGGGCGGAGCAGAGCTGATCGGGGATGTGGAGGTTGGTATCGATGGCAACTTCAAGCTGGGCCACTGGACCCCCGTGGAAATCCAGTTGCAATCGGCAACCGACATGCAGGGGCAGATCGAGGCGGTGGTCCAGGATGGGGATGCGACCGAGGCTGTCTTCCGGGGGCCGTCGAAGATCTTGTTGTCGGCCGGCGAGCTTCAGGTCGTGACGATCTATGTCCGTTTTGGACGGCAGGAGAGTGGCCTGGAGGTGTTTTTCCGGGCTCCAGACGGAGAGCTTCTTTCCTCGCGCCAGATTGTGACTCCACGTGCGATGCTCTCTACCGACTACTGGATCCTCAAAGTGGGCGCTGATTTTCCTGTCAATGAGGTTCTGCTCAAACGCAGTTTAGCACCCGATTCTGAACAAAATATGATTATCGGCCAGATCCCCTCGATCGCTGGGTTGCCGGACCACTGGATCGGCCTGGAGGGAGTTGACCAGCTGGTACTGACAACCAGTCGGCAGGAGTATACCGGGGGCGATCGTCTTGCGGTATTGAGCCGCTGGGTTCACCTGGGAGGGAGGCTGGTAATCAGTGTTGGAGTGAGGGCGGAGAAAATGCTTGATGGGAGTTCCGGCTGGAACGAACTGGTGCCAGGAACGTACGCGGGCACAGTCCGCCAGTGGCAAACAGGGGGGCTGGAAGATTTTTCCGGAGCCACCAAGCGACTCCTTCTCTCCTCGGCCGACGATTCCCCGATGACGTTGCTGACCAATGTGGCTGGTATCCTGGAGGCGCGTGATGGGGTGGGAGGCACCGGCGATCGTCCGATGATTGTGCGGACGGCGCGGGGACTGGGGCAGGTTGTCTTCCTGGCCGTGGATCTGGACCGTCCGCCCATCGCTGGCTGGTCATCCTTTGACCGATTGCTGGAGGGACTCTTGTCGCGCCGGACCGATGTCGCATCCGGCCGTTCCGCCGGTGGCGGGTCGGCGAAGGTTGCCCACGTGGGATATGACGACCTGGCCGGCCAGCTGCGGGCGGCCCTGGATCGGTTCTCCGGAGTGGCGATTGTGAGTTTCTACTGGGTGGTGGCCATCCTGGTGATCTATATCCTCTTCGTCGGACCGATCGATTATTTTCTGCTCAAGCAGATTCGCCGACAGCACTGGACCTGGGTAACGTTACCCCTGATTGTTACCGTCTGTAGCGTCCTGGTCCTGGTGATGGCGAACCGGCTCAAGCGTGACAGGGTGCTTGTCAACCGGCTGGAGATCGTCGACCTGGACCTGGCCTCGCAGGACCTGCGAGCGACTTCCTGGATCCACCTTTACAGCCCCCAGGCACGGACCTTTGATCTTTCGCTTGACTGGGATGGGCTTTCCCTGCTGACGTCTGAAGGCAGCCAGAACTGGCAGGACCGCTTGAGCTGGCAGGGATTACCCGGGAAAGGGCTGGGTGGACTCGATAGTCTGGGCGGGAATGTCGGCAACCAATCCTACGGGCATGGGCCGGCCGCAAAAGGGGAACTCCAGGGGCTGCCAATGATGGCTGCCTCCACCCGCAGCCTGGTCGCCACGGCGGTTGGGCACCACCAGTTGAGTGTGACGAGCGAACTTTCCCCGGATAATATCACCGGGGCCCTGGAGGGGTGGTTATCGAACCCACTGTCGATCGCAATTGAAGATGGTGTGCTCTATTACGGCGACTGGGCCTTCGAGGTGCCCGCACGATGGGAGCCAGGAGCGACAGTCCGGGCAGTGGATTTGAGGGAGACGATGAGGAACCTGGAGTCGCGATTGACGAAAAGCCGTGTCGTGCAACGTAACCGCCAGGAAAGTGGCTGGTCCAAAGTAGATGTGGATGTGCCCCGCATTGTGGAGATGCTGATGTTCCACGATGCAGCCGGTGGAGCTCGCTATACCCGGCTCACACACCGTTACCAGCCCTGGCTGGACATGAGTGACCATCTGAACCTGAACCGGGCGGTACTCGTAGGCAGGGTGGAAGCCGGACCGTCCAGGCTGGTTGTGGGTGGCGATCTGGTCGAGCCCGATCAACAATGGATTTACTACCGGATTATCTTTCCTGTCAGCGCGGTGGCGCAACAGGAATAACCCCGAGGAAACGAAGGCGTGATCAAGACTGTCGACCTGACAATGAAGTATGGCGAGATGTATGCCATCCAGCAGATCAATATCGAACTCGAGGAGGGAGACCTGTTTGGATTTATCGGGCCCAATGGTGCCGGTAAGACGACGACCATGCGGATCATTGCCACGCTGCTCAATCCGACCTCCGGCGATGCCTACGTCTGTGGTAACTCGGTGCTTACCAAGCCCGCGGAGACCCGGCGTCTGGTCGGCTATATGCCGGATTTCTTCGGGGTCTATGATGACATGAAGGTGATCGAATACCTCGAGTTCTTTGCAGCGGCCTACCGGATCGGCGGGGCCGATCGTCGTCGACGGTGTAACGAGATGCTGGAAGTCGTGGACCTGGATTTCAAGCGAGATGCCATGGCCAACACGCTTTCTCGAGGACAGACACAACGTCTTGGGCTGGCCCGGGTGCTGCTGCATGACCCCAGCGTGTTGCTCCTGGATGAACCCCTGAGCGGACTTGACCCCCGGGCACGGATCGAAATGCGAGACCTGCTCAGGCGGCTAGGGAAAATGGGGAAGACGATTGTCGTTTCCAGCCATATTCTGCCCGAGCTGGCGGACATCTGTAACAAGATCGGGATTATCGACCGTGGTGTGATGACCGTGAATGCGGCTGTCGCGGATGTGATGCGACAGGTTCGGGAGCGGATCGTGTTGCATATCCAGGTTGCCGAGCGACAACAGGAGGCGCTGGCGTTACTTGAGCAACAGGAGGACGTCGATACCGTGATCGAAGCGGATGGAAGACTGGTGGTGACCCTCCAGTTTGATTTCAGTGAATATAGTGCCCTGGCAAGGTTGTTGATCGAGGCAGGCTATGACCTGCTGCTGTTCCAGGAGGAAGAGGTCAACCTGGAAGCGGCCTTCATGACGCTGACACAGGGACTGGGCGCCAAGATCTAGCTGGCGCGGGAGAGCCTTGCTTGGCTGGTTCGTGCCGGCAGGTTCGTTAAAATGCATCCGAACTGGAGTTAACTTCTTACGGATGCGACTGCCATGTCTGATCGTCCCCGCACGCTGGCCGAACTACGTGAGAGTGGCTGGCAATCCCGGATGGTCAAGGAAGAAATCCGGGAAAACTTTGTCCGTGCGCTGGAGGCGGGTGAAACGCTCTTCCCTGGTATCATCGGCTTTGAAGATACCGTCATCCCGGAAATCAGCCTGGCGCTGCTGGCAGGCCACGACATGCTCTTTCTGGGCGAGAAAGGGCAGGCCAAGAGCCGCCTGATGAGGTCCCTGGTGCGTTTCCTGGATCCCTCCATCCCCTACCTGGATATTCCCGGTGTGGTGGTGCACGAGGATCCGCTCTCACCGATCACCGACAGGGCCAGGCAGTTTCTCCGTCAGCATGAGGACCAGGATGTACCGATTCTCTGGTGGGCAGCCGAGGATCGTTATGCCGAGCGGCTGGCCCCGGGTACGAAGTTTGCTGATATTATCGGCGAGCTGGATCCGGGGAAACTGGCCAGCGGGGAAAGCATGTCGACCGAGGATGCCCTGCACTTTGGCCTGGCTCCGCGGATGCACCGCGGCATTTTTGCCATGAATGAGCTGCCCGAGCTGGATGAGCTGGTGCAGGTGGGGATGTTCAACATGCTTGAGGAGCGGGATGTACAGATCCGCGGTTACCCGGTCCGCTTTGATGTCGATTTGCTGGTGCTCTTCTCGGCCAACCCGGCAACATACAACC
>Ga0310342_100002965_pt1 | contig 11057 bp, 5 predicted proteins | sample S15DNA20500_MG_FD_206155 | JGI IMG/M metagenome (GOLD analysis project Ga0310342, IMG submission 206155) | Marine microbial communities from station ALOHA, North Pacific Subtropical Gyre - S1503-DNA-20-500_MG | ecosystem: Environmental > Aquatic > Marine > Oceanic | place: Pacific Ocean: North... | reverse complement strand
AGTCGCAGGGCCCAGGGCCGGTCGACCCAGCGGGTCAGGACCCGCGGCAGGCTGCGGAACAGGCGGCTGCGGTGTGCCAGGTAGACACCGACCCCGCCGAAGTAGATGTCGGAGGTACTGACGTCCTGTTCGTCGACCCGGATCGGAGTGTAGGTGGGGACCAGGCTGACATCGGCCCCGGCGTCGATCAACGAACGAGCCCAGGTGTTGTCGTGCATGCACGAACCACAGAACATCCCGGCGCCGCCGGCGGTGACGATGGCGATGTGCATGGCAGCCAGTCTAACCGGCAACGACCGTCTCGACGAACCGCTTCAGCAATCCGGCTGCTTCCGGTGTGTCGTCGAGCGTTGCGACGAACTCGTCGGTTGTCATCCCGGTGATCCGTTCGATGTACTGGGGATACGCTTTGACCCGCAGGCGCAGGTCCTCTCGAGTCAATTCGGGGTGGAACTGTGTGCAGTAGACAGGGGCCTGTTCGAGTCGGTAGGCCTGGTGAGCGTTGCGGTGCGAGAAGGCCAGCCCGGTGGCTCCCTCGGGCAACGTCGACACGCAGTCCTCGTGACCCATCTGTGCCAGGAACTCCGTCTGGAGAGACGAAAAGACCGGGTCGTCGCTGCCGGCCTCGGTCAGGAACAGCTGGTGGGTCCCCACCTCGGCGGTGTCGGGGTCGCGGACGACCGTCCCCCCCAGCGCTCGTGCCATGGCCTGGAAGCCCCAGCAACTGGCGAATGTCGGTTGGCGGCGATCGACCAGTTCACAGAGCACGTCGAGCGAGCGGTCCAGCCACTCGCCCTCGCCGGTTGCCGAATAGTCTCCACTGCCTCCCAGCAGCACGACGTCGTTGGCATCGAGCTGAGCGGGCGAGGGCCGGGTGGCGAGCAGGTCGAGCACCTCACAGCGTTCGGCGTCGATCTCCAGTGCCCGCGCGAACGCGAGCTGTTCGTGTTGCTGCATCGGGTCGTCGGCGTTGCGGACCTGCAGCAGCAGAAAGCGAAGCGATTCGGGAACGCGTGAAGGCATCGGGCCGAGAGTAGGTCTCGGAGGGCGGTTTTTCCACTGCAGGGTGGCACCGGGCTACGTGCCGTCGGTGGTGCGTCGTCCGACTCGGCCCCGACGTCGTTGCCGGTGGTACTTGAGCCCGGGAAAGAAGAAGCTCGCACCGGAAACCAATCCGAACAGCGAGATGCTGAAGTCGAGGTCGGCGTGTCGCTGGATCCACGCCATCAACGGGGCGCAGGCAAACAGGACCACGGCCTGGACGTAGAAGTGGCCCGAGAGGATGCCGGCCTTGACCAGGAAGACGGCTCCGGTGAGCAGCCCGAGGATCGGCGAGAGCTCCAGGGGCTGGAAGCCCAGGATCGGCTCGACCACGTACAGCAGGACGCTGCCGGCCATGCTGCCGGCCCAGACGTGAGCGATCTGGCGTTCGACGAACGTGACCGGACCGGCTCTCTTGCGGAGATTCCAGAAGATCAGTGCCCACAGGCCGGATCCGGCTCCCCAGACCCACAGGTACGGCCACGGTGTGTTGAACCCGGCGACCTGCAGCCAGTTGGTCAACAGGCACAGCGCCAGCAGCACGAGGCTGTGCCACATCCACAGCAGCCCCCAGTTCTCGAGCACCACCGCGTGGTGGGTTTCCCGGAAGGCGCGGCTGAGCACCTGTGAGAACTGGGACGAACGGGCTGAGACGGGTTCGTTGTTGAGGAAGGCCTGCAGGTCATCGCCCAGTTTTTCGGCCGAGGTGTACCGGAGGTCGATCGGTTTCTGCAGGCACTTCAGCGCGATCATCTCCAGATCGGCGTCGGTGTTGGGGTTGACCAGTCGCGGCGGAACAGGGTCCTGTTCGAGCACCTGCATCATGGTGTCGATCGGTGAAGCGGCTTGGAAGGGGGCCTGGCCGGTCAACAGCGCGTAGAGGATCGCACCCAGGCTGTAGACATCGGTTCGTTCCTCGACTCGACCCCGCTGGCCGGCCGCCTGTTCGGGAGCCATGTATGACGGTGTGCCCAACACCGCTCCGCTGCCGGTCAATGTCAGCGGAGCCGACGGATCGGCGTCGGTCGGGATCCGCTTGGCGAGACCGAAATCGGTGACGTAGGGTGCGTTGTCGCGATCGACCAGGATGTTGGATGGCTTGAGGTCTCGGTGCAGGATGCCCTGCTGGTGAGCCTCGGTGATGGCCCGGCAGACCGGCAGCATCAACTCGGCCGCCTCCCTCGACGACACCGGGCCGTTGCTGAGCCGCTGGGAGACCGTCACGCCGTCGATCAGCCGCATGCTGAAATACGGCAACCCGTCGTGTTCGCCCACTTCGTAGATCGGCACGATGTTGGGGTGTTCGAGCCGAGCCGCACTCTCGGCCTCGCTGCGGAACCTCGCCACGTCCAACGGCGAAGCCCAGTCGCCACGCAGGATCATCTTGATCGCCACATCTCGATCGAGACTGGCCTGGTGGGCACGGTAGACCACGCCCATCCCACCTCGTCCCAGTTCGTCGATCAGCTCGTATTCTCCCACCTGCTCGGGCATCGTCGTGGCAGGCGGGGCGGGGTCGAGATCGTCTTCGGCCAACGTGCTGAATTCGGCGGCCACGTTGACCATCGCCCACAACTGCTGCAGTTCGTTTCCGATCTCGGGTCGTTCTCGAGCCTCCTGCTCGATATCGATCTCTTCGCCGGAGGCCGAACGGTCGAGCAGGCTCTCGAGCACGTCGGCCAGCAGGGCGTCGGATTCGGGATTCGGGGCGTCGGTGGAAGTCACGACAGGCAGCTTGGTGATGCAACCGGAGGAGTGGGACGGGCCTTGTTGTTGTTGAAAGACCCCGCTGCCTTAGATCATAACCGCCCGGTCTGGCACAATCGTGGTTCGATGTGGCATCGTTTCCCACTCTCTCTTGAGCTCCATCCATGTTCCGAGTCATCTGCGGGTCCCTGTTGCTGTTGGCTCTCACCGAACCGGTCGGTGCCGAGGTGGTGAAGCTGGAGATCACCGAGCGTGCGGCGTTTGCCGATGGGCACCACTTCGGGAACGTCGGGCCCTACCAACGGGTCAAGGGCTGGTTGACGATTGCGGTCGATCCCGGGCACGCACTGCACCGTCGGATCACCGACCTCGAGCTGGCCCCGACGAACAAGCAGGGCCGTGTCGAGTTCCGAACCGAGTTTTTCCTGCTGAAGCCACTCGATCCACGCCGCGGCAACGGTCGCATTCTCTACGACGTCAACAACCGAGGCAACAAGTTGGCCGTGGGGGCCTTCAATGGCCCGGTCGGCAACCGGAACGACCCGAAGACACTGGCGGATGCCGGCAACGGGTTCCTGATGCGGCAGGGCTACTCGGTGCTGTGGTGCGGCTGGAACGGTGATGTGCGACCCGGCGGGAACCGGATCATGATCGAGTTGCCGGTGGTCAAGAACCGCGATGGCAGTTCGATCACGTCGAAGATCTATGCCGAGATCTGCGTGACGGGAACACCGAAGAGCCAGCCGCTTTACTGGGGCAACTCGATGGCCTATCCCCCCGTCAGTCTCGACAACGGCACCGCCCGGCTGACCCGGCGGCCGTATCGGACCAGTTCACCCGAAGAGGTGCCTCACGACGAATGGTCATTTGCCCGGGTCGAGAACGGCCAGGTGGTGTCCAGCCCCGGTCACCTGCATCTCCGTGACGGGTTCCGTTCGGGTTGGATTTACGAGTTGGTCTATACCGGGAAGGATCCCCGGGTGACCGGGCTGGGGCTGGTCGCCGCCCGCGACTGCATCTCGTTTTTCCGTTTCGCCAAGTCCGATCCGAAGGGGGTTCGCAACCCGCTGGCCGGTGCCATCCAGAAGGCCTACATCTTCGGCATCAGCCAGTCGGGGCGGTTCATCCATCACTTCCTGTTCGAGGCGATGAACACCGACGAGGCGGGTCGCATGGTACTCGACGGTGCGATGCCTCACGTCGGTGGTGGCGGCAAGGGCCAGTTCAACTACCGGTTTGCACAGACCACCCGTCACGGCAGCCAGCACCAGGACAACCTGTTTGCCTCGGACTTCTTTCCCTTCAACAGCGTGCCGCAGGTGGATCCGGTGACGGGCCAGAAGGGCGATTCGTTCGCGACACTGAAGGCACGGGGCCACCTGCCGAAGGTGTTTTTCACCGAGACGTCGGCGGAGTACTGGAGCCGGGCGGCGTCGCTGCTGCACACCGACACGGTGGGCAAGACCGATGCGGGGATCGATCCGAACCTGCGGCTGTATTTCTTCACCGGAGCCCAGCATGGCGTTTCACGGTCGACCTCCCGCGGCATCTACCGAAATCACCGCAATGACCTGAATCACTATCCGTTGCTCCGGGCGTTGCTGGTGGCCCTGGATCGCTGGGTGACGTCGGGTGTCGAACCGCCGCCGTCGGCGATTCCCCGGATCGCCGACGGCACGTTGGTCGAGTTGGCGGCCTGGCGAAAGCAGTTTCCCGATTTGCCCGGCGTGACCAAAGCGGGCGTGATGTTCCGCCCGTTGCGTTTGGACCCGGGTCCTCGGTGGTTCACGCGGGGGATTGCCGACCATGTGCCGCCGAAGATCGGTCCCGCCTACAACACGCTGGTTCCGGCCGTGGATGCCGACGGCATCGAACGAGCCGGGATCAAGCTGCCGACGGTCTCTGTGCCGTTGGGCGCATACACCGGATGGAATGTCCGCAATGCGGCCGGGGGGGCGGGCGGGATGCTGGGTCGTTTCACCGGAAGTTGGCTGACGTTTGCCAGGACCAAGGCCGAGCGAGCCGCCAGCGGCGACCCGCGACCGAGCGTCCGGGAACGCTACCCCACCAAGGCCGACTACATGTCGAGGATCACCGCCGCCGTTCTCGCACTGCGACGTCGTCACCTGCTGCTTGACGAAGACGCGATCCGAATTCTCGAAAAGGCCAGCGGCCGCGACCTGTGGTCCGAGTGACTGACCGGGCGTCGAGACGGTTTCCGAGTCGGCTCCCAACTGGCGAACTCTTCATCGCTCATGTCATGATGATTCTCCCGGCCCGGTGGTGTTTTGACTTTCTCGTTCCGTTGCCCAGATGTGGCTGATTGATGGCAGACTGTGGACATTGTTCGGCCGAGCTGCCCCCGGGTGCGAAGTTCTGTTCGCACTGTGGTGAACCATCGGCTCGGCCGCCCGAGGCGAACGATCCGCGGCTGGACGCCACCCATCAACTGCCACCGGCCTCGGTGAGTTCCCCGACCGGCACCGACAGCGTTCTCGACTCGATCGCCGACCCGCCCGTCGTGGCTCCCCCGTCCCCCAAGCCCTCTTCGGGCTTGTCGGCCTTCGACTCGACCTCCTCGTCCCACGGTCGTTTCGTCCCCGGCACGGTGCTCGACGAACGCTACCGGATCGTCGGGTTGCTGGGACAGGGGGGCATGGGTGAGGTCTACCGGGCCGATGACCTGAAGCTGGGACAGGCGGTGGCCTTGAAGTTCCTGCCCGAGGCGTTGGCCGATGACGCCCAGCGGCTGGAACTGCTGCACAACGAGGTCCGGCTGGCCCGCCAGGTCTCTCATCCCAACGTCTGCCGCGTGTACGACATCGGGGAGATCGAAGGGATGCACTTCCTGTCGATGGAGTTCATCGATGGTGAAGATCTCAGCGGATTGATGCGTCGGATCGGTCGACTGCCGTCGGACAAAGGTGTCGACATTGCCCGTCAACTCTGCGGGGGCCTGTACGCGGCTCACGAGAAGGGCGTGCTGCACCGGGACCTGAAACCGGCCAACATCATGCTCGACGGCCGCGGCCAGGTGCGGATCACCGACTTCGGACTGGCGCGGCTGACCGACGCGGATGACACGGCGGGGAATCGAGCGGGGACGCCTGCCTACATGGCTCCCGAGCAACTGGCCGGTGGCGAGGTGACGGTTCAGAGCGACATCTACTCGCTTGGACTGGTGCTGCACGAGGTCTTCACCGGACAGCCGGTGTACCGGGCCGACTCGGTTGCGGAGCTGGTGAAGTTGCGCGATGAGTCCTCGCCGAGCACGCTGTCGAGCGTGGTGCCCGATATCGAACCGGCGGTCGAGCGGGTGATCCTGCGGTGCCTGGAGAAGGAACCGACACGGCGACCCGGCAGCGTGGTGCAGATCGCCGCGGCCCTGCCGGGCGGCGACCCGTTGGCGGCGGCCCTGGCCGCAGGTGAGACCCCGTCGCCGGAACTGGTGGCCGCCAGCGGCGAGAACACCGGGTTCACGCCCAGGGCGGGTGGAATCTGCCTGGGAGTCTTCTTGCTGATGGTCGTCGCTGTTGTCCTGCTCTCCGAGCGGGTGTCGTTCGTCGTCCAGTCGAAGCTTGCCGACAAGCCCGATGTGCTGGAGGCCAAGGCTCGCGACATCGTCATGGACCTGGTCGGCCCCGATGCCGAGTTGCCCGTCCGCGATTCGGCGTATGGGTACTGGTACAACCCCGATCACCTGTTGCGGCAGCACGAGGAGTTGAATGCCAGCGGCGACGGGATGATCGAGTTCTGGTACCGCCAGAGTCCCGCTTATCTGAGCCCCAAGCACCCGTTCATCTACGCCCGTACCCCACGGCAGGCGGCCCTGGCCGATCCGTTGCCGACGGAAACCGGCATGGTGGGCCTGCGGATCAGTGCCCGCGGGTTCCTGCGTGAGATCAGCCTTGTCACACCTCTCACCGACGCGGAACCGCACGATGCGCAACCCGGCGACGTCAGGAAATGGGAGCGGCCCTTCGAGTTGGCCGGCCTGGACCTGGCCGACTACGTCACGGCAACTCCCCAGTGGACTCCACCGGGTTACAGCAACGAGCGATTTGCGTGGGTCCTGAAGACCCCGAACGTCCAGGGCCAGGAGGTCCGTCCCGGTCGTGTCGAAGGGGCCACCTACAACGGCCGAGTGTCCTATTTCCAGGTGATGCATGACTGGACCACGCGTCAGTGGACGATGCCCTCGCGGAAACAAAACACGCTGGGTGCCGCGGCACAGGTCGAGCAGTCATTGGAGTTCAGCAATGCGTTCTTCTTCCTGATCGGGGGACCGCTCCTGGTGATTTCGTGTGTCCTGGCGCTGCGCAACCTGCGACAGGGCAGTGCGGACAAGACGGGCGCCCTGCGATTCGTGGTGGTGATGGCGATCGTTGATGGAGCGACCGCGTTGATGGAGGCCCACCACAACCTCTCGGTCGGCATGGAGATGACCACCCTGCTTTCGTGCCTGGTCAACTCCGTTGGACGGGCCATCAGGTTCTGGATCTATTACATCGCGCTGGAACCGCACGTCCGCCGTATCTGGCCTCGCGTACTCATCTCCTGGAACCGGTTCGTCAATGGTCGGCTGACCGATCCCCGGGTGGGTCGTGAGATCCTGATCGCGTGTCTCTTCGGTGCCCTGATGGCGATTCTGGTCCAATCACGCCTGTTCGCTGACGGCCTTCGTCAGCAGGGGTTGATGGGCAACCAATTGTGGATGACCGAAGCGTTGCTCGGTGGCCAGGGCATTGCCGTGACCATCGGCACCATGTTGATGAACTCGTTGACCAACATCTTTCCTCTGCTGGTGTTGCTGGTCTTCCGGATCGTGGTTCGCCGGGATTGGTTGGCGGTCGTCCTGTTCACCGCCGTATTCACCCAGATCAACACGACTATCAACGACGGCGTGATGACATACGTCTTTGTTGCGATGGTGCAAATGGTCAGCGTTCTGGTGGCACTGCGGTTCGGCCTGCTGGCGATGATGACGGCTCAACTTGTCCAGCAGGCCCTCATCAAGTTTCCCGTCACAACCAGTCTCTCCGAGTGGTACGCCCCGTCGGGACTGGTTGGCCTGGGCATTGCCCTGGGACTGGCCGTCGTGGCCTTCTACATCTCTTTGGGTGGCCAGTCGCTGTTCGGTGATGCAGCCGCTGATGGTGGGAAAGGGAACACGGTTCCCGTCGGCTGATTTCCGGTTCTGCCAAGACGAATCCCGCTGGACCATCTCTCGATCGGCCCCGCTACCACGGCCTCGATGCACTGCGGGCCGATCTTGCGCTACTGCGCCGCGGCGAAACAGACGGTCCGTCCATCGATCAGCGTCAGCACCACTCGTCCGTCGCGATCGACGGCCAGGCCCCACTTCTGTGGCGGTGCGGGCAGGGCCTGGGCCCAGAGCGGTTTGCCGTCGACCGGATTGCGAGCGACCAGGGCCGGTCGCAGCGGCCCGTCCTTCTTCAGCGGGGGCAGTTCGCCCGCCACGATCACCGCGTTGGCCGTCAGCACCACGGCCTCGGTCCGGGCGAAACTCGAGTCCTTCCAGAGGACCTTTGTTTTCCCGTCCTCGCCCTTCTTGGGATCAACCCGCAGCAGCGTCTTGTCGGTGCCTTGGATGATCACGTCACCGCTGTTGGCCTGGAGCAGGTACTTCGCCATGTACCGCGACGGGGGTCCGGGTGTGCGCGCCGAGTAGAGCATGTCACCGGCGATGGCCACCTTGTTCTCGACCAGGAACAGCTCGCTGCCCCGGCTGGACCGTTGCATCTTCCAGTGGTCGTCGAGCGACTTGTCGGGCTTCTGGGACAGCTGGTTCAGGCACTTGCCGGTCTTCCGATCGTACTTCGCCGGCGAGACCACGTTTCCTCCGGCCAGGTGGACGATGTCGTTGTGCAGCAGCATGTGTCCCTGCACGCTGACTCCCACCGATTCGTCCTCGCCCAGCAGGTTGCCCGACGTGTTGTTCTGCCACTGGATCTTGCCGGTGGCGGCATCCAGCGCGTAGACGTGGGTGCCGTCGTGGCAGATGATCCCCGCGGCGCAGTAGGCGACACCGTCGGCGACCATCACGCCGCTGGCTACCGGCCAGGTCGAGAGCAGTCGACCGTAGACCGGGATACGTCGTTCCAGCGGAGCAGCCCGGAAGCACCAGAGAGTCCGGCCGGTGGCCAGCTCGAAGCACCAGGCGCGGCCGTCACCGGAACCGACGTGCACGCGGCCATCGGCGATCGAGGGGGGGTAGGCGATGGCACCGCCGGTGTGAGCTGTCCAGCGGGACTTGCCGGTCCGCGAGTCGAACGCGCGGACGGCGCCGTCGGATCCGGCCACCAGGGTCACGCCCGCCGCCGTCACCGGTGCGGTGGGTTCGATCGTCTCTCGCGGAGCTGTCTGCCAGGCCAGTTTCAGCTTCGCCGGCACACGGACCGGAGTCGATGCGGTTCGCCGGTTGTTGGCCCGGTACGTCGGCCAGTCGGCGGCGGTCAGCGACGGCCCGCGAGCCGTTGATGCGGCGAAGGTCTCCAGCCGTTCACTCTCGACCGCCTGGCGGTCGAACTCGAAATCGCCCGCGGAGGTCAGGCTGATGACTCCGACCAGTGAGTGATTGCAGTCGCACATCCAGGGGCCCCAGTACAGCTGACCGTTGGCGACGATCACGCCGTCCTGGCAGGCCGGTCGCATGCCGGGCAGTCGCCGAGGTTTCCCGTACGAGACGTCGAACCGCAGGGTGCCGGTATGGCGATAGCCTCGAGCAAAGATCGAATCGACCGTCCCGGTCGCCCGCGTGCAGTTGCCCCGGAAGCACTGCAGGTCGGCCAGCACCTTTCCGGTCAGCGGATGGAACTTCTTGCTCTGGCTCAGGCGACCCATCGCGTACAGCCCGTCTTCGCGGAGGATCAGCTGCATGTTGCCGTCCTTGTAGGTCCACAGCAGCTTGCCGGTCTCGGCCGAGACGGCGACCAGCTTGGTGCGGGTGGGTCCGGCAAAAAACAACGCGTCGTCGTTGCACTTGAGGTAGGCGCTGGTGGCGTATCCCAGGCTGGCCGTCTGGGCACGGTGGTGTTCGCCGATCGTTTCCAGCAACTTCTTGTCGGATGTCTTCCACACGGTCGTGCCGTCGACGGCATTGACCGCTTCGAGGTGGTCCAGGTGGCTGTAGAGAAAGATGCTGTTCTTGTTCATCACCAGGGCCCGGCCGTCGATCGGAGCGGTCGCGGTGTGCGACCAGATCACCTTCTTGGTCCTGGTGTCGAAGGCCAGCAGCGTGCGGCCGAAGCCCCATGTTGCCAGGGATTCGCCGTAGGTCTTTCGGATCGTTGCCCAGGGCCATCCCGTCTGGGTGCGGGTGCCGAGGTGGACCTCGTGAAGTTTCTCGGCGGGGCCGACCAGTGCGTAGAGCACGCCGTTGCGGAGCGTCATCCACTTCCAGGTCTTGCCGTCTCCGGCGTGAGAGTCGGGAACGACAATTTCGTCGCGGACCGTTCCGGTGGCCGCGTCGATCAGCTTGCACGACTTGTCGTCGGCCAGGTAGAGCGTGTCGGGGGTGGCGACGATCGTGTTGCGATGGATCATGAAGCCGGGGGTCAGCAGCTTGGTCCACAGGGTGGCCCCGTTGTAACCGTTCAGGCAGACCAGCTTGCCGACCATCGGCCACTCGCGTCGCTTGAACGCCAGGAAGCCGAAGGCCTTGAACATCCGGCCCCCGGATGAAACGGTCACCTCGGGCATCGGCCCGTACCAGGGCGTGGCCAGGAACTTTGTCAGGTAAGGGGCCCTGGCCAGGCGGTCGTCGGATTGGGGATTGTTGTCGGAGCCGTGGTAGGGATGAGACCACTCGCCGGTTCCCTTGGGAACCGGCTTGATCCGGACCTGTCCGTCGACGACCAGCCGGCCCCGCGGACGGATCACCCGCATCAACTCCGCCGTCGGTGTCCGGACCGGTCCCTCGACGACCACCGCGTCGGCCAGGTTGCTCGCCAGGCCGATCCGCTGGGACCGACCGTGGTCGACGTAGATTCGCGTGCCCAGCAGTCCCGCCTTTTCGACGGCGGCTCGGATGGTCGTGGCTTCGGCGTGGGTCCCGGTCGGAACGTAGATCACCAGGTCACTGACCTTTGCCAGTGCCAGAGCTCGCTCGGCCGGGTTGTCTCCCAGCAACACGCACAGCCCGGCGTGGACGCCAACCTGCTTGTGGACCGTGCGGGCGTCGGCGGGCCGGGCCTGTCGAGGTGAAACGGCCAGGAGGGCCAGCAGAACGAAAGCCGCGGCGAGGCGAGGGAGAAATCTCATCACGAAGTTCCTGGATGCAGGGCGAA
>Ga0310342_100002963_pt1 | contig 11058 bp, 8 predicted proteins | sample S15DNA20500_MG_FD_206155 | JGI IMG/M metagenome (GOLD analysis project Ga0310342, IMG submission 206155) | Marine microbial communities from station ALOHA, North Pacific Subtropical Gyre - S1503-DNA-20-500_MG | ecosystem: Environmental > Aquatic > Marine > Oceanic | place: Pacific Ocean: North... | reverse complement strand
GTCACGGTCTCGCTCGCCCCGTTCGTGGTCCTCGTCCCGGTCACGGTCTCGCTCGTGCCGCTCGTGCCGCTCGTGCCGCTCGTGCCGCTCTTCGGTCAGTTCATCGACACGTCGAGAGAGATCATCCAACCGCTGGCTGATGTGTTCGAGAAACTCCCTCAGTTCACCCTCACCCTCGTCCTCGTCCTCGTCCTCGTCATTCCGACGGCCACCGCCGTCACGGTCTCGATCGCGTGATCTCTCGTGTTCAATACGCCTTTCCAATTGCTCGATCCGCCCCTCCACCACCGCCGCAACATCTTCCATCCCGGCTGTTACGAGCAGTTGAGCGGCGTGGCCGGCCACCTCCAGTTGCACGTGTGCCTCGAGCCGTTCACGACCATCCCGATGATCTTCATCTCTTCGCCGCTCATCCCGCTCCTGTCGTTCACCCTCGTCTCGCTCCTGTCGTTCGCCCTCGTCCCGCTCAACACGCTCGCTCGCGACTGGTTCACGGTCCTCCTCCTGGGCTGCCAACGGCCAACCGATCACCACCACCGCCAACACCAGGCCAAACACGGCCAAAATCGATTTTGTCCAACCCGTCATCGTCACATCTCCTGAAGCCGGTCATTGTGTGTTGAGAGGTATTGTGCCATCCACGGGCCACGCACACAGCCGTCCCCCACCCGACCACCGCGAACGACCACGATGTTAGCAGAGGGGGGATAGCAAAACTGCACAAACGTCGTCAACGATGGGCTATCCCAGGCGGGCGTAGCCACCGAAGTACAACAGCGGCCGGCCGCCCTCTTCTCCGCGATCCTCACCATTGACGATCTCGCCGATGAAGATGTCGTGGTCACCGCCCGAGAGCACCTCGGACAGACGACATTCGACATATCCCAGCGTCCCTCCGAGCACCGGTGCCCCGGTCTCACCCTCGGCGTAGTCCAGATCCGAGAACTCCTTGGGGCCGGGCGTTGCGAATCGGTTGGAGATCTCCTCCTGGTCCTCGGCCAGGATGTTCATCGCAAACGTCCCGGCCTCATTCAGGTACCCGTGCGTCTGGGTTTTCCTGTCGACACAGACGAGCACCAGTGGCGGATCCAGCGACAGGCTGGTCACGGCATTGGCCGTCATCCCCCACAGCGTTTCCCCGGCCTTCATCGTGACCACGGTCACGCCGGTGGCAAAACGGCCCATGATGGCCCGTTGCAGTTTCGGATCAATCGGCATGCGTCTGGCTCCTGGGCATGTGTGCCGGGCCGATGAAACCCGGCCGGAGAATCTCGACCGCGAAGACTGTTTTACAGCCCCAGTCGAACGATTCCCACCACGATGCCCCGCACCTCGACCCGATCCGCGGCGACCACCAGCGGCTGCATTTCCGCGTTGGCCGGCTGCAGCGTCACCGTCGGACCACCTCGATCTCGGTAGACACGTTTCAGGGTCGCTTCGGCTCCATCGACCAGCACGACCGCCACACCCCCGTTCTCACATTCCGGCTGGCTGCGGACGATCGCCAGGTCCCCATCCCGGATCCCCTCCTCGATCATCGACTCGCCACGCACCCTCAGCAGGAAGTGGCCGTCAGGAGCAAACCGCTCGGCCAGGTCGAATTCGTCGGCGTCCTCGATCGCCTCGACCGGCAGCCCGGCCGGCACGTCTCCGACCAGCCGCAGACACCGCGGCCCGGCCCCGACATCTCCTTCGGCCAGCCGATCCCCCAATCCCCGGAAGAAATCGGGGTGACTCTCGATCGCCTCGGTCATGCCCTCGGGAGGTCGACCACACCGGGTCAGCAACCAGTCGCGGTCGACCTCCAGGACATCAGCCAGCGAAACCAGCATGCCGGCACTGGGCAACGTCCCCAGCCGGCCATTCTCGATCTTCGAGAGATACGTGTGGTTGGTCCCGGCCAACTCGGCCAACTTCCGCTGCGTCAGCCCCCGGTCGACCCGCAGGCCACCGATCAACCGCCCGATCTCCAACTCGCTCGGCATGGACGACGCCTGTCTACTCGTGCCCGGTTGTGCCCATCAGGTCCACCCGCCGGATCACCTCGGCCAGGGTCTCCGGCTCGTTCCGACCGATGATCTCACCTCGGACCACCCGCACCTCCGGCGGCGCATCGATTCCCAGCTTGACCGTCCCACGATCCGTCTTCAGCACCGTCACCACCACGTTGCCCCCGATCGTGATCCTCTGAGACGCCTTTCTCGACAACACCAGCATGCTTTCACCTCCGTGTTCTCACCTCTCCGACCCGGAATCCATCATCCGGGCTCTCGGTCATTGCCAGTCAATCGGTGCGACCGAACGGCGGCGGCAGCAGCGAACCGACGACGTAGAACTCACGTCGCCACGCTTCGAACTGCCAGTGAGGATCAGTGGAAGGCATGGGGAACAGTGCCGGGATTGACGAGTCGTAATCGAGGGACGACCAGCCCATCGCCACGCAGCAACGGGATATTGATGTTGACCCTCAACATCAACAGTCTAGTCAAGACCGTCAAACGCACAACCCCAATCCTCACCGCTCCTCGAAAATCTCCGACCGGGGGCCTCAAGGTCGAAGACCATGATCCGGGCTGACCCGATTCGTCACCGATGTGTCGACAGGGTCGTGAAGATTCGGACAATGACCTCCTCCCGACACGGTTTCATCAGAATCGCCGACCGACCAGGTGAACGCATGACCTCACGCCGACTCCAGCCGTCCCCTCGCCTGCTGCTGGTCATCTGCCTGGCTTCATTTGCATCGCTCGCCCTCGGAACCGGGCCGGCCAAACCGTCACCGTTCGCGTTCACCGAGCACCTGGTCGCCGACGGTTACCGCTACGCCTTCGGCCTGGCCCTGGCCGACCTCGACGACGACGGTGACCTGGATCTCACCAGCGCCGACGCAGTGGGCAATTCGCTGTCGTGGTTCGAGAACAACGGCAAGGGCCGCTTCACACGGCACTACGTCCGCGACAACGAACTCGGGTGGTTCGAGCGGCACGAAATCGGAGATGTCGACGGCGACGGGCGACCCGACATCGTCGTCGTCAAGAACAAGCACGGTCAGATCGTCTGGTTCCGGAACCCGAAGACACCGACCGACCCCGTGGCCTGGACACGCCACCTGTTAACCGACGGACTGCCGGGAGCCTATGACGTGACGCTGGCCGACTTCGACGGTGACGGTGACCTGGACGTGGCAGCATCGAGCTGGGTCAAGGGGAACCGATTGGAGTGGTTCGAGAACGACGGGACACCGGCCGAGGGAACCTGGAAGCGGCGGCTGATCGAGGGGAACCTGAAGGAGACCCGCGAGGTGATCGCAGCGGACATCGATGGAGACCGCGACCCCGACCTGCTGGCCACCGCCAGTTCTGCCCACCTGCTGCTGTGGTACGAGAACACCGGCAAGTCGAAGACGGGCCGGTTCCGGCGTCACGTGATCGACAAGCAGACCCGTCGTCCGGTCCACGGCCAGGTTGTCGATCTCGACCGCGACGGAGATCTCGACGTGCTGATGGCCTTCGGGTCGTACTCGTCGACCGACAAACCCGACACGCACCACGTCGCCTGGTACGAGAACGTCAAGGGCCGGTTCGACAAGCACGCAATCGGCCCCCGACTGGCCAACGTCTCGGAGGCCGCCGCCGGCGACTTCGACGGCGACGGCGACCTCGATGTGGTGGCCTGCACCTGGGGTGCCACCACCGGGCAGGTCGTGCTGCTGGAGAACTCCGGTGACCCACGTGGCCGCTGGAAACTCCATACGCTCAAGAAACCCTGGCCCAAGGCCAGCGGAGTGCTGGTCGGAGACCTCAACGGCGACCGCCGACCAGACATCGTCGGCAGCGCCGAACGGGGCAGCAACGAGGTGCGGTGCTGGATCAACTCGTCCCGGCCGCCGCGGTCACTTCGCTGAAGCCGAATCGGTCCCGGAAACTCCGCCCCTCAGCCGCACGGGCGATCCATACGGCGATTCGGTTGTGTTCGAGAGTGCCCGGTTACCACAATGATCTGCGACAGCCGCCGGCCAGCCCCCCTGCTTGTCGAAGCCCACGACAACCCGGTCAACGAGTAATTGAACCCGAAGAGACCTCAACCTAGCGATCCTGGACCATTCCGACCCCATCACACCTCGAGAACAGCAACATGGGTAGCTTTGAATTCCTCACCGACTACCTTCACCGCTTCAGTGAAGACACCCTGCATCTGGTCGGCCTCGGGCTTGGCCTACTGGGATCAATCGTCGGCATCTGGGCGAAGGTCGCCGGAATCCGCCACAAGAAGAGAATTCAGCAGCAGGCTGAAGAACAACAGCAGCTACAGAGAGAAATGAGCAAGATCCGGGAAATCGAAGGCTATGTGACGTGGAGCAAGGCCGATGGAATCAAGATGGACCCCAAGCTGGACTACAGGGAACACCGGATATCTGGCGGCAACTTCCTGACTTTACGCATCGAACTGTCCCAACTGGGCATTTCACTAGTGAGTGTGACGAGCCTTGCAATCAACGTCGATGTCCTACCGACAGACGGATCCAACCTCCTGTTGAACGGAAGCACTCATCTCTCTCTATCTGCCCACTCAATGACTGATGATGGTCGGGCTGTCACTGCGTACGAGGATGACATGACAGACATCGACCTAAGCACCGTTATCAATGTTGCAGATGAAAACCCTGATGGAATCAGCAGCATCCCAGACGAGTTCGACACATGGCGGGGGCTCATGGGCATCTTCAGGCATGGCCGGTCCAAAGAGGTTGACATTCCCATCCAAACCACAGGGTCGGGAATGTTCCGCTTCAAGGTTGTGCTGTTCGTGAGACAGTTGCGGTGGAAAGATTTCCATTACGATGAAGATGTACCCCCATTTATTATCGGCGGTGAGACGTTGGTGGGTTCAGTCAACGAAGGCCCCCTATAGCGCGAGAGTCTCTCCGAGGTGAACGACCATTGCTCCTGATCCATGGCCATCCATCTGAAGGCCGACTGCAGGAACGCCCACCACAACCGAGTTGACGCTGCCAGCGAACTCCCTGGCGATCGGTCTCGGAAGCGTGATCGAGATCGAGGGGATCGCCACCGCCGCGCTGGGCCGGCCGGCTACCGGTTCATGTGGCTCTCGAGTGCCCGGGCGATGACCCGGTGCCCCGCGACGTTGATGTGGTGGTCGAAGTCCCAGAACAACGCCGCCGTCTCACGTCGCATCGCCGGCCGCAGGTCGATCGCCTCAACATCCAACTCGCGGCAGATCCCGAGCATGGCCTCGCACACCCGGTCGTCGCAGTCGAGGTCATGCCCTTCCAGCTCCAGGACCTCGGCAGCGTCACCGGCCACCTCGGGATGCAACTGCCGCAGCGTGGGGATCACGGCGAACACGATGTCCCCGCCGGGGGACTCCCGTCGAAACTGCTTCACCACGTGACGCAACATCGCCAAGGCATTCTCCCACTCGTCCGGGAAGTGCTTGAAGAAGTGAGCCTGGCCAAGTCCCTGCCAGGTCGCGGCCGGAAACCGCTCCCTGGCAGACTGGATCCGCTCGTTGAATCGAGCATCACGGCGAGCACGGACCGGTCGGGATGGCGGACCGATCCAGCCAAGACGCTGCAGCACCTGGACGGTCGCGAGGTGACGTCTCAGGAACGGACCGGTCCCGTACCATTCCATCGTGACGTCGGGCCGACGTGTCGGCTGGCAGTGGACGAATCGCCGGCCATCCCACTCGAGGTGAATCCGGTCGTGCTGCCGGGTCAACTCGACCAGGTCGTTTCCGGCGTAGAAGCCCACCACGAGCCGGTCCGGGTCGAACCGGCTGTAGAGAACGCGATAGACCCACAGCTGCTGGTACGGCGAGGTGACTCCCTGGCCGCAGTTGACGACGTCATGGCCCGTTCCCAGCGCCTGCTCCAGCACGTTGGCATAACTGTCCCGGTTCGCCACGATGCCGTCGGTGTGAGAATCGCCAATCACGACAATCCGCTGCACTCCGGCGGGCTTCTCGATGGGCGTTTCGTCGTCTTCGCGGCAGCCACACCAGTTTCGCACCAGTTCCACGTCAGGATGCTCGCCCTGGAGATTCATCGGCTCCCGCGAAGACGGCTTGTGGATCCACCGGCTGCGATGGGCATGATCGACAAGTTCGCTGGTCGACAATCCATCCAGGTCCGCGATCACCGGCGGCGGAGCCGCCGGCTGGAACCCGACAAGACGGAGGACCGTCTCGAACAACACAACGGTGAAGATCAGCGACGCCAGGAACTTGATCGCCAGTTGCCGCCGCCGAGAGACACCAGAGCGTTCGGTCTGTGCCATTGTTCGCGATGGCCTCGGCGTTTGCGGCAGCTGTCCTGGTCAGGCGGACCCCAACACAATCTTGTCCTCTGGAGCACTGGGAAGACAACTCAACGGGTAACTGGCCGCCAGCCGCACAACCTCCAATGACCCTGAAGCTCTGCGCCAACGGGGACACAGCAACCAGTTCGTGGGACAGGGCAATCAAACTCCAGCCGAACAGCGCGAAGCAACCCCGAACGGTAGTTGCAGAACGACAGCATTAAACCGACGATGGAGGCCGGAGGTCGAGTCTCGGGCAACTCATCGAGTGCTTTGAAGATCATGAAAACCACGTTGACGCCATTCGTCGCTCTCGGGTTGGCCATTGGTCTGCCGGCATCATCTCCGGCTGATGATTCTCTGACGTCGCTGAAATCGGCATTCCAGGCGCATTGCATCAAGTGTCACGGCAAAGGCAAAAAGATCGAGGGCAAGATCAACCTGCTGGCGCTGAAATCGGGCGATGACTTTCAGGCTCGTCCCAAGTTGCTCGAACGACTGATCACGGTCCTGCAGGACCGTGAGATGCCGCCGGAAGACGAGCCGGCTCTTCCGCAGGCAAAGCGGAAACAAATGGTCACGCGGCTCCAGGTGATCCGCAAACGGGTGTTGCAGGCGTTCGCATTCGTCCCCACGCCGATCCGACGGATGAACCGGTTTCAATACAACAACGCCGTTGTCGATCTTCTTGAACTGGATCGGGACATCTTCCGTCTCAACGAGCGGCTGCTCCGGCGTCGCGATGATTACTTTCGGCCGGCCACCAGGAAGATGCCCGCCGCGGTCCACGTCTCCAGCCGCCCGCTCTCCAAGGACATCGACAACCAGCGGCCCGAGGGATTCCGGGGTGTGGCGTCCTTTCCGCAAGACAAGCGGGCCGAGCATGGCTTCGACAACCGGGCCGACCTCCTGACACTCTCGCCTCTGTTGATGGAATCGTTTCTTCGGCTGAGCAAGACAATCGCTCAGAGTCCCGACCTCAATCCCAGTGAATGCCGAAACTGGAATCGCCTGTTTGCTTCACCAGGGAATCCGATCCGTGGACCTGTCAACGGCCGGTACGAAGCCGAACTGAAAAGTCTGGTGAAAGTCACGGGAGACTTCAGGGCGCAAGCGGATTCCTCCCAACAGAACATGCGAGAATTTGGGAACCAGTGGAGTGGAGATACTCAGCTCTTCTGGGGATGCCGCAAAGCAGGGGCGGAACTGATCATCTCGTTCGATGTGACCGGTTCCGGGAGCGGGCTACGTCTTGGGATGACCAAGGCGCCCGACTACGGGACGTTTGAGGTCTTGCTGGATGGCAAGAAGATCGGTGAAAACGTCGACCTCTTTGACCCAAAGGTCGTTCCCACCGTGTACGACATGGCCGGCCTGAAAACCACGGCCGGACGACACACACTGAGATTCAAGTGTGTCGGGAAGAACAAGCAATCCAAGCGGTTCTACTTCGGCCTGGACTACGTCGATATCACCGGGCTTAAGCCGACACCAAGGCCAAAATCTCCACCGGTTGACAAGAACGTGGTGATCCGGACCCGGCTCAAGACACTGCTGCGTCGCGCATTTCGTCGTCCGGTTGATCCCGTCACGCTGGATCGATTCACCAGATTTGCAGAGGGGCATCTCGCATCGGGAGCCTCCTTCGAAGACACGATGCGAACCATCGTCGGTGCCGTGCTTGGCATGCCGGACTTCCTCTACTTCTACGAATCGAACAGCAAGAAGACGTCCAAGAAAAGTCCACGTGGTCGGGAGCCGGTCAACGACTTCGAACTGGCCTCACGACTGGCTCGGTTCTTCTGGAGCAGCATTCCCGATGACACGTTGCTCGACCTCGCCGAGTCGGGAAAGCTCGGCGACCCCGAAACGCTCCGATCACAGATCGAACGGATGATGAACGACCGCCGGTCGGGCCGGTTCTGTGAAAACTTCCCCGGTCAGTGGTTGCAGTTGGATCGATTGATCACATCAATCCCGGACCAGAAGAAATTCCCCTATTTCTATTACTTCGGGTACCGAAGTAGCATCCACATGCTGCCCGAGCCTCTGTTGCTGTTCGAAACGGTGTACGTTGAAGACCGGTCGATCATGGATCTGCTCGATCCGAAATTCACCTGGCAAAGCCAGATGCTCAAAGCCAACTACGAAGGCCACGGGAAGGCCCCCGCTGAAGTCCAGGTGCAGCTCTTCCGGCGTGTCCCTTTGAACGACCCGCGTCGAGGTGGCGTCATCACCAACGCGGCCGTCATGACCATGACCTCCACGCCAACACGGACCCAGCCAATCACTCGAGGGGCCTGGGTCAACTCGGTGATCTTCAACGATCCGCCGGAACCGCCTCCCGCCGATGTCCCGCCCCTGCCCGAGGTCGACAAAGAGAAACTGGCGAAACTCACCATTCGCGAACGCCTGGCCGTGCACCGCAAACGGGCCGACTGTGCCGGGTGCCACAACAAGATCGATCCGTTTGGTTTTGCCCTGGAGAACTACGGCCCCACGGGAATCTGGCGAGACAAGTACGAGAACGGACGAAAAGTGGACGTCAGCGGCGTGCTGTTCAACCAGTACAAGTTCAAAACGGTGATCGAGTTCAAGCAGCTGATTCTCAAGGAGAAACAGCGGTTCATCCGCGGGTTCGTCTCGCACCTGATGACGTACGCGCTCGGCCGGGCGCTCGGTCCTGCGGATTCACTCGCACTGGATAACATCACCACCAGGGCGATGGCCGGCGAAGACCAGATGCGGGCCGTGCTCAGGAACATCGCGATGAGCAAACCGTTCCTTCACAAGAACACACAGGCTCCAGCGGCTTCGGGAGACAACCGTGCCGATTCGCACCGGCCGGACTGAAAGGCACACGAGCAAAGGACAGCCCACGTCATGACCAACCAGGACAACGCCCACACCGTTTCCCGACGTCGCTTTCTCAAAGGCGCCGGCGGTGCCGCACTGAGCCTGCCCTGGCTCGAGAGCTTCACCGACCACTGCCTTGCCGAGAACGGTGGCAAGGAAGCCGCACCGGCCAAGCGTCTCGCCTTCTTTTACCTCCCGAACGGAATCACCCGGCGAGGCTTCTTCCCCGGGGAGGGCGACCGGCCGCTGCCGAAATTCGCCGGCCAGAACAATGTCTGGCGTTTCGAGGGCAAGACCGTTCCGGAGGGCAGTCATCCGCTGACGTTTACGCCGACGCTGGCCCCGTTGCACAAGGTGCGGGACAAGGTCTCACTGATCACCGGCCTGGACCGAATCTTTCAGCATGGGACCGACTCGCATGCCCAGTGCGCGTCCTGTTTCCTGACCAGTGTTGCACCGTTCGAGGTCAAGAACTCGGCCTATCCGCTCTCCCGCACGCTTGATCACATCGCCGCCGACAGCATCGGACAGGCGACTCCCTATTCCACTCTTGAGCTCAGCTGCAACGACCACAAGAACAACATCGAGTCGATCTACTTCGACAACATGTCCTGGTACAACACCGGTCACGTTGCCCCGTCGATGAGAAATGCTCGCAAGGTCTACGACCGGCTGTTCGGCACCAGGTCCAACACGCGTTTCCGGAACATCACCGACCTGGCCCTCGGCAACGCAAGGCGACTGCAACGTCGACTGAGCACCAGTGATCGCCGCAAGTTTGACGAGTACCTCGAGTCGATTCGCACCATCGAGAAACGCATGGATCGCATCGACTCGATGAAGTCCAAGCTGGCCGCGGCATCCATCAAGCGTCCGGCCGAGCATCTGCCCCGCAACGAATACATCCACCTGATGGGCGATCTGCTGGTGACCTCATTGCAGATCGGCGTCACGAACGTCGGCACGCTGATGGTGGGCCCCGAACGCTGGACGACACCAACAAACTGGGAAGGGATCCTCGACAAGCCGCACAGTCATCACGCCATGACACACGCCCCGCAAAACCATCTCGAGGACCTCCTCAAGCTGGACCGCTTCCACATCTCGGCATTCGCACGACTGCTGGAGCGGATGGACGGCATCGAGGAAGCGCGCGGAACAACGCTGCTCGACAACACCATCTTCACCCTCGGAGCCGGCATGGGCGATGGAACCACCCATCAGTACAACGACTTGCCACTGGTCGTCGCCGGCGGGGGGGGCGGAACCCTGAAGCTGGGCAAGCACGTTCACTGCAAGACCGGCACGCCATTGGCCAATCTCTGGCTGACCCAGTTGCATTGCCTGGCGATCGAACGCAAATCGTATGCCGACAGCACGAGCATGCTCACCGAGATCCTGGCGTGACATCGTGCGGCTCCCGTGCGTCGATTCCTCCGCAATCACGGACGAATCACGAAACTCCAGGGCCGCGCCGCTCAATGAGGACAGGTACGCTGTCCCAGGCCTTCGGCAAACGTTGCGTCGAGTACACCCCAGAGGACTCGAACCTCTAACCTTCGGTTCCGTAGGCGGGTACTCGCACAACGCCAAATGGCCTTGAAGCTCGGTGGCAGCAAGACCTTACAGCAACCGGAGCGTTTTGCAAGAGCGAGCAAAACGTATCAAGAACATGCGAGAAAGCTCAGTATTTCGGAGGTTCCTCCGTAGGATTCCGTACGGTTTCGGCTTGGCGGTCAGGCCGGGGAGCAATCACGTGATCGAGTTTTCATCTGTCCCTCACCACGGCGACTCATCGTCCAATCGACCACGCCCTGGCAAGCCTGATCGACGCCTGGCACACGCTACCGCCCGATACCCGCACGGCGATCTTCGCCATCGT
>Ga0310342_100002962_pt1 | contig 11060 bp, 10 predicted proteins | sample S15DNA20500_MG_FD_206155 | JGI IMG/M metagenome (GOLD analysis project Ga0310342, IMG submission 206155) | Marine microbial communities from station ALOHA, North Pacific Subtropical Gyre - S1503-DNA-20-500_MG | ecosystem: Environmental > Aquatic > Marine > Oceanic | place: Pacific Ocean: North... | reverse complement strand
TTTCTGTATCGGGTTCGTCATCGGTTTCGGTATCGGTTTCGGTGTCCGTGTCCGTGTCGGTGTCCGTGTCGGTATCCGTGTCGGTATCCGTGTCGGTGTCAGTATCGGTATCGGTATCCGCGTCGGCATCGCCAGCGGTGTCGTTACCAGTGTCGCCCTTTTCATCCCCACAGCCGACCAGCGTCGAGACGCCGAGCGAAGAAAGGAGGAAGAGCATCTTCATGGTGTTCATGAGAACCTCGAGTTTTGTGAAGCGAATGCACAGTGGCTGGCGGCCCCAAGCACAACGCTCGGAAAGACCAGTATGTGGTTAGCGCGCAGCTTTACCCTCTATAGACCCGAACCTCAACCGCTTCCTCTGGAACCGGGCTCGCGGTCCAACCCAGCTCGACGCACCACAGTTCCACATCAGCAAGCAGACAATCGGGTCACATCTCGCCAAGAATGGCACATCCCCACCAGAAGAAATGAGGGCTTGAACGGGGAGAAGCCGTGAACAATCGTCACAGCGTTGTCACCAACATCTACCGAACCACGCGGGCCGGCCTCCCCGGTTTGTTCGCAACCACAAGTAGCATTCTCGGGTCTTGAATCGGGCCATATGATACGCCAGAGTATCTCACTGGCTCTGGGAGAATCCGCTGCGCTATCGAATCCTTCTTCCTGCGATGCTGACACTCGGGTGTGGTCAACCTCCGCCGGAGAGTACGCCCCTTGCAATGCCGGAACAGAGCCCGCTGGTCATTGCGCTGGGTCCGGGCAATGGCCTGGAGGCACGAAGCCTGGAGGTCACAGAAGGCTACCTCCTCCTCACGGGCTGCGCGATGGATACCGGTGCCAGCATGTTCCTGCCCGATGCCACCGAACTCTCCGCCATGGAGACCACCATTCTCGGCGGCCGGTGGTGCAAAGTGACCCTGCATCTGGGCAGTACCGCGACCCTCAAGGCGATCACCCATCGGGGCGGCTGGCTGACCGCCGATCTGGGGGGCACCGAGATCGTGCTCGAGGCTGAGGACGGCATCCTTGTGAATGGTCAGCCCTTCGTCCTCGAGCTCGGAGCACCCGGCTGGCTGGATCCAGATGGCATCCACATGGCGGAGAATGAAGATCGCACCTTGGGGGTGGAGGACCCTGAAACGGAGATCCTCCGGACCGCGCTCATCGAAACATCCGCACTGTACCTGGATGTAGACGGAAATGGCGTCCTGGGCTCAGATGAACGCGAGGCGGCCCAGGCCAGCCCGCCATCCAGCGAACCCGCCCCCTCCGACACCGGCGATTCAGACACAGGAGACCACGACACCGGGACCGACTCTGGACGGCCTTGAGTCCACCTGCTGACGGATCGTTGATACTCTGACCTCAGGAGACTCCATGCGCCACGCCATCGCCATCATCCTTGCTCTTGTGCTCACCTCCCCCGCCATGGCCAAGAACAAGGTCCAGACCACCAAAGGCTCCTCCACCTGGACCTTCAACGTTCAGTGGACCGACATCAAAGGAAAGAAGCGAAAACTGAAGTACTCGCTGCCTGCCAAGACCATCGGAAAGGACATTGACCGGCGCCTGAAATTCAACCGTGGTGCGGCCAATCACAGGATTGTGGAAGCCATCAATGCCTACGGGAAGAAGCTCAAGGGTGCGCGGATCAAGGCCAAGCAAGTCAAAGGAGAGATCAAGATCGAGGGTTCCGGGAGCCCCTCCAAGCTCAAGAAGGCCAAGGCAGAGCTTCCCAAGGTCCAGGAAAAGGCCCTCAATACCTTCATGCGCAGAAACGGTTGGACCCGGCTGGATGGAAAGATCATTCCCAATCACGCCTCGCACGCCGCACGCTACGCCGACGATGTCCTACCGCTGGCCAAGGCCCTGGGTGCAGACACGCTCAGTCAGCGGGATTTCGCGGAGAAGGCCATCGGCTTTGTGCAGGCCATCCCCTACGACATCCGGAAAGACGGGCGAGACAAGGGCTATCGGCGACCCCTGAGTGTCCTGGCGAGAAACCGGGGCGACTGCGACAGCAAGGCCACGCTGTACCTGGCCCTGCTGAAGGCTGCCCACCCGGATCTCGAGTCTGGCTTCGTGTACATCAAGGGCCACGCCTATGTGGGACTGGGACTCAAGGTCAGGCCAAACGATTTCACCTTTGAGGCCGACGGCCGGGACTGGGTCATCGCCGAGCCGGTAGGTCCAGCCATGATGCCCGTGGGCAAGGCCGGCCCCAAGAGCGAACGTAAGGCCAAGCATGGCCGGATCGAGTTCCGTCGCTCCCGCCGGCCCGACGCGGGCTAGAACAACAGCCTGGCGTCCACCTCACGAAGCTGCGGCAGGGCCGCGTCACGCTCAGAGAGCTCCGGTGTGGCTACAGGCCATTCGATGGCCAGGTCCGGATCATTCCATCGGATTCCCCGCTGGTCTTCCGGGTCATATGGCGCTGTGCAGCGATAGTGGACCACTGCCGGGGCACGAAGCACGCAGAATCCGTGCGCCAACCCCGGCGGCACCCAGAGCTGGGACATTTCCTGAGCATCCAGCGTGAGGCCCTCCCAATGACCAAAGGTGGGCGAGTCCTGCCGCAGGTCCACCACTACATCAAAGATGGCGCCTTGCAGGACTCCCACCAGCTTTCCCTGAGGCTGCCAGCGCTGGTAGTGCAGCCCACGAAGGACACCGAGACCGGAGACCGAGCAATTGTCTTGCGCAAAAACCCCCGGCAGACCCGCCGCTTCGTAGACAGCCACGTCAAACACCCGGGTAAAGGTCCCTCGCGGGTCCGTGTGCGTGTTCAGCTCGAGGCGGAGCACCCCGGGTATCGATGTCGGAATGGCTTTCACTACCTCACCTGTCCTCCGAATATGCTATCCGACGGGGACACCGCAGCCCTTCGCATGCTTCTGACACGAATTCTCCTTGTCGTTGGCCCTGGGAGGGACCACAATACTACTGGTCATGGCGGTAATCAGGAGAGCATATGAATTGGCGGATCTTCTTGCTGAGTGGTCTGGGGCTACTGACCGTCTCGTGTGCAACCGAGAAAACCACCTCTGAAGACGCAGAGGACTACGCCTACGATCAGGACCGGGACGGCATCATCGATGCCCACGAGGGCGATGAAGACGCCGACGGAGACGGAATCCCGAACTACCTGGACACCGACTCAGATGGTGACTGCATCCCCGACGCAGAGGAACGAGGGACGGATGACGAACTGGCCCTTCCGGCAGACTCCGACCACGATGGGCTCTACGATTTCCTGGACACCGACAGCGATGACAACGGGCTCTCCGACACCGAAGAGGCGGGGGACTGCGACAATCCCCTGGATTCGGACAACGACGGCGTTGGCAACTACGCCGATGCAGACAATGACGGGGACAACATTCCAGACATCGAGGACGGCGTAGAGGACTGGGACGCAGACGGTCAGCCCAACATGCTGGACAAGGATAGCGACGGCGACTGCATCCCGGACAAATTCGAGGCCGGCGACGAGAACTGGGAGACGGCACCGGTCAACTCTGACGATGACGGCATGGCTGACTACCTGGATCTCGACTCGGACAACGACGGCATTGACGATCGGGACGAGGTCGATGGGATCTGTGATCCGCCCAGCGATATGGACGGAGACGGGTACCTCGACCACGTCGATGTAGACATCGATGGCGACGGACTGAGCAACGCAGTGGAAGAATCCTACGGTACCGACCCCCGCAAGAGAGACACCGACGGGGACGGGTACACCGACGGAATGGAAGACTTTGCGGGCACTGCAGCGCTCGATGAGCGCCACTTCCCGGACGGCACCCTCATTCAGATGGGTCCGCGGGATCAGGTGGAGGCGCTCGACGAGTACACGTTCACCAATGTCACGGTCGACATCTTCCTGCTGGTGGACACCGCCTATAGCTATTCCTGCTACCACCCCCGCATTCCCGACTTCCTCGAGGAACTCGTGAACCACCTGCTGCTGGTCTACGATGATCTCGCGCTGGGCTTTGGAATCTACGATGACTACCAGGTCCCTGGGTGGGCTGCCGGCAGCGGTGTGCCGTACAAGATGGTTCACCAGATCTCCACGGACGGAGACTCCATCCTGGAAGAAGCGAGCGAGCACAACATGCTCTACGGTGGAGATGCCGCCGGTTCGGGCTGGGAAGCGCTCCACCAGGCCGCCTCCGGCGTGGGCTACGACCACAACTGCAACGGCGACTTTGAGTCCACCTGGGACATCAAGCCATTCATTGCGGAAGAAAGCGATGCCTTCAGCGGAGAGTGTGGCCAGAGCTACGACTCCGAGGTCCAAGGCACAGGCAAAGGCAAAGGCGTGGGGTTCCGCGCAGGATCTCTGCCGGTCTTCATGCTGGCCGCAGACAACCACATCCGAGACGAAGCCATGGGTGATCCGCTCCCAGAGGATGCCTGCCACGGTGCAGCCACCTTTGACGACGCAGTCTCCTCCGTGCGGAACCTGGACGCCAAGGTCCTGGGAATCAACGTCTACGAGTACTGGTCCACCGATGACACCCTGCTCGGCCAGCTCAACGAGCTGGCGGAGGCCACAGGCTCATACATCGATAAGGATGACAACGGCTCAAAGGACGACCCCGCCGTACTGTTCGGCAGCTGGAACTGGCCACCGATCGAGGACGTAGTCGACGCGCTCTGGGATCTGGCAGAAGAGCACACGCTGGAGGGCAGCTTCCAGATCGGTGAGGACGAGAACCACTGGATCACCTGGTTCGCTGCGACTGACTTCGAAGAGATCGAGCAGGGCGACTCCATCGACCTGGAGTATCAGATCACGACAAGCGCAGTACTGCGACCCGACGACCAGTTCTACCGTGCCAGCCTGGTGCTGCTCGATGAAGAGGGTGAGGTCATCACCACCCACTGGATCTGGGTCCAGATTCTCCCCAACCACCGGTCATGAATTAAGCGGGGTTCATGCCTCGCACCACCCGGTACCTGCTCTTGGCCTCCCTATGGATGGGCTGCGCCACATCCCAGGAGACTGCGCCTGCTGTTCAGCCTCCTGCGGTCAGTGAGCAAGCCCCCGCCAAGGAAGACCTCCGGGGGCGTCAGGGCAAGATGTTGAAGGAGCTGCGAGCCCTCGTGGCTGACCTCAAGGAGTCCGGCCGCTACGACTGCTGCATCAAGGAGCCATGTAGCCACTGTGCCATGATGGCCGGGGGCTGCTCGTGCGGCGAAGGGCTGCGCCGGGGCGAGCCCGTCTGTGAAGAGTGTGCGCTGATGTGGGTCCGAGGCCTGGGAGATGAGACCGGAGTGGATCCGGCCACCGTCCGCAGCTTCCTGGAGGCCGAGCGGGTCATTAATGCAGAAGCCCTCAAGTCTGCGAAATCCCAAAGGAAACACGGAAAGGGGCACAAGCACTAAACGATTCCTACTCCAAAACTCTCCTGGTTGGCCGATGAGCCAATGGGGAGGGTTTCCGATGCGAATCAAGATCAATACCTCCGTGAGCATCAAGCACCGGGGAAGCGGTATCGAGTCTGGTACCGTGCACTGGATTGACGATGACCAACTGATGATCAGTTCTCCAGGTCATCTGGATCCACACACGCCTTGCGAGCTCAAAATCGAGCTGACCAGGACTGGTGAACAGATCTACACGGAGGCCCAGGTACTCCGGGCTACGAGCTACCAAACCGGGCGCGGGTCTCGCGCCATATGCCGAATGGTGAAGCTCTCTTCGCAGGATCAGAAACGGCTGGAGCGGTTCCTGAACACCCAGCGGGAAAGGCCGAATTCCAGGGCTGGCATCACCCGCGGCATCGCCGTGAGCGGGCGGACTCCGCTGCCCTCTGCAGACCAGACCATTCCCTTGCGTGACCCGATGTTCGCCCTCTCCGAGGACGGGCGCCGTGTGACCGTTCGTTGGTACAACGGAAAAAGCTACCGAAGAGACTGGGCCCTGCACCTCTCCAATGGCCTCCTACCCATCTCCTGCACCCCTCCAGGACGCAGTGCCTTCATGCTGCGACTGGTCCTTCCAGATGGCTTTGTGGCGACGTTCCCGGCGGAGATCTCGAACCAAGCTGCATCTGGCTGGCACGCACGCTTCCTCATTCCGTTTGGAATCCGGCACCGTATGCAGACCTCTGCCCAGCTGGCGGGTCATCGAGCTGCAGAGTAGCCCTCAGACCTCCCTGGGGTCGATCTCCAGGTAGCCACTGAGCCAGTTCACCAACAGGTACAGCGGCAGTGTGTCCAACAATGCACAAATGAACTTGAAGACGTAGCCGGCCACGATGAAGGTCAGCAGTTGATCCCACAGCGGCTGACCCTCCACCAGCGGCAGCGCACGTGCATAGAAGTGGGTCACGAGGATTACCGCAGTGCTGTCGACCAGCTGGCTCACCATCGTGGAGGCATTGTTCCGAAGCCACAGGTGACGGCCCTGGGTACGACGCTTCCAGTAGTGGAACAGCCACACATCGCACAGCTGGGCCACGAGGTAGGCAATCATCGAAGCCACCACCGCCCCAAAGGCCAGAGTCTGAACCTCGAAGAACACACTGCCCTCGCTACCCTCGGCTCCGGGCAGAACGCCGCCCAGCCACAGGATGAACACCACCCACAGATTGAGCACAACGCCCATCCAGACCACATTGTTGGCCCGCTTCCGGCCATAGATCTCGCAGATGATGTCCGTACAGAGAAAGGTCACGGGGTACGGCAGCACGCCCACGGCAAGCGGCATGGGGACGGTCAGTCCAAAGACCGTGAAGCTCAGATCAATGAACCGGGTGAGCCCCAGGATGTTGAGCATTGTGAGCGAGCCCAGGAACAACCCGGCGACAACCAGGAAGACCCGCTCCCTGCGGGCATGAAGTCTGGAAGCTTCGATGGGGTGAAGGGACATGCGCTGTTCACGGTGTTCAAGGACGAGGAATACCACTGCCGCACGCTTCGGCACGCAGACTGAGAATAGCGCATTCCGACAGGCCATTGATTGAGCTTCGATTCAGTCTGGGCGTGTCGGTCCGATGAGAAGCGTACACACAGGTGCGCGCATGCATGACGACATCGATCTTCACTTGATTGGAGGCTGTGGCAGCTCGGGAACCACCCTGCTTGCCCACCTGCTCCATCGCACCCACGACATCCATTCAGGACCGGAGATGGCAGCCTTCCACCATCGCGCCCTGTACGACCAGGAGCACTTTCAGCGGAACCTCTACCGCTGCCTGGCAGGCCACGGTCTCCGGGTAGGACTCCAGGTCGGCAATCTGGACTTCCCGCTGGTTCCCAACGTGTTCTTCATGGAGCGCGACTACTACGGGGTTCCTGGCGTCGACGGCGAACATGAGCTGCTCAGAGCAGCCGACGACCTGCCCACGCTGCTTCGCTGGATGAAGGCCCAAATGGCAGCGAATCATGGCATCCACGAAGACTTCCTCTGGCTGGACCAGACGCCCAAGAATGCGGTCAGTGCCCTGGAATTCCTGCAGAGCGTTCCCGGAGGCAAGTTCATCCACCTCCTCCGAGATGGTCGGGACGTCGTCGCCTCCCTGGCCCGCCGGTACGCCCAGGAGGAGCCCGGTCATGGACCCGCGACCTACCTCCTGGCGGGCTGCGCAAGGTGGTGCTTTGACACCCGGCAGGCCCACCGCGCCCGTAATGAGGCTGGCTATCTGGAAGTCCGCTACGAAGATCTGGTGCAGGACCCTGTTCACTGGGTCAACCAGATACTCGCCCATCTGGGTCGACCCCCAGTCTCCGACATCGACACCCACACACGCCACACACCACAGGAGAGCTCCGCGCTGCTCAACGGTGCCAAGCCCACCTGGACTGCCGCTCCCAACCAGCCGGTCACCGACAAGGCCGTCGGGCGTTGGCGGGAACAGATCGACCCCAGAATGATGGGGAAGCTGGAGGAATTCCGCTTTCAGCTCGAAGGCGAGGACACCGAGTACCACTTTGGTCATCAACTCGAGGCCGTGAACTATGCCTGATTCCAACCCACGGATCGTCCGGGTCTTTCCCCGGCTGTGTATGGGCGGGGCTGAGAATGCCATCGTCCAGTTGCTCGAGCACGTGGGCGACACGCACATGGTGGTGACCCATATCGACGGCATGCGGGCAGACGAGGCCAAGCAGTTGGCGGATCGGTACACCCTGCTCTCGCAGCCTCGCTTCTATGGCCTGCTCTCGGCGATGCGCGAGGCGGAAATCGTTCACATCCACACGATCAATGACCACCCGCTGGTCCCGCTGGCCGCACAGCTCTCCGGTGCACCGGTCCTCCTGCAGACTGTGCACAACCAGCTCTCACCTCAGTACTGTCACTTCGTGGACCACTCAATCCTGGTCGGCGACGAGCTGATGGACAGGGTCGTCACGCCACAGCGCTGCACGGTGATCCCCAACGGCATTCCGTGCCCAGACGCCCTGCCGCCGCTTCCGCCGTGGTGTGCCCCCCAATCCGATCAGCCCCTGACCCTCCTGGAGATGCGGCGAGAAGACAAGGGCATGCGCTGGACCCTGGCCCAATTGCTGGCCACCGGAGAGTTCGATGATCTGGATGTCCGCTGCCAGGTCCTTGGCTTTCATGGAGAGAGCTCCGATTCCCGACTGGAATACCTGGGCCCGATGGCGAACCCGTACCCGCTCGTGGCGCAGGCCGACTTTCTGGTGATGGGGACCGAGACCGAGACCTTCGGGCGCACGGTGTATGAGGCCATGGCCTGGGGCGCGCTGCCCATCGCGACGCCCATCGATGCCTTCACCCGGGTGTTCTCCACAGATCAGGTCGCCTACATCGAGGGAGATGTTCACACGGCTGCCCGACAGATCCGCGCGCACATCCAGCGCTACACCCAGGATCCAATGGCCTACACCATGCGCCGAGCGGCGAACCATGCCTTTGTCCGGGATCGATTCAGTGTCCGCAGAATGGCCGAGCAAACCGAGGCGGTCTATCGCGCACTGACCTCGACCTCTTCCTGCCGTCAGCAGAGCTTCTCCCCCGCCGATCTGGAGGCGGGCGATGTCCAGTTGTTCGGGGAGATTGTCGACGACATTCTCGAGCGCCACCCACCCCAGCGTCTCGGGGAGATCGATCAACTCACCCCCCCAATGCAGGGCATGATCTACTGGCTGCTGGTCGACTCGGGAAAGGCGAGGCCCGACAAATGCATCCCCCTGCTTCAAGCCGCCAGCGATCGCCTCGGAAGTCGCTTCATCTTGAATCTACGACTCGGAGAGCATCTCCTCGAGGCCGGCAAGTTCACGGAAGCGATTCAGTCTCTGGAGCGCGCTCGCTTGAGTGACCCCGCCAACATCGCCCCCATTTTGAGCCTGGCCACAGCCTGGATTCAGATCCGACGGCCAGACATGGCGAGAAAGGTGATTCAAGAGGGGATCACCCACAGTCCGCAGTCCAAGTACCTCAGGACACTCGCGGCCCGCCTGCACCAGTCTGGCCGACCCAGCGCGACCCCCTAGCCCGCGCAGGGGGTGCCGCTTGATAAGACACGGTCTTACAATGTCCATAACTCCCATGGGAACTGGACTATGGCGGACTACCGACCGATGGTACTGGCCCCTGTCCTGAGGACTAGGTAGAATCCATCACCTTTCGCGGGAGTGGGCGGTCATGGGCTACATCGAGCGCGTGTTGGACCGAATCAGGGAGCGCGATCCCGATCAACCGGTATTCCTCCAGGCGGTAGAAGAGGTCCTGGAGTCCCTGGCGCCTGCGCTGGACCGTCACCCGGAATTGGAGGCAGGGGGCATACTCGAGCGCATGGTCGAGCCGGAGCGGGTCGTCATGTTCCGCGTGCCCTGGGTGGATGATGCTGGCACTGCACAGGTAAACCGGGGCTTCCGGGTGCAGTTCAACAACGCGCTCGGGCCCTACAAGGGCGGACTGCGCTTCCACCCCTCCGTTCGCCTGGACATCATCAAGTTTCTTGGCTTCGAGCAGATCTTCAAGAATGCGCTGACGACCCGCCCCATCGGCGGCGGAAAAGGCGGCAGCGACTTCGACCCCAAGGGGAAGTCTGATGGCGAAGTCATGCGGTTCTGCCAGTCATTCATGACAGAGCTTCACCATCACATCGGTCCCCATGTGGATGTCCCGGCAGGCGACATCGGTGTGGGCGGGCGGGAGATTGGCTTTATGTACGGCCAGTACAAGCGCCTCACCCGTTCCTGGGGCGGTGTACTGACGGGCAAGGGCTACACCTGGGGCGGCTCGCTGATCCGTCCCGAGGCCACCGGCTACGGCACGATCTACTTCCTGCGAGACATGCTCAAGGACAAGGGTGTGGACCTCTCGGGCAAGGACTGCACCATCTCAGGCAGCGGCAATGTGGCACAGTTCTGCGCAGAGAAGGCCATGGACCTCGGCGCCAGGGTCGTGTCCATGTCCGACTCCAGCGGATCCATTCACATTCCGGGCGGGATGTCCCGCCAGCTGCTGGCCCAGATCATGGAGCTCAAGAACGAACGGCGCGGTCGCATCCACGAGATCGCTGCCCAGAACGACGGCGTCACCTACCGGGAAGGCCAGCGTCCCTGGGACATCCAGTGTGCAGTAGCGCTGCCCTGTGCCACCCAGAACGAGTTGAGCGCAGACGAAGCGCAGGCACTCGTGGACAATGGCTGCATCGCTGTCTGCGAGGGCGCCAACATGCCCTGCACCCCAGAGGCCATCTCCGCATTCCACGCGGCCAATGTGGCGTTCGGACCGGCCAAGGCCGCCAATGCCGGCGGAGTCGCGACATCTGCGCTGGAGATGACCCAGAACGCCACCTTTGACTCCTGGACTCGGGAGGAGGTGGACGCCAAGCTCGAGGCCATCATGGGGGCCGTGTACAAGCAGAGCGCGTTTGCGGCCCAGGAGTACGGAGATCCCGGGAACATCCAGCGAGGTGCCAACATCGCCGCGTTCCTCCTGCTGTCTCGTGCCATGCTGGATCAGGGCGTAGTCTGAGGGATTGCGGCCGCCGACACCGGCAGGCATGATGGGCCTCGCCCAAGGAGATCCCATGCGCACCCCCCTGATCTTGTGGCCACTGATGCTGGCC
>Ga0310342_100002961_pt1 | contig 11061 bp, 8 predicted proteins | sample S15DNA20500_MG_FD_206155 | JGI IMG/M metagenome (GOLD analysis project Ga0310342, IMG submission 206155) | Marine microbial communities from station ALOHA, North Pacific Subtropical Gyre - S1503-DNA-20-500_MG | ecosystem: Environmental > Aquatic > Marine > Oceanic | place: Pacific Ocean: North... | reverse complement strand
TATTGAGCCGTCCGGGAACCCTGTTCCATGAAATTTATCTCAATCCTATTGATCCAATCTTACCAGAAGGCGATCTCCCCTTACTTGCCGTCAGCTTGCCGCTATTCTCCCACCTGCTCCCATTACTCTGAAGAAGCCATTCAACGGTACGGATTAGTTAAGGGCGTCTGGCTGGGCACCAAGCGGTTGGTCCGGTGCAATCCCTGGGGCGGAAAAGGATACGACCCTGTACCATGAATTTATGAATGTAATATTTCCCTTTAGTTCATACAGAAGCAAATATTCAGATAAAACACGAGTAACTTCGCACGGCTCTAACAGGTGGCTTCAGGCAACTTTGGCTGGGAGCCGCCCTGTCACCCTAGCGCTATTGGTGGTTATAGCTACAATAACTTTAGTTGGTTGTACCGGTCGTCAATTGGGCGGTAGCGTGGAGGGCTGGTCTCCAGTAGGCTTAAGTGCTGTAATCAATCCAGATGAACCCTTGGTGATATATGTTGTTGTCAAGTTGTCTGGTGACCTTAAAGACTTGGCCACGAGTCTAGGATTTGACGAAGACGCGCTTAAGGATGACGAAAACAAAGTTAAAGTTAAAGCAATCATAAACGACAGTTCTGGCACATTGAGAGTAAAATGGTCCTTCCCTCCCCTAGGCTCCGGTACAGGCATCGAAGGATCCCTCAAACCTCCGGCAATAAGCGACCCACTGGGATTAATTTTTATCTCTACCATTAGCGGTGAGCTATTTGCGATAGATACAGAAACTGGAACAGTGGGTGATAAGGGATGGAACCGCCAAGTAAGCGCCGATGGAGCTGGATTAATCTCGGGGCCGGCCTTGGGCCGCACTGAGAATGATTCCGGTCTGCCAATCGACGTGGTGGTGGTTGGGTCGGAAAACAGCAACCTCTATGGGTTCGACGCCGTGAATGGGGATCCTTTAAGCTGGTCTCCATTCACCGGTGCCAACGACAAAATATGGTCTACGCCGGTGATCAATGAGGGAGTCATTTATTTTGGCTCCCATGACGGCTCGGTGTACGCCGTATCCCTGCAAAGCGGCGAGCAACTATGGAAGTTCAACATAGGTAGCGCAGTGGTGGCCAAGCCCCTAATCGTTGATGATATGCTCATCGTCGGGTCCTTTGACAAAAAGTTATACGCCATCGACATCAGAAAGAACGCTGGGGGCAGTGACAGGAAACTATGGGAGTTCGAGGGCCGTAATTGGTTTTGGGCGCCCGCCATAACCGACGGCACTAGTATCTTCGCCCCATCCATGGACGGCAACGTCTACGCACTGGACAAAACGGGGCAATTACAATGGTCCTACAATATGGGCACCCAGATAGTAGCCACACCAGGTTTGGTTCCCGAAGGACTCGCAGTAGCTGACAAGGATGGTAAAATTGCGCTTCTAGATACAGTGCAATTATTGCGAGACCCTACTGGTCAAAATTCCCCGTTCTCCACAAACAGTATCAAAGACGCGGAGGTTAAGGTTCAGCTTGTGCCCATTGAATATGACAACTCAGTGATAGTGAGCGCTCAGGACGGCAGAATTTGGCGCTTCAGAATTAGTGCAGGCTTAACCCAAGTCTGGTGCTATGACGCATCGGACGATTCAAAATGCGAGTAGCTTAGTAATGGTTGTTAAGGATATGGGCACCTCTTGGACGTAATCATACTGCTCTGGAACGAAGCAATTATTCGTCCCATGCTTAACACCTTGATGGTGTTATACGTTGTCTGCTTCAACCAAATGGGGCTGGCTATCATAGTGTTCACCGTTATAGTGCGCGTGATCACAATGCCTCTTTTCCTGAAGCAAATTCACCAAATGCAGGGCATGACCAAGATCCAGCCCAAGATGAAAGAGGTACAGGAACGGTTTAAAGGGGACCGGGCACGGGTTTCCCAGGAAACCATGCGCCTGTATAAGGAAGCGGGGATCAGCCCAGTAGGCTGCCTAGGCCCCATGGTAGTGCAGATGCCCATCCTGTTCGGCCTATTCCGTGTACTGATACAGACCCTCTTCGCTGGCCCTGATGAACTGGTCAGCCTGTCTGAGAAACTGTATTCGTGGATCGGATTTGTGTCCATCCATTCGGCGGCGCCTTTGAACAACGCCTTTTTCGGTATGGAGGCTATAGACTTGGGTGCCAACCCAGGCCGACTGATGTTCTTCATCCCACTGCTCGTAGCCGCATCAACGTGGGTGCAGCAGAAGATGACCACCACGCCTTCCGCAGACCCCCGACAGCAAGCTAACCAGAACATGATGCTGTACATGATCCCTATTATGCTGGGATTCTTTTCTTTCACCTTCCCAATCGGCCTGTCCCTATATTGGACGATATCAAACTTAATCGGTGTTGCAATGCAATACTTTATATCTGGCTGGGGGCCTCTGTTCCCTTTGTTTCCGAAAGCCACTCCGGCCCCGGAACCGGCAGACCCGTCACCACAAGTCGTTTCATCTGAGGAGATGACCAGAGATGGAAACAGTAATACGAACCGCACGAACCGTCGAAGAGGCCGAAGAGCTGGCGTTGAAGGAGCTCGGCGTAGACCGCAGCGAGGTCGAGGTAGAAATTCTAAGTAGGGGGAAGTCAGGATTCCTGGGTATCGGAGCCGAAATGGCAAGGGTTAGAGTTACGCCATTGCCCCAAGGAACGGCACAGGGCATTGCGTCAGGCCAACCCTCAGTAGATGATCCAGAGCCACCGAGTAATACTAGAATACCAGCACCAACGCCGGTAGACGTACCAGCCGAGCCAATAATCCCTGGAGATGTTACTAGTGCCGAGTCAGTAGCGGTACTAGCCGTGAACCGCATTTTAAGCGCCGCCAAGGTCAACGTCGTCACAACTCTAAGAGTTGCCCATGACCCTGAATCTGGAGGACCCATAATTGATCTCACCGGTGACGACTCGGGCTTGTTAATTGGCCGCCGAGGTCAGACACTCAGCGCATTGCAATTCCTGTCAAATCTCATAGTGAGACAACAGTTGGGCGAAGGTGTTCGGGTAACACTTGACGTTGAACACTACCGGCAGCGTAGAGAGGAATCCCTCAAAGACATGGCCGATAAAGTTGCGTCCCGGGTGGTGCAAACAGGACGCAGCATCACGCTGGAACCCATGTCCGCCGCTGATCGCCGTATCATCCATGTTTCGCTGTCTGAAACCAATGGCGTGGTTACGGAGAGCGTGGGATTTGGCGACGATCGCAAAGTAACAGTCATGCCTAGTCGGGACTAGGTAATGGCAAACCCTTACGATTTGTTGCTAATAGTAAGCAAAAGCTAGCATGCCTACAGGCAGCCCTCCGATAAATTTGTTTGGCCAAGGATCGAGGTTTTGACCATTGACCAACAGCCAGAACACCCTTAGAATTATCTCGTGAATTGCGGGTTAGGCTCTCACGAGTTTGGCAGCCCCTTTGACCACCCTCGGGAAGAGTGTGGTGTAGTTGGCGTGTATACCCCGGGTGGTGAGGCCAGCCGTTTAGCATTTTTTGGGCTCTTCGCCCTTCAACATCGCGGGCAAGAGAGCGCCGGAATTGCCGCGGCAGACGGCGAGTCGATCAACGTCCACGCCAAAATGGGACTTGTTACTCAGATCTTTAGGGAGCGGGATTTCTATCCGCTTACGGGTGGGCTGGCAATTGGACATACCCGCTACTCGACCACTGGTAGCAGTGACCCCTGCAATGCGCAGCCATTTGTCGTTGAAGGTATAAACGGCAAGATAGCGCTGGGGCATAATGGAAACATAATTAACTCCGACAAGATAAAGCGCCAGTTGGAAGAGCAGTGGGATAGCACCTTTACCTCAACCACAGATTCCGAAGTGATCGCCTACCTATTGGCCAACGCTCCAGAACCCACCTGGGAAGAACGAATATTCCATTGCATGCGCACCATGCAAGGCGCATTCTCCCTGGTAGCGTTAACTCCCAATACCCTACTAGCCGCTCGCGATCCTTTGGGGATTCGGCCGCTATGCCTAGGAAAAATGAACGGGGGCTGGGTGGTCGCTTCAGAAACTTGCGCCCTAGAGCACTTGGGTGCTACCTTCGTGCGTGAAGTCGAGCCCGGCGAGGCCGTGGTGATCGATGAAGCTGGTCTTCGCAGCGCCATATGGAGCGGGACCAAAGACAACCGGGCTCTTTGCGTGTTTGAGTTAATCTATTTCGCCAGACCAGATAGTTGCCTAGATGGGGAGCTTGTCTATTCGAAGCGCAAGGACATGGGTGCACAACTGGCTTTGGAACACCCGGTGGAAGCCGACCTAGTCATTGGTATTCCTGACTCTTCCACTGCAGCCGCAGTTGGGTATGCACAACAATCGGGCATACCGTACAGTGATGGCCTGATCAAGAATCGCTATGTCGGCCGTACCTTCATTGAACCCGAACAACATCTGCGAGATCTGGGAGTCCGACAAAAGTTCAACCCGTTAACCCAAGTGATCCAAGGTAAGAAGCTAGTAGTTGTCGATGACAGCATTGTACGGGGAACCACGACTCCCCACGTGGTCAGCCTGCTGCGTCGTGCCGGGGCGGATGAGGTACACCTCCGGGTGTGCGCTCCACCCATCAAAAACCCCTGCTACATGGGGGTCGACATGGCTTCAAGGGACGAACTGATCGCCGCCAATCGGACGATAGAAGAGATACGAGAGATGACTGATGCGGATTCGCTGGGTTACTTAAGTATCCAAGGACTACTAAAGGTGGTTGGAGGTAGCCAGGGCGGTTTTTGTGACGCTTGCTTTACCGGTAATTATCCGGTACCAGTTCAGTTGGAACTGACTAAGCTTCATAGCGGCCAGTCAAAGCCTCCGGGTCCCTAACCATACACCTCGTTCGACCCACCTGAATTGAGTTAAACTCGCTAGCCCGTTGATATCACTTGCCATCTCTGTTGCCATAATATAACCTTCTCCCTGCAAGTGCTTGAACTGCAACCAGATCAAGATTACGAGGAATCCCGGAGTCTCAAATTGTCGAATAGTACTTATAAGGTCGCGGGCGTAAACCTAGACGCCATGGAAGGCTTGAAGGACCGATTTAAGGCCTTTGCCGCCATTACCCATGGGCCGGAAGTCCTGGATGCTGGGGGGAGTTTCGCCGGGCTATTCCAGTTAGGTAAATATCACAACCCAGTGCTGGTAGCGAGTACGGATGGCGTCGGGACCAAGCTGAAAATAGCCGTGGAGATGGGTCACTATGAATCCATCGGCCAAGACCTAGTGACGCTGAATGTAAACGACATTCTCACCCGAGGTGCCAAGCCACTGTTCTTCCTGGATTATGTGGCTTTCAGTGCCCTGGACGAGCAACGCATGGAATCCCTTATGCGCGGCATAAGTTGGGGCTGCAAAGAAGTAGGTTGCGCACTAATTGGTGGAGAAACCGCCCAGATGCCTGGCCTCTATTCCGGGGATGACTTTGACCTAGCCGGATTTGTAGTAGGGGCAGTTGAACGTGATCAGGTTTTGCATGGCACGGATATCAAGCCAGGTGATTACTTGTTGGGAATACCCTCCAGTGGACTTCACACCAACGGATTCTCTCTAGTTAGAAGAGTGTTTGGAATCGATGACGACCCTTCGGTGTTGTTCCGCTACTATCAGGATTTGAAACACCAATTGGGCGAAGAACTACTGATCCGGCATCGGTGCTACCATCCACTGCTAGAGCCAATTATGGGACTGATCAAGGGTGTGGCCCATATCACCGGTGGCGGCCTGCCAGGCAAAATGCCGGCCATTCTGCCTGACTCCGTTGTCGCCAGCTTTCAGAAGGGCACATGGTCAATGCCACCCATATTCCCGATAATCCAGCGGGACGGTGGCGTTAGCGAAGAGGAAATGTATCGTGTGTTCAACATGGGGCTTGGCATGGTTGCAGTGTGCGAGGAAGAGGTAATAGCAACTATCCAAGATGCCATACCCGATGCGCAGGTCGTAGGACAGATTGTGAATCGTGAGGGTGATCAACAAGTAGTCTTCGCCTAGGTAAATATCCCTCCAGAGAATCACGGACCAGACGACCCAGTGTCTGATACCGAATCAAGCCTGTGAAAGCTAGGCAACACGGACTTGAGCTAGATAAAAATCTCCATCACCACTTCAAATATAGCGCGAGGCAGCATTGACAGTGAAGGCACTACTGAGTGTGTACGACAAGACGGGTATCGTGGAGTTTGGGAAGAAATTAGTGTCCTCCGGTGCAGAGCTAATAAGCACTGGAGGTACCCACAGCACTCTGACACAAGAAGGCGGCCTCCCCGTACGCCAAGTCTCCGAAGTTACCGGCTCGCCAGAAATTCTGGATGGTAGGGTCAAAACCTTACATCCAATAATCCACGCAGGGCTCTTAGCCCGTAGAGATTCTCCAGAGCACAACGCAGAATTACAAAAACACAATATAGATCCAATCGATGTGGTCGTATGCAACCTGTACCCCTTCGCTGCGACCATCAGCAGACCCAATGTGACCATAGATGAGGCACTGGAAAATATCGATATCGGCGGCCCCACCATGCTCCGCGCCGCTGCCAAGAATTACCCGTCAGTCGCCGTGGTCGTGGACCCAGCAGACTACGATTGGGTCGCGGAGAAGTTGTCCGGATCCGGACTAACAGGGGAAGACCGGCGGAATTTGGCTGCCAAAGCGTTTCATCACGTCGCCCAATACGATGCCTTGGTCGCTGGATACCTCACCGGAAGTAATGCGGAAGAAGATGGAATACCAACTAACATAACATTTTCCCTGAACCAGGTAACCACCTTGCGCTACGGTGAGAATCCCCATCAACCCGGGGCCTTGTACGTGTTCAATGACGGGACCACCGGCGGCATCGCCCACGCCAGCCAATTGCACGGGCGGGAGCTGTCTTTTAATAACTTAATGGATGCCGATGCCGCGTGGCGCATAGTGAGCGATTTTGATGACCCCAGCGCGGTGGTGATAAAGCACGCGAACCCCTGCGGCCTGGCTAGCAGGGACGATATGTTCGAGGCGTATGAGCGGGCTTACTCAGGCGATACCATTTCCGCATTCGGCGGAATTGTTGGGTACAACCGTAGAGTGAGTGCGGAGGCTGCAGAAGCCATGGGTCCAATCTTCTACGAAGTGGTAGTAGCGCCCGAGTATGATGACGCGGCATTGGAAATTCTGAAAAAGAAGCGCAATCTGCGTATTCTAGCAGTGAGCCCAGTTGGGTCTGGAATCAACACCACCTACGACGTTCGGCCAATCACCGGCGGCATGCTGATTCAGAAACCCGACGCTCTCAAGGAAACCCCTACGGCCTGGAAGACTGTCACGCAACGCGTGCCAAACGGTGCCGAAATGGCGGATCTAGCCTTCTCTTGGAAAGCTGCCAAACACATCAAGTCCAATGCCATCGTGTTCGCAAAAGACCGCACATTGGTGGGCATGGGTGCCGGTCAACCCAACCGTGTAGTCAGCGTGCACTTGTCCCAACGTAGTGCCGGAGACAAGGCCAATGGCAGTGTCCTGGCTTCGGATGCGTTCTTCCCCTTTCCAGACAATATCGAGTTGGCAGCCGAGGCTGGTATTACCGCTATTGTACAGCCGGGAGGGTCTATCCGAGATGATGAAGTCATCGCCGCCGCCGATGAGCATGGCCTGGCAATGGTGTTTACTGGAGTGCGGCACTTCCGCCATTAACTTTGATATCCCCTAGAGACAGTCATTAAGTTCTCGGTTTACTCCCTACTCACCCACGTCCACAGGAATTTGAAATCTGGCCCGGACAGCATGGACGCCTACCTGGATATAGAGACCACGGGCATGTCTGCCAATTACCATAAGCTAACCGTCGTTGGAATCTTCGTGGATGATGGAAGTTCTGGGGATTTCGTCCATCAACCCACCGGTGAAGATATTACTACCGACCAGCTAATGGATACACTTCGGGGCGTCGAGACTCTGTATACGTACAACGGCCGGCGATTTGACCTACCATTCATTCGACAGAGTTTAGGCATCAATTTAGCGGACTCCTTTACCCATAGAGACTTAATGTACGACTGCTGGACCAATAAATTGTACGGCGGATTGAAGGTAGTGGAGCGACGGCTGGGCATCAAAAGGAACCTGCCGGATATGAACGGTTACCACGCAGTTCAGTTGTGGCATCAGTACCGGGCTGATGAGGACGAATCCGCCCTAGAAGTGCTTCTAGAGTATAATCGCGAAGATGTTCTCAATCTGAAGACCCTTAGAGACCTGCTGAACGTTTAGCGGCTGGAATTTGTTGCTCCCGTCAGATTTCACAGTTGGAAATAGCGGATCGCAGATTCGGTACTTTCGGGTTCCCTTGGAGATTTGAATGCCCTCGACTGTTGATTTGGTTATTCCAGTTTATAACGAGGAAGATGCGTTGAGACCCTGCATCGAGGCACTGGTCAGCTTCTTGGCCTCCAACCTGGCCAACCCTTGGAAGATCACCATTGCCGACAATGCCTCCACTGATTGTACACGTGCCGTTGGCGAATCGTTAAGCCAGGAATATACCACAGTGCAGTATCTGCATTTAGCCCAAAAAGGTCGCGGTCGCGCCCTGCGTACGGCGTGGCTGGCCAGCGACGCTGACATCCTCAGCTATATGGACGTGGATCTCTCCACCGATATCCGCAGCTATCCAGCCTTGATCCAGGCCATTGAGTCCGGTTGTCACATAGCCATCGGAAGCCGCCTGAGTCGGGACTCGCAGATCACCCGTCCACTTAAGCGCGAGGTGATCTCTCGGGGATATAATGCCTTGATCAAGGTATTGTTTTTCAGCTCATTTCCCGATGCGCAGTGCGGATTCAAGGCGCTGACACAGCAGACCGCCATATCCGTTTTACCCTACGTGGAGAATAATAACTGGTTCTTCGATACCGAGTTGCTGCTGATTGCCGCCAAACTGGGGTACCGGATTGAATCAATTCCCGTGCACTGGGACGACGATCCGACCAGCACGGTAAACATTTTAGGCACCGCCATTGAAGACATCAAAGGACTGCTCCGGCTGCGCCTGGGTGGAATCCCCGCCACTCCGATACCCCTCAGCAACGCTGCAGACTCCCACTGCGCCAATGGCAATGGGTTGCAGACCCGTGGAGACCCCAAGCCCTAATACGACGTGCCCCAGTATACACATAAGTGCCTCAAGATGTGGCGGCGCACCTTCCTGTAAAGATACTTCCACGCCAATGGCATAAACTTCCCTTTGGAACAGCTGCATCGGGCGCCGGCAAGCTAATCATGCAGCGAAAGCCGCCTAGTAATTATTACGAACAAACCAATCAATTAGGAGGAACCTAACCTATGGAACTGGGATTAAAGGGTAAGAATGTCATTATCACCGGAGGCGGCTCTAACATCGGTCGCGCCATCGTCTATGCCTTCGCTGCGGAGGGGTCAAACATAATCATCGCCGAGCTATCACCGGAACAAGGCGAGGCGGTAGCGGCGGAAGTAGAAGCAATGGCAACTGGCAGCAAGGTTAAGGTCATCGACGTCGATGTCTCAAACCAGCAAAAGGTAGAGTCCATGGTGGAGCAGTCCATCGCAGAGTTCGGCGGTGTCGATGTCCTGGTGAATAATGTTGGCTGGACCATCGACCGTTTGTTCATGGAAAAGCCACGGGAGGAATTTGAGAAGGAAGTCCAAGTTAACTTATGGGGTGCTATCAACTGTATACACGCTATCCTCCCGCATATGATTGAGAAACAGGGAGGGGCTATCGTGAGTCTCAGTTCCGACGCCGGTCGTATGGGGGAATACAGGGAGGCGGTTTATTCCGCCTGCAAAGCCGGAGTGATCGCCCTGAGTAAGGCGGTAGCCCGGGAGACCGGACGATATGGCATACGCCTGAACATGGTATGCCCCGGCTTGATCGTTCCACCGGAAGACGAAACCATAAGTTCGGAAAGTATGTGGAACCAGATGCGCGACATCTTCACTCAGAGCGTGCTGGAGCGTGTGGAACGGAATTACATACTGAGACGGATGGGGACAGCCCCTGAAATCGCCAACGCAGTGGTATTTCTGTCCTCTGACGCCGCCAGCTTCATCACCGGCCAGACACTGAGTGTGAGCGGCGGATACACCATGATATAGAGCAAGCCCATGTTCAGTACCATGGCTTGAGAGCAAAAAACTGCGGCCCAAGATTTCTCCCGGGCCGCTTTTGGGTTACCGATATCAGGTTAGACCAGCCACTGTGGGGCCTGATCATCCGTGATTAAGGGTTATTTCTTGTTTGCTGCCACGAGTTCGAATGCCCGCTTTTCAATTCTGGGCAGAGTCGCCTGAAGCAGACTCTCGTCCATCGCGCTGGCGATGGATGGGTAGCCCGCATGTTCAATCATGGAACGCAGGTTACCGGCCTTGAACTGATCCATGGTCCAACGAAGGGTTTCGCCGGATGTGGTGACGTCCCAATAAATGCGAACATCTTGGTTGCGAGGCCCGTAGTGGTAGTGTGGGCCGTTCTCGAAGCAGTCAAAAGCCAACAATTCTACTTCTTGACCAGCTACATCAGAAACCACATGAACCGCCATGCCGCGGTCGTTAGCCAGTTCACGGTACTCCAAACCGAATCGTACATTGCCTACTTCGATCATGTCGCCATCGAGCATACGCTCAAACTTATGATGAACCGTTCGGCGCTCACTATTGGCCTTGGCTCGAGCCATGGACTCAATCTCGTCCATCTTTGCCGAAGATATAGGATCGGCATCCACCTTGTCTGCAAGAGCATCGTAGCCAGACCGACGGATCATGCTGGAAAGGTTGTTGCGAATTTGGCCAATGGTCCATCCGACCGGGTTCCCCGCGGTGGTCTTATCCATGTGCAGCCGGATGTTATGGTTCTCTGGCCCGTAATGGTAGTGGGGCGCCTGGTCGAAACAGTCGAAGCGCAAGATTTCGGTGTCCTTGCCATCAACATCGCCATAGACTTGGATCATCAAGCCCTGATCGGGCATGAGTTCCTTTCGATAGTCCATGGTTATTTCGACTGCACCAGCC
>Ga0310342_100002959_pt1 | contig 11066 bp, 7 predicted proteins | sample S15DNA20500_MG_FD_206155 | JGI IMG/M metagenome (GOLD analysis project Ga0310342, IMG submission 206155) | Marine microbial communities from station ALOHA, North Pacific Subtropical Gyre - S1503-DNA-20-500_MG | ecosystem: Environmental > Aquatic > Marine > Oceanic | place: Pacific Ocean: North... | reverse complement strand
TCGATCAGCGGTCAGCCGGTCTGTGGTCTGCTTGACGCCTTTTTTGCCTCCGGGATACAATCGCCGCGCTCGGGTCAACACTTGATTTGCTCCGGTTTTCGTTCACAAGGAGGGTCATGCTCAAAAAAGAATGCTGGGTCATCCTCCTGCTACTCGGGTCCTCCATTTCATCCTGCAGCACTTCCCCACCAACCGATCCCCCTGATTCAAAGGATGAACGCCTGGTCATTATCGAGGCGCCGCAGGATCATGGAAGAAGCGAGGAAATCAATCTGGAATACCAGACCCAGTGGAATGCATTTTACGAACAACCCCATGACTCGGGGGATACCCTGGTCATCGGGACCATCGGGGACGCCGACTCCCTGAACGACCTGATTTCCACCGCAGGTAGCGGCGATCAGGTTATCAGCCGGCTGTTCCTGCCTCTGACGCGCACCAATCCCGACTACTCCCACGCCCCCGCGCTGGCCAGATCGTGGGAATTTTCCGAGGACCACCTGGAACTCACCTTCCACCTGAGGGATGACGTCTTCTGGCACGACGGTGTCAAGACCACGGCCCACGACGTGAAGTTCAGCTTCGAAAAGCAGCGAAATCCCGACATCGGCTGGTCCGCCATCAAGTGGAAGCAGTTCATCACCGAATGTGTGGTGATCGACGATACCACCGTCAAGTTCGTCTTCGAGCAAATTTATCCCTACCAGTTAATGGATGCGGTAGTCGGCTACATCCTGCCAAAGCATATTCTGGAAAAGGTACCCGACAAGGAGATGATCAACGCCGCTTTCAACCGCAACCCCATCGGCAACGGACCCTATCGCTTCAAGGAGTGGAAGGCCCAGCAATACATTGAAGTGGTGGCGAATGAGGACTACTATTTGGGCCGACCGCCGATTGACAACATCCTCTTCAAGGTGGTCCCGGACCAGGAGAATCTGGTCATTCAACTCAAAAGCGGCCAGATCGATTTCATGGAACGGGTGCCGCCCCGTTTCTACACCGACCTCTCCGGACAGGAAGACCTGGTGGCCCACGTCGGCGCCAGCCGTCTGTATACCTACGTTGCCTGGAATCTGCGCAACCCCTTCTTTGAAAGCAAAAAGGTTCGGCAAGCTCTCACCATGGCCATCAACCGCCAGGAGATCATTGACTCGCTGCTGCTGGAGTTCGGTGAAATTCCCAAAGGGCCCATCCTGCCCATTATCTGGGCACACAACCCCAACCTGACCGATCTCCCCTATGATCCGGAAAAGACCCGGCAGTACCTGGCCGAGGAAGGGTGGAGCGACAGCGATGGCGACGGCTGGCTGGACAAGGACGGCAAGCGTTTTTCCTTCGCCTTGAAGACCAACAAAGGCAATCAGCTCCGCGAGGACATCACCATCCTGATGCAGGACATGCTCAAAGAGGTCGGGATCGAGGTCCAGCCCAACATCCTGGAATGGACCGTCTTCAGCGAAGACATGAACCAGAAGAATTTTGAAGCGGCCGTGGCAGGGTGGGGTGTGGGCCTGAAAATGGACATGACCACGATCTGGCACTCCGAGTCGATCAACGACAAGTTCAACTTTGTTTCCTATGCCAATCCAGAGTTCGACCGGTTAAATGATACCGCCATCTTCGAGATGGACGAAGAGAAGGCCCGGCAGATGTGGTGGCGAGCCCAGGAGATGATTACCGAGGATCAGCCCTACACTTTTCTGTACACTCCCAGAGAGATCAACTTCGTGCACAAAAGATTCCAGAACGTCCAGATGAAAACAGTGGGATGGAACTACAACCTGGAACAGTGGTGGGTGCCCCAGGACCAACAGAAGTACTAGGAAACCATGCCCAGGATTGCCCGGATCACTTTATTTATCTTTTTGCTGGCAGTCCCCTCCTGCAGCTCGCCTTCCACGTCGACGGATTCCCCGGATGCACCGGGCCAGCGCCTCATCGTGAAGGAAATTACCCCGGATCGGGGAAGAAGCGAAGAACGCAACCTGGAATATGAGGCGCAGTGGGACGAGTTTGATGCGACGCCACACGACCCGGGGGACGCGCTGGTGGTGGGACTCATTGCGGATGCCGATTCCCTGAACCCCCTGACCTTGGAAACCAAAAATGCTCACGATATCCTGGATCTTCTGACTCTGAGTCTGACTCACATCAACCCCGACTACTCGAGTGCTCCCTCACTGGCCCAGTCGTGGGAATTCTCCGAGGGTCACCTGGAATTGACCTTTCATCTGAGAGACGATGTCTACTGGCATGACGGCGTGAAGACCACGGCCCACGATGTCTGCTTCACTCTTCGCATGCAGCAGGCTCCCACCACCGGCTATCCCAACATCAAGGACAAGCAGTACATCAAGGAGTGCATCGTGGTTGACGACTTCACCGCCAGGTTCACTTTTGATCAGGCCTACCCCTATCAACTGTTTGATGTAGTGGACGGGCATATCGTTCCCAAGCACATCTTGGAGGCCGTCCCGGATGGAGAAATGGTCACAGCCGCTTTCAACCGCAACCCCATCGGCAACGGACCCTATCGCTTCAAGGAGTGGAAGGCACAGCAGTACATCGAGATCACGGCCAATGAAGACTTTTTTGCCGGCCGACCTCCCCTGGACCGCATTCTCTTCAAGGTCGTTCCGGACCAGGAGAACCTGGTGATTCAACTCAGGAGCGGTCAGATCGACTTCATGGAACGGGTGCCGCCGCGTTTTTACGAGGAACTCTCTCGAGAGGAAGATCTTGTGGCCCACATCCACCCCAGCCGCAGCTATACCTACATCGGGTGGAACCTGCGCGATCCCCGCTTCCAGAGTCTGAAGGTTCGTCAGGCCCTGACCATGGCCATCAACCGTCAGGAGATCATTGATTCGCTTCTGCTGGAGTTCGGCGACATCAGCAAGGGACCCATCCTGCCCATCATCTGGGCCTACAACCCCAACCTGACCGATTTCTCCTATGACCCCGAACAAGCCCGGCAGTATCTGGCCGAGGAAGGGTGGAAGGACACCGACGGAGACGGCTGGCTGGACAAAGACGGGCAGAAGTTCTCTTTCAGCTTGAAAACGAACAAGGGAAACCAGATCCGGGAGGACATCACGGTAATGGTCCAGGATATGCTGAAGGAAGTCGGGATTGAAGTGAGACCCAACATCCTGGAATGGACCATCCTGGTCAATGACAGCACCAAAAAAGAGTTTGAAGCCATCATGCTGGGGTGGAGCGTCAACTTGAAAATCGACATGACCACACTCTGGCATTCCGATTCCATCAGCGACAAGTACAACTTCATCTCCTACTCCAACCCGGAGTTCGACCGCCTGAATGACCAGGCCGTCATGGAGAGGGATGAAGAGAAGGCCCGGCAGATGTGGTGGCAAGCCCAGGAGATGATCGTCAAGGATCAGCCCTACACCTTTCTCTTCACGGACAAGCAGATCAATTTCATCCACAAACGATTTCAGAGTGTCCAGATGGAAACCGAGGGGTGGCACTATAACCTCCCTCATTGGTGGGTTCCCCAGGACCAGCAGAAGTATTAGCTGCGCCCGGATGCTGATAAACTCAGGCCTGAATGCACAGCTACATCATTCGCCGCCTCCTGATCGCCATCCCTTTGCTGCTGGGACTGCTGACGGTGAACTTCTTTTTAATTCACGCCGCCCCCGGTGACCCCACCGACATCTTCTACAACCCGGACATGGATCCCGAGGCCCGGGAAAACCTGCGGCGCATCTACGGCCTGGACCAACCCCTGGGCGTACAGTATGTGAGATATGTCCGGGGGGTTCTGCTGGAATTCGAGTTCGGCTACTCGATCGCCAAGAAAAGGCCCGTCCGGGATGAAATACTGGAGGCCCTGCCCAACACCCTCCAGCTGTCGGCCCTGGCACTGCTCATTGAACTGACGGTGGGAATCGCCATCGGCATCCTGGCGGCTGTCCGACAGCGGTCGACCTTCGACAACCTCACCCGGGTCACGGCGTTGACCTTCTACTCCATGCCCTCCTTCTATTTGGGACTGGTTCTGCTATTTCTGTTCGCCGGAGGAGTCTCGGCCACCCACTGGCTCCCGGCCTCGGGCATGATCGACATCGTTCGCCATGAATCCATGAGCGGCCTGGAGAAAATGGGCGACCGGCTTGTCCACATCCTGCTCCCCGCCCTGACACTGGGGTTGGGTGCGGCCGCCGCCATTTCCCGCTACATGCGGGGAGAGCTGCTGGAGGTCATCCGCCAGGACTACATCCGAACCGCCAAGGCCAAAGGGCTCAGCGAGAAGGTGGTGGTCTTCAAACACGGCCTGCGCAACGCCCTGATCCCCATCATCACCATCGTGGGATTGAGCCTGCCTGTTCTCTTCAGCGGAACGGTCATCGTGGAGCAGGTCTTCGCCTGGCCGGGGATGGGACGAGTGGCGGTGGATGCCGCCTTTCAACGCGACTATTCCATGTTTCTGGCCGTCAATTTGATCTTCGGAACCATGGTGGTCATGGGCAACCTGGTGGCAGATATTCTTTACGCGGTGGTGGATCCGCGGGTGAGGCTCAGCTAGATGATTCCACTTCACGACTGGATGCCGGGATGGGGCCACTGGAGGCTGGGCCAGCGGCTCAAAGGGACCGTGGTGGCCGGCCTGTTCGCTCTTTTTGTCCTGCTGGGTCTCTGGCATGCCCGGACCATCTGGGGATCACTGCTGCATACGGCATCCAAGCTCTCCGGAGCCGAGGTTGTGTACACGTCCCGGGATCTCGACTTTCTGGTCACCAGCCTGTTCGTCGTGGCCATGCTGGTTTTGATCGTCCTTTTTTCCGGCCTTTCGTGCCGGCGCAGGAGGCAAGCCGAGCACCTGGCCAAAGTACCTGAAGGTCAATGGTCGATCGTCTGGCGCCAGTTCCAGAGAAATCCCCTGGCGGTGGCGGGCGTCGTCATCATTCTTGCTCTTTATCTGGTGGCCTTCCTTTGTCCCTTCATCGCGCCCTACGATCCGATCGATCAGGGGGACCGGGTACGGGAGCGACTGCTGCCTCCCTCGGCCCAGCACCTGCTGGGTACCGATCGTTTTGCCCGGGATGTTTTCAGCCGTGTGGTCTATGGTTCACGCATCTCCCTGCTAGTGGGCTTTCTCTCGGTGGGTATCGCCGTGACCATCGGCACCATCGTGGGGGCCATGGCAGGATTTTACGGCGGCTGGATCGAGAGTCTGATCATGCGCTTCGTGGACATGATGCTCTCCTTTCCCGTGCTGATCCTGATTATCACGGTCATTGCCCTTTGGCGCGAGCAGTCCATCTGGATCATCATCACCGTGATCGGCCTCATGTCGTGGATGGGAGTGGCTCGCCTGGTGAGAGCCCAGTTCCTGGTCCTCAAGGAGCGGGAGTTCTGTCAAGCCGCTCGGGCCCTGGGTGCCGGAAACTCCCGGTTGATCTTCCGCCATCTGCTTCCAAACTCGCTGACCCCCATCATTATTTCGGCCACTTTGAGGGTCGGCAATACCATCCTGTTGGAGGCCGCCTTGAGTTATCTGGGTCTGGGAGTCCAGCCTCCCACGGCCAGCTGGGGAAACATCGTGTACGACACCAAGGGCAATCTCTTCACGGAATGGTGGATGCCTCTCTCCGCAGGCCTGGCCATCGTGATCACGGTGGTGGGGTACAACCTGCTTGGGGACGGTCTGCGGGACGCTCTGGACCCAAGGCTCAGAGAGTAGAGAGGGCCGATTGAAAAATGAATGACACCCGCCCACCTCAACTTCAAGTCAGAGATCTGAAGACCCATTTCTTCACCGAGGATGGGGTGGTCCGTGCCGTCGACGGGATCAGCTTCGTGCTGGACAAGGGCCGGACTCTAGGGCTGGTGGGTGAGAGCGGCTGTGGAAAGTCGGTCTCGGCCCTGTCGGTGATGGGACTCGTCAGCCCCCCCGGCTGGATCGTCGAAGGTGAAATTCTGCTGGACGGCCTCGACCTGCTGGAAGTCCCGGAGTCCGGGATGCGCCAGGTGCGAGGCAATCGGATCTCCATGATCTTTCAGGAGCCCATGACCTCCCTGAACCCGGTTTTCACCATCGGCAATCAGATCATGGAAGCCATTCGCGTTCACCAGAAAGTTTCCCGTAACGAGGCCCGCGACCGTGCCATCGAGATGCTGCGCAAGGTGAAGATCCCGGCGCCGGAAACCCGGGTCGACGAATTCCCCCACCAGATGTCGGGCGGAATGAGACAGCGAGTCATGATCGCCATGGCCCTGGCCTGCGGCCCGGAGGTGCTCATTGCCGACGAACCGACCACGGCACTGGACGTCACCATCCAGGCCCAGATCATGGAACTGCTGGCGGAGCTACAAAGCGACCTGAAAATGTCGATTCTCCTGATCACCCACAACCTGGGCCTGGTGGCGGAGGTATCCGATCACATCGCGGTCATGTATGCCTCCAAGGTGGTGGAATACACCGGTACCCGTGAGTTGTTCGCCTCGCCTGCTCACCCTTACACTCACGGCCTGCTCACCTCGGTCCCCACGCTGGGAATGCCCAGGGATCGTGAACTGAACGTCATTCCGGGACAGGTTCCCAACCCGTTGCATTTCCCCTCCGGCTGCAAGTTTCATCCCCGCTGCCCGCTGGCCGAAGAGCGCTGCCAAACAGAAGAACCGCTGCTCGAAGAGGTGCAGCCGGGACACTGGGCGGCTTGCCACATGATCGAGGGCGGATCTCTGCCCCTCTCCGGAGTCAATCCATGACCCACCCGGCCAACGGCAACAACCAGGTCCTGCTTCGAGTGAGAGATTTGAAAACCCACTTCCCGGTGCGGGAGGGCGTATTCTCGCGCGTGGCGGCCTGGGTCAGAGCCGTGGACGGCGTCTCCTTCGAGATTCATGAAGGCGAAACCCTGGGACTGGTGGGAGAAAGCGGCTGCGGGAAGACCACGGTGGGCCACTCGGTGTTGCGATTGATTGACTACACGGCGGGAACCGTTGAGTTCGAGGGGAAAGATCTGAACCGCATGCCGCCTGCCGAACTGCGCGCCATGCGTCAGGACATGCAGGTCATTTTCCAGGACCCATTCAGTTCCCTCAATCCCCGGATGACGGTGGGAAGCATCATCGGCGAAGCCCTGGCCATCCACGGCCGAGGCAACCGCAGAGAAAGGGCTGAGATCGTTCGCGAAACGCTCCAGAAGTGCGGACTCGATCCCGCCTACACCAACCGATTCCCCCATGAATTCTCCGGCGGCCAGAGGCAGCGCATCGGGATCGCCAGGGCGCTGGCATTGAACCCCAGGTTCATTGTCTGCGATGAGCCGGTCTCGGCTCTGGACGTCTCCATTCAGTCCCAGATCATCAACCTGCTGGCCGAACTGAAGGAGCAATATGACCTGGCCTATCTTTTTATCGCCCATGACCTGTCGGTAGTGGAATACATCAGTGACCGTGTGGCCGTCATGTATCTGGGCAGGATCGTTGAGGTGGCCACCAGCGATGAGCTTTACCACAACCCGCTCCATCCCTACACCCAGGCGTTGCTTTCGGCGGTCCCCGTCCCCGATCCCACCCGGCAAAAGCAGCGCACCGTCCTTCCGGGCGATGTTCCCTCTCCAATTGATCCTCCCTCCGGGTGCCGTTTCCATCCCCGCTGCCCACTTGCCATCGACATCTGCAAGCAGGAAGAACCGCAAAAATCCGAGGTCGATGGGCATAGCGTGTGGTGCCATGTGGCCGAGGAGCAGCGTTGAGGGTGGGAGAAAAACGAGCTAGCCTGAGGTCCGAAGTGGTTTGCTATACTGGCCTGTCCTATGGATAAGCCCCGCCACATTATCAGAATCGCGCTGCTGGTTTTCTGCGGATCTCTAAGCCTCCTTGCCGCCCAGGACGACAGAACCGTCACCGCTCTTTACGTGGAAACTCCCATCCTGATTGACGGGAACCTGGATGAGGCGGCCTGGAGCCTGGCTCAACCGAGCGGAGATTTCGTCCAGAACGAGCCCAGAACGGGAGAACCGGCCACCGAGCAGACCGAAGTCCGGATTCTTTACGATGACGAAAACCTCTACATCGGGGTCTACTGTTTTGACTCGGCCGGCCGGGAGGGCATCACCGTCACCGAGGTGAAGAGGGATTATCGTCCCTTTGACAACGACCATTTCTCCTTCGTCCTGGATACCTTTGACGACAATCGCAACGCCTTCTTGTTTGGAACCAACCCACAAGGAGCCCAGCGCGAGGGTCAGGTGGAAGGAGACGGCAACAGCACCAACTTCGACTGGGATGCCATCTGGTATGTGAAAACCAGGATCACCGAGCAGGGCTGGCAAGCGGAATTTGCCATTCCTTTCAAGACTCTTCGATTCAAGAGCCTCGAGACCCAGCGCTGGGGCCTGAACTTCCTCCGGGTTATCCGGCGCAAGAACGAGCAGACCTACTGGTCCCCTGTCCCACGTCCCTACCGTCTCCCCCGGGTCTCTCTGGCGGGTGAACTGGAGGGTCTGAGCGGGGTCCGGCAGGGCCGAAATCTGTATATCAAACCTTACCTTTCAGCACCCATTACACGGCGTGAAGACGACGACACCGATTTCATCCCTGAACTGGGTTTTGACATCAAGTACGGAGTCACTCCGGGGCTGACCCTGGATCTGACCGCCAATACCGATTTTTCGCAGGTTGAAGCCGATACCCAGCAGATCAACCTGACCCGCTTCAGCCTCTTTTTTCCCGAAAAACGCGAATTCTTCCTGGAAAACGCCGATCTTTTCAGTTTTGGAACATCCGGATCCGGTTTCCGCTCCCAGCGCGACCTCATTCCCTTTTTCAGCCGCCGGATCGGGCTGTCCAGAGGCCAGGTGGTGCCCATTTTAGGGGGTGCCCGCCTCAGCGGAAAGGCGGGGCAGTATCGCCTGGGGATGATCTCGATGCAGGCCGACGACTTCGGGGAGACACCCTCCACCAACTTCTCGGTAGTCCGGGTCAGCCGGGAGGTGCTGTCCAGATCGGACATCGGTGCCATCTTTGTCAACAAGCATACCAACGACGGCTACAACAACAGCACCTTCGGGGTGGATGCCAACCTCACTTTTTTTCAGTATCTGGATGTCTCTTCCTACCTGGCGAAAACCGATACATCCGGAGTCAGCGGCGAGGACAAGGCCGGCGATCTGAGCGTCGAGTGGAACGATCGATTCCTGAACCTGAGGGCGGAGCACTTATCCATTCAGGAGAAATTCAATCCCGAAGCCGGGTTTGTCCCCCGGACAGGGATTCGGAAGAGCACCGGCGAGATGACGATCCGTCCCCGCCCCGGGGAGGCCATCCCCTGGATTCGCGAGCTCAGGCCTTCCGCCTCGGTTCACTACATCACCGACCTGGAGAACATCCTGGAGTCGCGCCGGGCCGACCAGAATGTCTCGGTCGGCTTCGAGGACAGCAGCAACGTCTGGTTCACGCGCCGATCCCACTTCGAGCGTCTGGATGAGCCGTTTGAGATCCGAGACGGCCAGTTCATCCCGGTGGGAGACTACAACTATGTGGAATACCTGAGTTCCGCCTCCAGCAACCGCTCTCGAATGTTCAGCGGCGGCATCATGCTCAGCAGAGGCGGCTTTTTTGACGGTAACAAGAATTCCTACCAGCTGGACTTCGCCTTTCGCCCCAGTTATCACTTTGCCGCGGAGGTGGACTGGCGCCGGGAAGACCTGGACCTCCCCTCAGGGGACTTCAAGACCAACCTGGTCACCACCCGCATGAACTACTCGTTCACGCCCAAGATTTTCCTGGACGCACTGGTTCAATACAACAGCACGGTCGAGGAAATCTCCAGCAACATCCGCTTCAATTTTATCTACAAACCGCTCAGCGATCTGTTCGTGGTCTACAACGAAAGGCGCTCCACCACTGGGGATGTCCTTGAGCGAGCCGTCATAGTGAAGCTGACCTATATTTTTGATTTTTAGGGGCGGGATAAAGGTAGGTTCGGATCACGAAACGGATACTCCGAGGATAACAGCAAGAGCACCCACCGCAACTCCCTTCAGGGTATCGTTGAGCTCGACAAGAACGGGAACCACGTGTTCCTCTCCATGCTTGTAGGACACATGTAAGACGACGACTAGTGCTCCAATCAGCCCTGTAGTGTACACGAAGGCTGCTAACACCTGTGCCCATGTGGTTGGCGAGATTCAGCACAGGAAGTCGGAGTGATTTGAGGGTCCGATTTTCTATTCGAGCCGATAGCCGAAACGATTCTTCAGGATTGAGCCCGATTCAATGCTTCTGTATTGGCTGGGTTTAGCTCCCCAGCAGATCGCCCCACTTCTCCAGGATCTCTTTCTGGTACTCGGGACTGGCCTCGGCCACGGGCGGAAACACGTCCAGGTGTTCATAAGACCGGCAGGCATCGATTATGCCCCGCGTGTTGTAGGGGACCGGGTCGTTGAAGGTGACCCGTTGCGGGTCGCCCATCGAACCCCAGGCACGCTTGATGATATCGATGTCGCGGGCCGGATCGGAGCGGGTCACAACGGCCCACATCACGTCCTCGATGTTGGAGGGATCGATGTCCTCATCCACCACGATCACGTAGCGCCCCAGGTAAGCTCCGACATGACACTGACAGGCCACCAAGCCGGCTTGCCTGGCGTGTCCCTGATAGGCCTGCTTGATGGAAACCACCAGTAGCATGCGGGCACCTCCCACCTCGTCTGCCCAGCATCCTACCACTCCGGGAACTCCGGCTTTTTCCAGGGTTTCATGAAGCATGGTCGAGCGCATGACGGTCTTGCCATAGGAGTAATCGTGGGGTGGCCGTCCGGGAGGAGTGCCCAGAATGATGGGATCGTTGCGGTGGTAGACTCGCTCCACCTGCAGCACGGGAGCCGCCTTTTCACTTCCCGAGTAGTATCCGTGAAATTCACCCAGCGGCCCCTCCATCTTCTTATCGCCAGGATGGCACCAGCCTTCCACCGCCAGCTCGGAGTGGGCCGGTATGGGCAGTCCCGTCACTTCGCCTTTGACCACCTGGAAGCGCTCACCTAAAATGGCTCCCACATAGTTGTACTCACTCAGCCCGTATGCGA
>Ga0310342_100002957_pt1 | contig 11066 bp, 13 predicted proteins | sample S15DNA20500_MG_FD_206155 | JGI IMG/M metagenome (GOLD analysis project Ga0310342, IMG submission 206155) | Marine microbial communities from station ALOHA, North Pacific Subtropical Gyre - S1503-DNA-20-500_MG | ecosystem: Environmental > Aquatic > Marine > Oceanic | place: Pacific Ocean: North... | reverse complement strand
CCGTCGGATCGTGTGTCATCGCAGTGACGTATCCCTGGACCGGTCCAAGACTGTTATCAATCAAGATTCTGGCGTCGCCGGTGGTTTCAAACCCATCTGCGGGAGCAGAAGTATCCTCGACGTACATCGACGCTGGAGGAGGTACGAGAAGAGTCAACGTACCACCGTTCAATCCCAAACCGTCAGCCGCACCAACGGATAATCCGGATTGCACGAGGATGTTGTCCAAAGGTGGGCTGTTCAAAGTTCCATCTTCGAAATCAAATGAAACGTCAGTTTCTTCCGTCACAACTGCCCCGGGGGTCACCGTGATATTGGCCAGGGTCTGCCCTGCCCCTGCTGGAATCGTGTGACCATCGAAGGGATCCTCTGCATCCAGGACTACCCCGATGGTAAATCCTCCTGTGAGGATCTCCGTAACCACCAATTCTGCGTTATTTGATTCAGTCGCAGTGCCAGCTGTCGAGATGTCGCTGACAGTGGTCTGGGAATCATCGTAAGCGACCGCAACCACGTACCCCTCTGTGGGGTCAGTTGAATCGAGAGTTACGGACATGGTGGCGGAAGACAAGCCCTGAGCAGTAGCGCTAGAGATGCTCATAGACTGACCACCACCAGCATAAGCAATAGAAGTACATACGAACGTTACCACGATCAATTGAATCGACCGTAAGCTAGCCATTGTTACCGAGAGACACATGATCTACTCCCTTGACATAGAACAGGGGGACTGAAGTCTAAGTAAATATTCCAAAACCATTCATGACCGGTAGATACCTCCAACGAGAACACCGGAAATACACTGTATAAACACCTCAAATGGCCCAAAACGGCAGTTTAATAAAGGCGCACTGCACCTGCGAAACGGGCACTCATTCCGGCTATCAAATCGTGGATAGGCCTGTATGTCAAGCGAGTTATGTCCCGATTGTCTTCTCTTAGTTAAGTCATATTCGTTATATACGAAATGAGATCTCAGGAAGTTCTGTTAGTCATAAAATCGTCATCAGCTCGCACTGAATGGCGGAATTAAACGGCCAGAGGCCTGGAGAAGTAATACAAAGGGATTGCTCTGGAACGCTCTGGAGGGCTCAGGTGGGAAGGGAACCGCCACCCCGGTCCCCGGGAGAGGAAAAGAGGCGCGATAGGCAGGAGAGAGACAAGAGAGGCTTTGCTTCAATCAGGCAGGAAAGCTCGGTTTGTGACTACTTCGAATCCTTGGCCGCGTCCTCTTCAGAATCGTCTTCGGTGGCCGAATCCTCTTCGGAGTCAGAATCAGCATCGTCGACTTCTGGCGACTCTTCGGTCGGTTCTTCCTCAGCCGTATCGGTCGCAGCTTGCGGCTCCTCGGCACCAGAATCAGCATCTTCGACTTCTGGCGACTCTTCGGTCGGTTCTTCCTCAGCCGTATCGGTCGCAGCTTGCGGCTCCTCGGCAGCCTTATCTTGTTCGGCAGCACCAGTAGAATCTCCGCACCGACGATCCCCCTCGGGGTAATCATCGTCTTCACGAACATAGCCGAGATAGGCTCGAACTGAGGCATCGCCAAGACGAGGTTTCACCATCCTCAACAGCCGGGTATATCCCCCCGGACGCTCCTTGTAGTAAGGACCGATCTCATCGAAAAGCAATTGCACCAGCTTGCGATCACCGATCAGACTCATCGCTCTTCGAACATTGTGAACGCTCTTGATACGGGAAAGGGAAATCAACTTTTCGACCCTCGGCTGGATGAATTTCGCCTTGCTCCTGGTAGTCACGATGTGACCTTTGCCCTGCCACTCAATGAGCAAAGAGCGCATCAGGTTCTTGGCGAGAGCCTTCCTGTGGCTACTCGTACGATTTAGCTTCTTTCCCGCAACACGATGGCGCATCGAAATACTCCCTGGGGTTATCCGTGGACCTGTCCCAGCTCAAGATTTAGAACCACCAACTTCGCCTTCAGTTCTACGAGCGAAGTCTGGCCAAAATTCCGGATCCTGAGCAGATCGTCCTCACGAAGGCGAATCAGTTCTCTTAAAGAAGAGATGTTCATCGATTCCAGGCAATTCGATGCCCTGACCGAAAGTTCCAGCTGAGAAATAGGCATATCGAGAATCATGCGAAGTTCTTCATCCTCATCATCCGGAAGCGAAATCTCGGGAATCCTCGGCTGTAACACCTCGGAACCAAGTTCGAAATATTTCACTACAGGAGTCAGGTGCTTACGCAAAATCTTGCCTGCCTCCACCAGGACGCTATCGGGTTCGATCGTCCCATTGGTCCAGATCTCAAGCAGTAACTTGTCGTAGTTGGTCAACTGCCCGACTCGGGTCGATTCGACTCGATAGCGAACCCTGGTGACCGGAGAGAAGGTGGAATCGAGCCAAATCCGGCCGATTTCCTTCCGATCTTCGGCATTCTCATTGGCCGTCACGTATCCACGTCCGACACGGGCAATGAGAACTGCAGAAAACTCCACATCCTGAGTCAGAGTCGCAATCAACTGGCTCTGGTTGTGCACGACAACTTCTTCTCCGTGCTCGATGTCGCCCGCTGTGATGGGGCCAGCACCAGACTTCCTGATGGTGAGTTCCGCTTCATCCACCCCTCGCAGCTCAACCAGCACCTGCTTGAGATTGAGCACCACGTGGGAGATGTCTTCAAGGACACCTGCCTTGGTCGCGAACTCATGATCTACGCCATCGATACGGGCCTCTACCAGAGCAGATCCCTCGATAGAAGAAAGTAGAACCCTGCGGAGGCTATTACCCACAGTGTGGCCAAATCCCCTCTCGAAGGGCTCGATGACAAACTGTCCGTAATTACCGGTGCTTGTTTCTTTGTCACACTCAACCCGATTCGGCAATTCGAACTCACGCCAGCGAACTCGCATCGACATGGAAGGGGCTCCCTTCTCGCGGTGGCAAGGCGTCGTTAGACACACTGACACGGCAAGGATTTTATGCTCGGAAATCCAGCTCCCCTATCGGGAACTAAATTCAACGATGTACGCTTCCTGGATCGGTATTGCGACATCCTCACGTGCAGGAAATCGCGCAACCGTACCCTTCAGTTCCTTGGCCTCCAACGAGAGCCACTCGGGGACTGATCGTCCCTGCTGCCCCTCGAGCCGTTCTCTCGCCAACGATTCGCTCTTCTTGTGGCTTTTCGGCGCAATGACATCCCCAACTTTGACCAGATACGAGGAGACATCGAGCTTCCGACCATTCACCGTCACGTGACCATGAGCAACGAACTGACGAGCCTGACTTCGACTTTCGGCAAACCCAAGCTGGAAAACTGTGTTATCCAGTCTCCGCTCCAACAGGATCAGGAGGTTGGACCCGGTGTTGCCACGGAGGCGATCTGCCTCAGCAAAATATTTCCTGAACTGTCTCTCAAGAACTCCGTAGATTCTCTTGGCCTTCTGCTTTTCGCGTAATCGGACCCCGTATGCAGTCGGACGTCCGCGACGAAAGCCGTGCATCCCTGGCGGGTAACCACGTTTGGCAATGGCACACTTGGCAGTGTGACAACGAGCGCCTTTGAGGAATAGCCGATCGCCATCGCGACGACAGAGCTTGCATTTGGGTCCGAGGATACGTGCCATCTTTTATTCCTCCTCAGACCCGACGACGCTTGCGGGGGCGACACCCGTTGTGGGGAAGCGGGGTGACATCTTCGATGGCCAAAATCTCCAGTCCGCTCGACTGAATGGCCCGGATCGCCGATTCACGTCCCGGTCCTGGCCCTTTAACCCGCAAATCCACCTGGGTCACTCCCATCTTCTTTGCCATTGCTGCACAATTCTCTGCAGCTCTCTGGGCGGCGAAGGGAGTCGATTTCCGGCTTCCCTTGTAGCCGACCGTTCCGCCACTCTGACTCATGAGGGCGTTGCCCTCAGCGTCGGTCAGAGAGATTATCGTGTTATTGAAGGTCGACTTGATGTGAACGACCCCACGAGAAATATTTTTGCGGACCTTCTTCGCTGCCTTCGCCAAATTAAAGTCTCCGATTCAGATGTGGTTACTTCTTCTTCTTCGCCACCGCACGAGCCGGGCCCTTCCGGGTCCGAGCATTGGTGCGGGTATTCTGACCGCGAACTGGAAGTCCTCGGCGATGACGAATTCCCCGGTAACTAGCGATTTCTTTCAGTCGATTGATGTTTTCCTGAACCTGCCGCCGCAGCTGACCCTCAACGACATAGGAGTTCTGGATCACTGTGCTAATCCGACTCACCTCATCCTCGCTGAGATCACGGGCCTTCACTCCTGGCTCGATGCCTGCTCCCTCGCAGATCTTGAATGCGGAATAGGGTCCTACCCCAAAGATATAAGTCAGCGCCACGTGAACGCGCTTATTCGGTGGGATGTCAATACCCTGAATCCTTGGCATCCGTTCGACCCGACCCTACTACTTCACATGACGTGACGTGAAGAACACGCCTTGGCATGAAGATGGTTTTACTTGCCTTGCCTTTGCTTGTGACGGGGATTCACGCAGATGATTCGCAAAACTCCCTTGCGTCGGATCAATTTGCAGTTTTCGCAGATCCGCTTCACGGAAGCTCGCACCTTCATGGTGACTCCTCTTTCTGTGCACCAGAGAAAAACCGTCCAGATTTCGGAACCCGTTCCGATGGTCCGGCGACCAGTTCCTCTCAGCTATCTGTCCCCACCTGCACACGGATCAAGACACCACCACGGTTCTCAGATACGACGGAAACAGAACCGCTCCCACAGGGATCGGAACCACCTGTCGAATCCAACGACCATAACCTCAGATCTCGTCCGACGTGGACAAGGGGAGCGAAGAATATACTGACAGGGTCGGTCTAGCGTCAAGTCGCTATCTTGCCATTTCCACGATATTTCCGACTTTTTCAGCGAAGGAGGGGGGGCTCTGCGGCGGTCTATTGACCCGGAGTTCCAGAAACCGGCGGCCAGCACTCTCCTGGACCCAACGTGAGGACCCTGGGGCCATCGTCGGTGATGGCTACTGAATGCTCGCAATGGGCCGATACTCCCCCATCTGCGGTCACCACAGTCCAGCCGTCATCAAGGGTCCGGACCGCACCGGTGCCGGAATTGACCATCGGCTCGATCGCCAGCACGAGTCCTGAGCGTAATTCCAGGTCATTTCGCTGCAAGACGGGACTAACAAAGTTAGGAACCTGGGGCTCTTCATGCATATTCCTACCGATGCCATGGCCGACGAAGTTCTCGACCAGACCCAGCCGTGATTCGCGGATCACAGCCTCGATGGCTCCTATCAACCCGACCAGGGTATTCCCAGGGTATGCACCGGCAATTCCGGCCGCCAGCGCAGCGCGACAGACGCTCAGCACCTGACGAGTCAGCTCATCCGCCTCGCCGATCAGAAAAGTACGCGCAGAATCACCGCAGAACCCTTCCATCTCGATGCCAATATCGACACTGACCAGGTCATTCTCGGCCAACACCCGCGGACCGGGAATGCCGTGGACCACCTCGTCATTGACCGAAATACAACAGTGGGCAGGAAATCCGTTGTAGCCGAGAAACAGTGGCTTTCCACCGAGAGCCTGAACCATATCACGGACCGCATCGTCGATTTCCTGAGTCGAGGTTCCGGCAACCACCAGCGGAGCTATCTGCTGGAAAGTCTGAGCGACCATCTCGCCGGCTATTGCCATTCGCTCGATCTCTCGGCCAGACTTGTAGTGGATCACGGGGCTTACTCCAGTACCTCTCGTAGAGCCACGCTGACGGCCTCGATGGTCACCGAACCATCGACGACTGACAGGACTCCCTGGTCACGATAATGATCCACGAGCGGATTGGTCTCGCGCTGATACACCTCTAGACGATTGAGAATCGCCTGTTCGGCATCGTCGCTACGTTGATAGAGATCGCATCCGTCTCCAGAACCAGCACTACAAGCTCCAGAGGCCGGGGCAAACTCGACATGAAAAGTCTCGCCGCAGTTGCGACAGACTCGTCGTCCGCCGAGACGGCGAACAACTTCTGATTCTGAACATTCAAAGTAAACCACTCGGTCGAGGGAAAGCTTCAACTCGATGAGTAGCTCTGACAAAGCCGCTGCTTGACCTAGGTTTCTAGGATAGCCGTCGAGAAGCCAACCACCGATCGCGTCCGGTTCGGAAATCCGATCCTGGACCAGTCTGAGCACCACCGTATCGGGGACCAGTTCACCGGCATCCATGAAGGACTTTGCCTCGAGTCCGGTCTCAGTCCCTTTTTCAAGGGCTTCCCTTAAAAGGGCACCGGTCGAGATGTGGGGAATCGACAACTCGCTGGCGAGGCCAGCCGCCTGAGTACCCTTGCCGACACCAGGAGGTCCGAGGAATACGAGTCGCACAGTCTAATGATCCCTCATACCGACTCCCGACCTTTTACGCCGAGGAGCCACGAAACCTTCATACTGGCGCGCCAGTAGTTGAGCTTCGATCTTGTCGACAAGATCGAGAGCGACCCCCACCACAATCAGGATTCCCGTTCCTCCTAGCATCTGAGCGGCGAAGGAATTGACTCCCAGTTCCGAAGTCACCAGCATCGGAATCAGCGCGATGACCGCCAGGAAGACCGCTCCTGCCAGGGTAATTCTGGAGAAGACCTGCTGAAGATATTCGGCAGTACGATGGCCCGGACGGATCCCCGGGACAAACGAGCCGTGCTCTTTCATGTTGTTGGAAATCTCGACCGGGTTGTAGTAAAGCGAGGTCCAGAAGTAGGTAAAGAACAGGATCATCAGCACGTAGAGGGTCAGGTACCAGAAGGAACCAAAAGCCAACAGTTGACCCAGTGTCGTCGCCCCCAGGATATTCAGCAACATACCCGGAATCATCAGCAAGGACTGGGCAAAGATGATCGGCAACACCCCAGCGCTGTTGACACGGATCGGCATGTAGTGCCTCTGTCCTCCAGCACCCCGGACAGTCCGGGCATTCTGAATCGGAATCCTCCGTTGTCCCTTGGTGATGAAGACCACCGCGGCAACAACAGCCAGGAAGAATGCGACCAAGGACAGCAATTTCAAAACGAAGAAGGGTCTCGCTTCCGGTTCCAGTTGTCCCCATTGAGCACCAAATGACAAAATACTGGCAGGGAAGGAAGAAACGATACCTGCCATGATCATCAGCGAGATGCCATTACCGATGCCGTTCTCGGTGATCTTCTCACCAAGCCACATCAAGAAGAGTGTTCCCGCAGTCAGGACCATCACCTGCAACAGCCCGATGGCAAAACCGCTATCGGAGATCGCCTGACCATTGGATCCCGAATCGGGACTGGCAACCCACTGCACCACCAGCAGCGACTGGACCAAGCACAGCAGCACCGTCGAATAGCGGGTCCAACGATTGATGACTTTACGCCCCGCTTCTCCTTCTTTCTGAAGTTCCTCTAGCTTGGGAAAGACCTTCGTCATCAGCGAAAAGATGATGGAGGCACTGATATACGGCATGATCCCCAGGGAGAACACTGCCGCCTGGCTCAGTTGACCTCCAGTGAGCATGCTCGTCATCGCAATGAAATTGAGTAATCCATCGGAATTTTGCTCGGCATTCGCCTTCACATCGGCGAGCACCTCCAGGCGAACACCCGGAAGGAAAATGTGAAATCCGATGCGATAAATCGCCAGCGCCATGATGGTGAACAACAACCGACGCCGTAAATCTGCAATCGCTAGGATGTTAGAAATCGCATGAAACATGAAGCTCCCCTAGACCGTTCTAGCTTCCCCACCCAAACCCTCGATCTGATCGCGAGCAGTTTTGCTGAAACGAGCCGCTTCAACCACCAACTTTCGCTCTAACTTTCCAGATCCGAGGATTTTAAGACGCGAATGACGCTTCCGGACCAGTCCATGGGTGGCCAGATAATCGAGGTTCACGACCGGCACATCTTTGGAAATCTGATTCAGATCGCCGATGTTGACGATGTCAAAAGAGACTTTAAAACGCACGTTACTGAAGCCACGCTTGGGAAGACGCTGGAATAGAGGCGTTTGTCCACCCTCGAATCCACGCTTCTTGCTCCAACCAGAACGCGAATGGGCACCATTGTGGCCGCGTCCAGCTGTTTTTCCGCCACCGGCGGCATGACCACGCCCGACTCTTTTACGACTTTTGTATTTACCGGCCCTCAGGCTGAGCTCGTAGAGGTTCATGTCAGCGTCACTCCCCTCAACTTCTCTACCTGTTCATTGGTACGCAGGCGCATCAATCCTTCGAGCGTCGCTTTGACGACATTGAGTGGATTGTTGCTTCCGTACTGCTTGGTCAAAACATCGTGAACCCCGGCGCACTCGAGAACGGCGCGAACCGCCGCTCCGGCGATCACACCCGTACCCGGTGATGCCGGTAACATTCTGACCCGAGAGGTACCCGAATCACCCAGCACTTCATGAGGAATCGTCGTCCCCTTGAGCGGAATGTCATTCATCTGGCTTCGAGCATCCTTGAATGCTTTCTCAAGAGCACCCTGGACTTCTTTTGCCTTGCCAAAGCCGATGCCGACCTTACCCTTCTTGTCGCCAAGAACGATCAAAGCACTGAAGGACATTCGACGTCCCCCTTTGACGGTCGCAGCCACGCGGTTGATCTTGACGACTCGCTCTTCATAGCGTGGGCCATCATCATCATCTCGTCCACGACCGCCACGGCCACCACGACCACCACGACCGCCTCGGCCGCCGCCTCGGCCGCCAGGACCACCGCCTCGGCCTCCAGGACCGCCGCCTCGGCCTCCACCAGGACCGCCGCCCCGGCCGCCACCACCTCGGCCGCCGGGACCGCCTCCACCACGACCTCCCCGTCCTCCTTGCTGCGCAAAGGGAGCAGGAGAATCGGCAGGTTTTTCAGAACCAGACGATTCTTTGGCGGAGTCGGTGGGCGATTCGCTCGGTTCGGGTTTATCCTCGGCGGGAGCTGCTGGCTCTGCGCTCTTCTTTTCTTCTTCGGACATGCCTTAGACCTCGATGCCTTCCTTGCGGAGAGCCTCGGCAACAGCCTGGACCCGCCCGTGATACCTGTATCCATTCCGATCAAAGGCAAGAAGAGAAATCCCCTTCTCCTTTAAACGGCCCGCGAGCAGCGTACCTACGTCAGTAGCCCCCTGGACGTTACCTGAATTCTCGGCTGCCTTGTCGCCAGCCTCTTTCACCAGGGTAGAGGCACTGGCAAGAGTCTCTCCCTTCAGGTCATCGATGACCTGACAGTAGATATGTTTCGCGCTCCTGAAAACCGTAAGTCGTGGACGACTCGCAGTCCCAGAGAGTTTCTTTCTTATGTGACGTCGCCTCCGTAGACGACGCACTAATTTTTTATTCCTTGCACTCATCTTCAAGTTCTCCCGTAGCTTATGCGCCGAAGTTCTTGGCCTGTTTGCGTCGCACCATCTCGTTCCGGTATCTGATCCCCTTGCCCTTGTACGGTTCAGGAGGACGAACTGCGCGAATCTCAGCAGCAAACTGGCCGACCTTCTGCTTATCTACGCCTTTCACAATGATTCTCGTAGCCTCAGGGCATTCGCATTCGACACCTTCCGGCAGCGTCATCTCCACCGGATGACAGAACCCTATGGCGAGCACCAGTTTCTTTCCCTGCAACTTGGCATTGTATCCAACACCAACGATATCCAGAATGCGGGAGTAACCTTCGGTAACTCCGACAACCATGTTATGCACCAATTGCCTCGCCGTACCATGCATCGAAAGAGCGATCCGCTCTTGTGTTCGACGATCGACACGCACCGCGTTATCCTCGACTGAGATCTCTATCGAGGAATGGCAATTCCATGAGATTTCCCCCTTGGGACCTTTCACGTTCACCGTATCACCATTGACGGCAACGGTAACACCAGAGGGGATCACGACAGGTTGACTTCCAAGTCTCGACATTACTTCCCCCCTTCCTAGTAAACGCGACAGAGAACTTCACCACCGACGTTGCGCTGGCGAGCCTCGTTATCACTGAGAATGCCCTGGGAGGTGGAAACCACCATGATCCCTTGACCCTCCCGGATCACCGGGAGGTCCGACACAGAACGGTAAACCCTGCAACCAGGCTTCGAGATCCGATCAATTTTCCGGATCACCTTTTCGCCTTCTGGACCAAACTTCAGCTGAATAGAGAGAGCCTTGCCAGGAATCTCCCCTTCCACCTGATAATCCTCGATGAAGCCCTCACGCTTGAGAGTCATGAGAATCTGTTCCTTGATGCGGGAATATGGTGCTCGTACCGAGGTCCGGCCGAGTACGTTCACATTGCGAATCCGCGTCAACAAATCCGCAATCGGGTCAGTCATGCTCATTCTGTCGATCTCCTTCGCTCCTGGCGTGACTAGCACGCTGGTGAGCCATGGAACCTTGTAACTTACGCGACTACCAACTTGCCTTACGAACGCCTGGGATCTCTCCCTTGGATGCCATGTTCCGGAAGCAGATCCTGCAGATCCCGAATTTCCGGTAGTAAGCACGCGGACGTCCACAAAGATGACAACGATGGTATGCCCTTGTCGAGAACTTAGGCGCCAACTTCTGCTTGTTAATCAGGGCTTTTCTCGCCAAAGCCTATCCTCTTATTTCTTTTTGAACGGGAAGCCAAATTCTGCAAGCAGAAAGTGTGACTTCTCGTCATCCGAATTATTAATGGTGATACAAATGTTCATTCCCTGTAAAAATTCTACATCGTCAGTACGCAGTTCAGGAAACACGAGTTGATCGGTGAGGCCCATCGAGAAATTCCCGCGGCCATCGAAAGCAGTCGATGAAATCCCCCGGAAGTCACGTACTCGTGGTAGCGCCACGCAGATTAGACGATCAAGGAATTCGTACATCCGATTGTCACGCAAGGTGACCTTGCAGCCGATCGCACTGCCGTCTCGCAGGTGGAAATTCGATATCGACTTCCGAGCCTTGGTCACAACCGGACGCTGTCCAGTGATCAGTGCCAGTTCTTCGGTGGCTGCCTGAAGACGTTTCTTGTTCTCAAGCGCCTTACCGACACCCCGATTGACGACGATCTTCCCGATCCTCGGGCTACTCAAGGCATTTCCGATGCCATACTTCTCCCGCAACTTCGG